>Ga0207695_10002889_pt1 | contig 24894 bp, 21 predicted proteins | sample KBSC54metaG_FD_184354 | JGI IMG/M metagenome (GOLD analysis project Ga0207695, IMG submission 184354) | Corn rhizosphere microbial communities from Kellogg Biological Station, Michigan, USA - KBS C5-4 metaG (SPAdes) (version 2) | ecosystem: Host-associated > Plants > Roots > Rhizosphere > Soil...
TTGTGCTTGCGCGGTGCCGTCGGCTTCGACGGTGCATCCGGCGACAACCAGCGCGCGCTGGCGTTGCTGGCGTTGCTCGCCGTTGCCGGTGAGCATGGCGTTGCCCGCGATCGCGCGCGCGATCTCTTGTGGGCCGACGCTGCGCATGACGCGGACCCGTTGCCGCCCGTTCTGGAGTCGATCCGGCGAGAGGTTGGGGACGCCGCCGTGTTCACCGACGTCGTGCTGCGCCTTGACTCGTCGGTGCTCCGGTCGGACGTAGGCGAATTCGAGAGGGCGCTCGACGGACGCGACGCGAGGACGGCCGTCGCGCTGTATGCTGGTCCGTTTTTGCGCGGATTTTCGCTTCCCGATGCGCCGTCCTTCGACGCATGGGCAGGCCGCGAGCGTGAGCGTCTCGAGCGGCGGCAGCGGACGGCGCAGGCGATGCTCGCGTTGCGATCGACGCCGACGGGCCGTACGGCCGGCATCCCGGCCATCAAGCGATCAGGGTCGCCCGGCGGCCGCACGCCGCCGTCTGTCGAAGCGGTCCCGTCCGGCCTCGTCGCGAGTCGAGAGCGGGGGGCGATCATTGGCGGCCGGTATCGGGTGTTGAGCGAGTTGGGCCGCGGCGCCATGGCCACCGTCCTTCTGGCGCGCGACATCAAGCACGAGCGCGATGTCGCCATCAAGTTCGTGCGATCCGACGCTGCGGATGCGCATGGATTGGCGCGCTTCCAGCGCGAGATCGCGGTGGTCGCCGGTCTCCAGCATCCGCACATCCTGCCGCTGCACGATTCGGGCGAATCCGGCGGCTCGCTGTACTACGTGATGCCGTACATTGCCGGCGAGTCGCTGCGCGAGCGGCTGGCCGCCGCCCGAATCCTTCCGTTAGGCGAAGCGCTCCGGCTGGCGCGCGAGGCCGGCGACGCCCTCGCGTACGCGCACGCCCACGGCGTGATCCACCGCGACGTGAAGCCGGCCAACATTCTCCTCTCCGGCGGACACGCGCTGGTCGCGGACTTCGGCATCGCCCGCGGCGCGCCGCACCCGTCCGGCCGGCGCCTGACGGATGACGGCTACGCCGTCGGCACGCCGGCCTACATGAGTCCCGAGCAGGCCTCCGGCGATCCGGTCGACGCGCGCAGCGACGAATACAGCCTCGCCTGCGTGCTGTACGAGATGCTCGCCGGGGCGCCGCCGTTCCCGGGCTCGCGCACCGAGTCCGCGCTCGCCCAACGCTTTCTCGCCGACGCGTCGCCGTTAGGCGACAAGCGGCCCGACGCGCCGCCCGCCGTCGCCCGCGCCGTCGCGACCGCGCTCGCCCGCGCCCCCGCCGCTCGCTACCCCGGCGTCGCCGAGTTCCTCGCGGCGCTCGAGGCGCCGACAGATGGACCGCCCGCCATCCGCTTCTCCCGCATCCGTCGCTGGCTCGGTCGCTCCTAGCCTGGGCGAGGGGTTGCCTCGTCCCCCGTCGCCGCCGTAAGAATGCAGTGGCTGACGCGCGCATCCGCCCGGTTGACGCGCCCCCGATCTACTGAAGTGGAGTGACCCGTGACATCGCTCGATACCGAGCGCGTCCGCGCGCCGCGCGGAACGACGCGCTCCTGCAAAGGTTGGCAGCAGGAAGCCGCGCTCCGCATGCTCATGAACAACCTCGACCCGGACGTGGCCGAGCGACCCGAGGACCTCGTGGTGTACGGAGGAACGGGGAAAGCAGCGCGCGACTGGGCGTCGTTCGACGCGATCGTCGCCACCCTGCGCCGACTCGAGAACGACGAGACGCTGCTCGTGCAGAGCGGCAAGCCGGTGGGGGTGTTCCGGACGCATCCCGGTGCGCCGCGCGTGCTCATCGCGAACGCGAATCTCGTCGGCCGTTGGGCCACCTGGGACGTGTTCCGCGAGCTCGAGCGTCAGGGCCTAACAATGTACGGGCAGATGACGGCCGGCTCGTGGATCTACATCGGCTCGCAGGGCATTCTCCAGGGCACGTACGAGACGTTCGGCGCAGTGGCGCGGCAGCACTTTGGCGGTACGCTCGCCGGCCGGCTGGTGCTCACGGCCGGACTCGGCGGGATGGGCGGCGCGCAGCCGTTGGCGGCGACGATGCACGGGGCGGCATTTTTAGGCATCGAGGTCGATCCGGCGCGCATTGCGAAACGCGTCGCCACCGGCTATTGCGATCGCCAGACCGCGAGTCTCGACGACGCGCTGGCGTGGGTTGCCGAGGCGAAGGCGGCGCGCAGGGCGCTGTCGGTGGGGCTGGTCGGCAACGCCGCCGAGGTCGTGCCGGAGCTCGTGCGGCGCGGCGTCGTGCCCGATGTGCTGACGGACCAGACCAGCGCGCACGATACCCTCAACGGCTACGTGCCCGCGGGCATGTCCCTCGAGGCCGCGGCAGCGCTGCGGCGCACGGACGCGGCGCAGTACGTTAGGCAGGCGACGGCGTCGATCGTCGAGCACGTGCGCGCGATGCTCGCGCTGCGCGCCCGCGGCGCGATCACGTTCGACTACGGCAACAACCTGCGCACGGTGGCGCATGACGCGGGCCTCGCTGACGCGTTTGCCTTCCCGGGCTTCGTGCCCGCGTACGTGCGACCGCTCTTTTGCGAAGGCAAGGGACCGTTCCGTTGGGTCGCGCTGTCCGGCGATCCCAAGGATCTCGCGCGCACCGATGAGCTCGTGCTCGAGCTGTTCCCGGACGACGAGCATCTGGTGCGGTGGATCACGCTCGCCCGCGAGAAGGTGCAGTTCCAGGGATTGCCGGCCCGCATCTGCTGGTTAGGCCAGGGCGCGCGGGCGCGCTTTGGCGTCGCCCTCAACGACCTCGTGGCCAACGGCGAGATCTCGGCGCCGATCGTCATCGGCCGGGACCATCTCGACACGGGCAGCGTCGCATCGCCGTTCCGCGAAACCGAAGCGATGCGCGACGGCAGCGACGCGATCGCCGATTGGCCGATCCTGAATGCGATGCTCAACGTGGCCAGCGGCGCATCATGGGTCTCGTTCCATCATGGCGGCGGCGTGGGCATCGGCAATTCGCTGCACGCCGGCCAGGTGATCGTCGCCGATGGAACGCCGGAAATGCGCGTGCGGCTCGAGCGCGTGTTGACCAACGATCCCGGCATCGGCGTGGCTCGCCACGCGGACGCGGGCTACGACATCGCGGTGCGGACGGCGCGGAAACAGGACATCGACATCCCGATGCTCGACCGCTGAGCGATTCGCTCACCCGTTAGGCTTCACGCCAGTTCGCCGGCGAGATGCCCCGCACAGACGGTTGCTTTGCAGGCGTTCGGGCGAAAGTTGTACAGCCAGTGATCGATGCTCGGCGAGTCGAGCACCAGGAAGTCGGCCCGTTTCCCCGGCTCGAGTGACCCGATCTCGGCCTCGAGGCCCACCGCACGCGCGGCGTAGATCGTCGCGCCCTTGAGCGCCTCCGCCGGCGTCATGCGCTGCATCGTGCACGCGAGGGTGAGCGCGAGCGGCAGGTGATAGCTCGGAGCCGAACCAGGATTGAAGTCGGTCGCAACCGCGACGGGGACTCCAGCCGCAATGAACTTTCGCGCCGGCATTGGCGCTTGGCCGAGGTAGAGCGCTGCTAACGGAAGGCTGACGGCGACGACGCCGGCGCGCGCCATGGCCGCGATGCCGGCATCCGATGCATGCTCGAGATGGTCCGCCGAAATCGCGTGCATCTCGGCGGCAAAGGCGGCGCCGCCGCCGTCGCTCAACTGGTCCGCATGCACCTTTGCCGCGAGCCCCGCCTGCTGCGCCGCGCGCAGAATGCGGCGTGCTTCATCGACCGTGAACGCGCCGCGCTCCACGAACACATCGCAGCACGTCGCGAGGCGCTCCTGCGCCGCCGCCGGAATCATCTCGTTGATCACCAGATCGACGTACGCATCGCGCCGGTCGTGCATCTCGGCCGGCACCGTGTGTGCGCCTAACAGAGTGGGCACGATGCGCTGCGGCCCATCCGCCGCCAGGCCGCGGTAGACCCGCAGGATGCGCAGTTCTTCCGCCGGCGTCAGCCCGTAGCCGCTCTTGCACTCCACGGTCATTACGCCTAACGAGAACATATCGGCGAGAAACAATGCACATTTGTCGAACAGGGCCTCGGAGGAAATCGCGTGCGTTTGCGCGACCGTCGCGGCGATGCCGCCGCCCTCGGCGGCGATCTCCTGGTACGTGCGACCGTTGATGCGCTCGACGAATTCGTTCGCGCGCCACCCGCCGAAGGCGAGGTGCGTGTGGCAGTCGATCAGGCCGGGAATCACCACCGGCGTCGACATGCCGAGGTTCGCCGGCGTTTCCTCGGCGTACGCGGCTGGGAGGTCCTCGTCCCGCCCGACCCAGGCGATGCGTCCGTCCGCCCACGCCAGCGCGGCGTTCGTGATCGGATGGATGTCGCCCTGGCCGCCGTCCGCGGCGCAGGTGGCCAACATGCCGATGCGTCGCATGACAGGCACGGTATGATCTCAGCTGTTCACGGTATGGATGCCTGACTAACGAATCTCCGGGCCGCCGCGACGATTGTCCACCACGAACCGATCGCGGGCCGGCATGCGCACACGCGGAAGCGTGCGTGCATCGATCGTGGCTGTGTCGGCGATGATCTCGTTCCGCCACAGCAGAAACGCCGCCAGCGCGTATACTTCGTTAGGCTTGAGCGATCCCGGCGCGTCGTACGGCATGGCCCGGTTGATGTAGTCGTACACGGTCGTCGCGTACGGCCAGTAATTCCCGATGGTCCGAACGAGCGATGCATCGCGGCCGAACGGAAAGCCCTGTCTGGGTTCCCTGCCGACCAGGCGGTCGAACGGGCCTTCGACGCCCGTCGGTCCGTGACACCGCGCGCATCGCTGTCGAAAGATGGCTGCGCCCTGCACCGCCGTCCCGCTGCCGGCGGGCAGTCCGATGCCGTCCGGCATCACCGTGACGTCCATCGCCCGGATCTCTTCGGTCGCCGCGGGGCGGCCGAGTGCGTAGTGGGCCGGCGGGCCGGGGCGATGATCGGCTCGCCTAACGTGGGCCGGCGCGCCGGCGGCCACGGCGACGAGCGCCGTTCTGAGGATCCCGGCTCTCGTCATCCGTCGACTCTGAACGTCACGCTGCCGTCGCCGCCGACGTGCCACGCGCGAATATTGTTGAAGTGGTAGCGCGTGCCAGTCCCTCTCGCGGCGCGCAGCTGGGCCAGCGTCGGCTGGACGTAGCCCGTCTCGTCGGTTGCGCGGCTCATGAGCACCGCCTCCCGTCCGTCCCATTTCCAGGGAAACGAGAACCGCGTGTGGCACTTGGGCAGCACCGGCTGCTGGAGGACCGCCGGCGACCAGGTCTGGCCGCCGTTGGTCGACACGTCGACGCGCGTGATGCGCCCGCGACCGCTCCACGCCAGGCCGGTGACATCCCACCAGCCGCGGTCCGTGAGCGTCGCCGGAAACGCAGGGAACGTGATGATCGACTTGGCGTCCATGACGAACGAGAACATTCGCGCCGTGCCGTTAGGCAACGGATCCGTGTATTTGGATGTCTCGTCGCGCGTCATGAACGGCCGGTCCGCAAATTCGAGGCGCCGGATCCACTTCACGTTGGTGTTTCCTTCCCACCCGGGCAGCAGCAGGCGCGCCGGATACCCTTGTTCGGGCCGCAACGCTTCACCGTTCTGCGCATAGGCGATCATCGCATCGTCCCGGGCCTTCTCGACCGGGATGCTCCGCGCCATGAGGCCGGCATCCCCGCCTTCGGCGAGGAACCATGTCGCGCGCGGCTGCACGCCCACCTCTCGCAAGAGCGTCGCCACGGAGACGCCCGTCCATTCGCTCGTGCTGGTGAGGCCGTCCACGAGCTGCGGCGATTGATCCCGGCGCATGTTCCGGTAGGCAGATTCGCCGTTGCCCGAGCACTCGAGAAAATGAAATCGCGAGACCGCCGGAAACCGCTTGAGCGCGGCCAGGTCGAAGACGGTGGGGCGATCGACCATGCCGTGGATCAACAACGTGTACTGATGCGGGTCGATGGCCGCCACGCCCGCGTGGTGCCGTTCATAGTGGAGGTCGGACGGCGTCACGATGCCGTGCAGATCCTGGAGCGGCGTCATCGATATCTCGTGCAGCGCGCCGCCGACGACCCGCTGGATCCGTTCGTTCGGCGCGCGCACGCCGACGGCGGTGGCCGATCTGCCTAACGGACGCGAATGGACGGGCGGCGCTGCGGCTTGTCCGAGCACGCCGCGGTCGAGCATCGCCAGTCCAATCGCCGCCGCCGTGCCGGCGACCAGGCGTCGACGGGTCAGGTCGGCGGCATCCCGTGGCCTGCGTGGCTGATCGCTCATCTCGCGTTGGGTGGCGGCGTTGGCTAAACGCTCGCCTCCGTGACCCGCCTTGGCAAGGCGGCTACGGCGCCGGCGACCGCCGGCACGCGAAACGTCACCGGCAGCGTGATGCCGATGTCGGGCAGCGCACGCGACACCACCCACCCGCGCAAGAACGGGCTGTCGAATTCGTACCGCGCGCCGCGCTCCTCCCGGATGAGGCGTCCGGCATCGACCAGCGCGGCCAGCGCCTGCGACACTGCGCTGCTCGACGCGAGCCCGAAGCGGCCGCTCGTCTCCGCCGACGTGAGTCCTTCGCCGGCGACCGCGAGCGCGCGCAGCACGTTCTGCTGATGTGGCGTGAGCTGCTGCCAGAAATCGGCGAACGCATCGTCGCGCTCGGCCACGCCGTCGGCGAACGCGAGGTCGGCGTCGCCCGCGTCTGCTTTCCCGGCGGCGGCGGTGCGATCGAAGCAGGTGCGTGCAACCTGCGTGATGTCGCGGGTGCGCGGCCCCGCGATCTCCATGATGCGTGCGCCGACGCCCTCACACGTCACGCCGGCGCCGCGCATCCGCTGTTCGATCCACGAGGCGAAGTAGCCGGGGTCGATCGGGCCGAAGTAGAGCACGTCGAGCATGTCGTAGAACGCGCGGCCCGGCTCGATCATGCGGCGGATGAGGTGCGGTTTGGAACCGGCGAGCACGTAGCTCACGGAATCGTGGCGCTGGATGATACCGCGCAGATGCCACTCGGCGTCCTCGCCGCCGAAGCGGGCGATGTCCTGGAATTCGTCGAGCACGAGCCCGATGGTCGCGCCGCGATCGCGCGCCAGATCGTTCACCGCATCGAGCACGCTGCCTAACGTGGCCCGCTGGTCCTCGAGGTCGGCGCGGCGGAGCTGCAGCGAGATGCTGGGCAGGAGGAGTCCGCTGGCGCGGTCGTGCGTGAGCGAGACGGTGGCCTGGAGCCGCGACGCGAGGTCGGCCGCCACGTTCTTCCACCGTTTGCCTAACGCAGCGGCCGCGCCCTGGAGGATGCGGGTGGAGACGTCGGCCACGGTCGATGCCGTGGACAGGTCGGCCACGAAAGCGTGGCCGCGCTGGCGGTTCACCTGCTCGACCGCCAGCGCGAGCGCCGAGCTCTTGCCCATGCGGCGGTAGCCGTAGACGAGCAGTTTGCTCGCCGGCCGCCGGAGGGCGTCGCGGATGCGCGTGAGCTCGGCGACGCGGTCGGTGAAGAATTCGCCGGTGACGAGCCCGTGGATGCGGAACGGATTCTCGGCCATGAGAGGTCTCGCGGGTGCTGTCGCGTAGTGGCACCTTACTAAGCAACCGCTTAGTAAGCTGCTCCTGGGGGGCAAATCGCCCCTGGAGTGTCTCTTGTCTCTTCGGTATCTATTCGGTATCATCGTTTCCCCGCAACCCCCAGCAGTCTTATGCAGCAGCCCGCTCTTTTTTCAGCCGCCGTCGAACGCTCTCTCCGCCAATTGCCGGTCATCGGCGAGCAGCGCGACATCACGTACTACGGCAGCCATGCCCGGAGCATCATCAACGGGCCCGAGATTACGGGGATGGGGTTCTGGTCGATCAACCCCTACATCGGCTGCGCGTTCGGGTGCGCGTACTGCTATGCCCGCTACGCGCACCGTTACGTGATGGAGCGCGCCACCGCCGCCGACCGGCTGACCGGTGCCGCCGAGCAGGATGTCGGGGGAGGGCGCATTCCGCCTTGGTTGGCGTTCGAGCGCCACATCTTCGTCAAGCGCAACGGGCCCGAGTTGCTGGCGCGCACGCTTCGCCATGGGAGCGATCGTTTCCGCGCGCTCGCCGAAGGCGACTGGATCGCCATCGGAACGGCGACGGATCCGTATCAGCCGGCCGAGCGCCGGTTCGCGATCACGCGCGGCATTCTCGAGGTGCTGGCCGAGCATCCCGGGCTGCACGTCTCGATCACCACCAAGAGTCCGTTAGTCACTCGCGACGTGGACGTGCTGGCGCGCATCGCCCGGCATTCGGCGATCAGCGTGCACGTGTCGTTGATCACGGTGAACCGGTCGTTGGCGCGCCGGCTCGAGCCGCGTGCGCCGACGCCGGATGCGCGGCTGCGGGCGATCGCGCGGCTGCACGACGCCGGCGTGGCGGTGAGCGTGAACTGCATGCCGGTGCTGCCGGGCATCACCGATCATCCGCGCGATCTCGAGGCGCTGGTGAGGTGTGTGGCCGACGCGGGGGCGTCGCACATCTCGACGGGGGCGCTGCGGTTGCAGCACGAGGCGCGCAAGCGGTATCTCCCGTTCATCGCCCAGGAGTTTCCGGAGCTCGCGCCGCGCTACGCGCGCGCGTATGCGCACGCGTATCTCCCGGGCGACCTCTATCGCGAGCGGCTGGCGGCGCTCATGGCCCGGCTCTGCCGCGCGCACGGCCTGCGCCGCAAAACCTACGAGGGCGACGACGCCGAGGCCGAGGCCGAGGCCGCCGATTCGCCTAACGACACGTCGGGCGAGACCGACGCGGCGTCCGAGGCCGGTCTGCAGCTCTCGCTGGCGTTGTGAGCCGGCCATGACGGCAGCCGCATCCGCGCTCGTTCCGGCCGTCGCGTCGCCGGTCATCGCGAGTGCCGCCGAGCGCCGCCGCGCGGTGGCCGAGCTGCGCAAGCTGTTGCCGAACGACGCATCGCCCGCCGCGGCGACGGGGCTTTCCACGGGCATCGCCGCGCTCGACGCCGCGCTGGCCAAGCACGGCGTGCCCCGCGGCCGGCTCACCGAGCTCCTCGGCCGGTACGGCAGCGGGAAGACGACGCTCCTCCGCGAGCTGGCCCACGCCACCGTGCGCCGCGGGTTAGGCGTGGCCTACGTGGACGCCGCGCGTGCTCTCGCCCCGCGCGACTGGGCATCGCTCGGCGCGGGCGATGGGTTCTGGGTGGTGCGGCCGCGCGATCCGGCGCGCGGGGCGTGGTGCGCCGACGTCCTGCTGCGCGGCGGGGCGTTCGCGCTCGTGGTGCTCGACGGCGCGCCGCCGCTCTCGCCGCCGGTGGCCACGCGGCTCCTCCGGTTGGCGCACGACACGAATACCGCGCTGGTGGTGACCGGCGTGGGCGATGCCGCGCCGGGCTCGCGGCTCGCCGGCGCGCTCCGGCTCCGCCTCGCGCGCACGCGACAACGACGACGACACGCGATTGCCATCACGATCGAGAAAGGAGGACGTCGAACAACCGTGGAGGTCGAGTATGTCGTCAGTGTGGCGCGTCGCGTGTGTCCGCATCCCGAGGTTCCCGATCGCCGCGGCGTGGAGCGCCCGCGCAGCGGGCGCCGAATGCCTAACGCCGGCGAGCCGGCGGCGCGCCCCGTCCTCGCCCGCTCCCGGCGCGCCGCCGAGCCGCCCGAGTTCGCCGAGCAGCTCGTGGGCGCCGGTGTGGGATGAACAGCCCTTGGCACTGGTGGATGGAACGCGGCTGCGGGCCGTGTCGTCGGCGGCGTCGCGCGCGCGCGTGCGGCCCGGCATGACGGTGCCCGAAGCGCGGGCGGTGTGCGCGGAGCTGACGGTCCTCCAGTGGTATGATGATACGATCATTGCCGAGGCCACCGCCGTCACGGCGGCGCTCCTTGCTGCCAGCCCCCAGGTGACGCCGGTCGCCGGCGAGCCGGGCCTGTGGTGGGTGGGCGCGACGGGCTTCGATGCGTTAGGCGGCGAGCGCGCGCTCGCCCGCGCGCTCGCGAGCCTCGCCGGGCGCTGGCACCCCAAAGCGCGCGTGGCCATCGCCGGCTCGTGCGTCGCCGCGCGCGCCGCCACCTGGGCCGTGGGCGCCACCACCGGCCCCGTGCGCATCCCGTTAGGCGGCGACGCCCGCTACCTGGCCCGCGCCCCGCTCGCCCTCATCCCCATGGATGACGAGATGCGCGAGACGCTCGCCGCGCTGGGCATGCGCGACGCCGGCGCGCTCGCCGCCCTCGAACCGGACGACGTCGAACGCCGCTGGGGCGACGTCGGACTCGCCGCCTGGCGCCTCGCGCGCGGCGAAGACGATCGCCGCCCCGTCCTCCCCCGCCCCGCCGCGCCGCGCACTGTGGATGCCGAGCTCGCCGCGTCCACGCCGACCATGGAACCCGTGTTGTTCCTCGTCCGCGCGGCGTTGGACTCTCTCGCGTCGGCGCTCGTGGCCGATGGGCGCGCCGCCGCCGTCGTCGCGATCACCCTCACGCTCGACGACGCGCGGAGCGCCATGCCCCAGGCCGGCGCGCGGGCCCACACGGTGACGCGCGAAACCCGCATCCCGCGCCCAACGGCCCGCGCCGCCCACCTGTTCGACCACTGCCGCGCGCTGCTCGAACGATGGCCCCTCACCGCGCCCGCCTGCGGCGTCCGCGTGTCGATCACCGCCACGGCGCCGCTCACCGGCGAGCAGGGCGACCTGCTCGCCAGCGAATGGCGCGACCCGTCCGCCATCGACGCCGCGCTCGCACGGCTGCGCGCTGAGTTAGGCACAGACGGCGTGGTCAAACCCGTCGCGCGCGACGCGCACGCACCGGAACGCGCCGGCGCCTGGGTGTCGGACGGCGCCGGATCCGCCGCCGACGATGATGGCGCCGGCGCGCCCGATGCCCCAAACGCCGATGGCGAACGCAGCGCCCTGCGCTTGCTCGAGACGCCGGAGCCGGCCGTGGTCGCCTGCGACGGCGACGCGCCGCGCGCCGTGCGCTGGCGCGGACGCCGCATCGCCCTCGCGCACGTGACCGGCCCCGAACGCTTGTCGGGCGACTGGTGGCGCGACGACCGGTACCGCCGCACGTACTGGCAGGGCGAAGGCGACGGCATGGAGCTCGTGTTGTTCCGCGAACGCGACGCCTGGTTCGTGCAGGGCTGGTATGACTGAGCCGCGCGCCGCGCCCGGGCCCAACGCCGAGTACGTCGAGCTCCACTGCCACTCCGCGTATTCCCTGCTCGACGGCGCCTCGCACCCCGATGCGCTCGTGGCCCGCGCGCACCGCCTGGGCTTCTCCGCGCTCGCCCTCACCGACCACGATGAGTTAGGCGGGGCCGTCGCCTTCGCCCAGGCCGCCGACGACGTCGGGTTAGGCGGCATCATCGGCGCCGAAATCACCGTGAGGCACGAGGCGCCGCCCGACGCCGATGACTCCCACCTCGTGCTCCTCGCCGCGACGCGCGAGGGGTACGCCAACCTGTCCACGATCATCACCCGCGCGCGCATGGAAAGCGGCCGCGGCCAGCCCGGCGTGTCGCTCGACGTCGTGGCCCGACACGCCGCCGGCCTCTTCGCGCTCACGGGATGCCCACGTGGATGGGTGCCGCGCCGCATCGCACGCGGCGACCCCGACGGAGCATGCGAGGCCGCGGCCACGCTGCTCGACATCTTCGCCGGCCAGGTCGCCATCGAATGCTGGGACCACGGTCTCGACGACGAACGGCGACTCGTCCCGCCGCTCATGGCGATCGCGCGCGCCCTCGACATCCCCTGGGTAGTGACCAACGACGTGCACTACGCCGAGCCCCGCGGGCGGATCGTGCACGACGTGCTCGTCTCCCTCCGCCACCAGCGCACGCTCGACACGATGGGCACGCGCCTCCGGCCTAACGGCGAATGGTACTTGAAGAGCGCGCGGCAGATGGCGCGCCGCTGGCAGCAGTACCCCGAGGGGCTGCGCGCCACGCGCGACATCGCCGAGCGCTGTGCGTTCCGGATGTACGAGCTCGAACCCACCCTGCCGAAATTCCCGCTCCCCCCGGGCGTCACCGCCGATGAGTACCTGGCCCGGCTGGTCGAAGCCGGGGCGGCGGAACGCATCCCCGGATTCAGGGACGCGGCGGCCTATCGCGCCCAGATCGCCCACGAGCTCGACATCATCCGCAAGCTCGGCATGGCCGGCTACTTTCTGATCGTCTGGGACATCGTGCGCTTCTCGCGGCGCGAGGGCATCCTCTGCCAGGGCCGCGGCTCCGCCGCCAACTCGGTGGTCTGCTTCTGCCTCGGCATTACCGCCGTCGACCCGGTCAAGTTAGGCCTGCTCTTCGAGCGCTTCCTGAGCGAAGACCGCGAAGGCGCCCCCGACATCGACATCGACTTCGCCCACCGCGACCGCGAGCGCGTGCTCCAGTACGTGTACGACCGCTACGGCCGCGAACACGCCGCCATGGTGTGCGAGCAGATCACCTACCGCACGAAGTCCGCGATCCGCGATGCCGCGCGCGTGTTGGGCTTTTCCGTCGAGCAGGCCGATGCGCTGTCCCTCCACAGCGACCGGTTCCAGGACGAAGACCACGCCAGGCCCGACGCGCCCGCGCGGTCCCCGTTTCCCATGCCCGACACCGACGCCGCCGCGGCGTCGCTCGATGCCGCCGACCGCCGCGTCCGCGCGCTCCCCGCGATCGTCCGCGGCCTGCGCCGCATTCCGCGCCACCGCTCGATCCACGTCGGCGGCTTCGTCCTAACGGAAGAGCCGCTCTCGCACGTCGTGCCCATCGAGCCCGCCGCCATGGAGGCCCGCACCGTCATCCAATGGGAAAAGGACGACGTCGAAATCATGGGCCTCGTCAAGATCGATCTTCTGGGACTGGGCATGCTCACGCTCATCCAGGACTGCCTGCGCTACATCCGCGACACGCGCGGCCACACCGTCGACCTCGCCCGACTCGACTACACCGACCAGGCGGTGTACGACGACCTCTGCCGCGCCGATACGATCGGCGTCTTCCAGGTCGAAAGCCGCGCGCAGATGAACACGCTGCCGCGGCTCAAACCGCGGTGCTTCTACGACCTGGTCGTCGAAGTCGCGATCATCAGGCCGGGTCCCATCCAGGGCGAGATGGTGCACCCGTACCTCCGGCGCCGCGCCAACGAGGAAGCCGTCACCTACCCGCACCCGTCGGTCGCGCCGATCCTCGAGCGCACGTTAGGCGTCCCGCTGTTTCAGGAGCAGGGGATGCAGGTGGCGATCGCCGCCGCCGGCTTCACGCCCGGCGAAGCCGATGCCTTACGACGCGCGATGGGGCACAAGCGGAGCCACGAGCGCATGGCCGCGATCTGCGAGCGGCTCATCGAGGGCATGAAGCGCAACGGGATTCCCGAAGAAACCGCCCGCCGGATTTACAAGCAGATCAATGCCTTCGCCGACTACGGCTTCCCCGAATCGCACGCCGCGAGCTTCGCGTTGCTCGTGTACGCGAGCGCCTACCTCAAGCACTACTACGCGCCCGAGTTCACGGCGGCGATCCTCAATGCCCAACCGATGGGCTTCTACTCGCCCGGCACGATCATCGAAGATGCGCGCCGCCACGGCGTGCCCATTCGCCCCGTCGATGCCTCGCGCTCGGCCTTCGATTGCACGCTGGAGCGCGACCCGGCGACGCCCACGGCGTCCCCCGCCGTGCGGCTCGGCTTCCGGCTCATCAAGGGACTGGGATCCCGGTCGCGGGACCTGCTGGACGCCGCGCTGCGCACCGGCGGTCCGTTCCAGTCCATCGCCGACTTCGTTAGGCGATCGGGGATGGACCGCCGCGCGCTCCGCGCGGTGGCCGAGTCGGGTGCGTTGGACGGCTTCGTGCCCGACGAACCGGATGCCCGCCGGCGGCGCGCCGCGATCTGGCGGATGCTCGAAACGTTCCGCGGCGAAGCCGGCGCGCTGGCGCCCAACCGCCCGAAGCTCGACGTGCCGGCGAGCGTGCCGGCCATGTCGACGCTCGAGCTCACCGCCGCCGACTACCGCCTCACTGGCGTGTCGTTCCACGGCCACCCGCTCAAGCACCTGCGGCCGATTCTCACGCCTAACGGAGTGCACACGGCGCGCGAGGTCCTCGCGCTCCCCGATGGCGCACGAAACGTCGCGATGGCGGGCCTCGTGATCTGCCGGCAGCGGCCGGGCACCGCCAAGGGATTCGTCTTCCTCACGCTCGAGGACGAGACCGGGCTGCTGAACGTGGTCGTGACGCCGAAGCAGTTCGAACGGCAGGCGCTGCTCATCACCACGGCGCCGCTCCTGCTCGTGCGCGGCGCGCTGCAGGTGGAGCAGCGCGTGGTCAATCTGCGCGGCGAGGTGTTTCGCGCCCTGCGCTTCGACGTCGGCGCCGAGGGCATCCGCCCGCACGATTTCCGTTAGGCATACGGCCGGCCGATGCGCCGGCCGGAACGCTCAGTACCGCCGGCGCCGATGGCTCGTCCGCTGCCGCACCAGAAACAACCCCAGGAGCAGCGAGCCTAACCCGATCAACGCGTACGCCGGCATCATCGTCGCCGTCTTCGGCGGCACCAGGCCTTCCTGCGTCGCTTCATCCGCCGTCAGCCGCGGCGCGCGCCCGGCCGCGTACCGCCGGATGTGCGGCGACGCCGGCCCCGAACCCGCCCCACGCGCACGATCCGCGTCCGGACCGCCCGCCGCCGGAGCGGTCGAGTCGCTGTTCGCAACTTCGCCGGTAGCCGTCTCCACAACCGGCGCAACACCCACCGGATCCGCCGTGAATGGATCGACGCGCGGCTGGAGCGACGCCTCGTGCGTGTGCTTGATATGGAGCACCGCCGCCACCAACCCCGCGAATAGACCGCCGCCGAACGCGCCGGCTACGGAACCATTCTCGTTCGACTCGGGGAACTTGCACTCGCAGACCTGCGCGCGCGCAGTGACCGCGAGCGTACTGCTCACGATGAGCGCCAGCGAAGCCGCCGCAACGGTTTTTCGAAGCTGCATTGTGAACTCGGAGAAGAACGGACTGCGGGGAAATCAGCCGGCTGTCCCGCCGCGACGCGTGGCAGGAACTGCTCGTCGCGGAAACCACCCATCCAAGGACCCCGACACCGGCATCGGAAATCGAGCTAGCCGCCGGCGCGCCGAACCACTGCTAAGGAAATGCCAAACAAGGAAAAAAACAAGATGGCGGGGCAAAAAAACGTTACAGGGCTCGCGACAGGCTGACACACACCCTCCTCCACTTTCCACGCCGCCGGATACCTTAGGGAAGTGCACGCGACGCCGAGCTCCGATGCCGGCCTGGTGACCGCACCGGCGAGCGCCGCCCAAAGCGGGAGGAAGTCATGAGAGCACTTCGTGTTGCCGGCGCGCTCGCGGCGCTCGTCGCCGTTCCCGCCGCGACGTCGCTCGCGCAATCCAGCCCAACTTACGTCGCGTCGTCGTCCCGCGCCGACTCGTCAGGCGCGAGGCCTGCGACGCTTCCCCGCGACTCGTTGGGCAGCGCCGACGCCCGCGGCGACCGCGTCGATTCCCTCGCCATGATGCGCGACGCCAACAGCCGCGTGTCGCAGCGCACCGACGATACGACGGCCTACGAGAACGTCGTCGGCGCGGTACGCGTGCAGGCGGTGGGCGATGGCGCCGGGTACATCGTGCTCGACGACGGCACCCGCTGGAAAGTGGCGTTGAGCGACCGCCCGCGCGTCGAGCAATGGAAGGCAGGCGACTACGTGGTCGTGCGCTTTGCGCCCATCGCCGAGGGGCCGGACTATCGCTACCGGCTCGTCAACGGCCGCGACGAGTCCGACGTGCTCGTCGCCTTTCGCGGGATCGACCAACCGGCCGACTAACGGAAGCGGGCGCCCGCGCGCCTCACGCGGCGCGTCCGACGCGGAACGACAAGGGCCAGCGCACGTCCAGCGGTGCGTGCACATCGGGCCAGACGGGCGCGATCGCCTGCTCCACATCGAGCACCGGATCGCGCCCTTCTCGCTCCTGCAACACGCGCGTCGCCGACCACGTGCGCAAATAGCCCATCACCTGGTCGCGCGTCAACGACGCGACGATCGCCATGGCCGGCGCGGCAATCTCGTCGAACGGGAACGGCACGTCCCGGTAGGCGCGGTCGACGAGCGCGCGCTCGGGCGCCCAGGCATGGCGCAGCGTCTCGAAGTAGTAGTGGTCGATGACCTGGTCGATCGCCGGCGCAATGCGGATGAGCGAATAACACCACGCCGCCACGATGCCGCCCGGCCGGAGCACCCGCTGGACCTCCGCGAAAAATCGCGGAATGTCGAACCAGTGGAGTGCCTGGGCGACCGTCACCACGTCCACCGAGCCCGAGGCCAGCGCGGCCGCCTCGGCCGTCATGCGCACATAGTGAACGTTAGGCAACCGTTGGGCGTGGGCGAGCTGCGGCGCGCTGGCATCGGTGGCCAGAACCCAGTCGACGCGCGAGGCGAGTCCGGTCGCCGCCTGCCCGTTCCCCGTCGCGCAGTCCCACGCCCTCACCGCGCCCGGCGCGAGATTCGCCAGCCAGGCGAACAGCTGATCCGGGTACCGCGGCCGGAAGCTGGCGTACGCGGCGGCCTGCCGCGAGAACCGATCCGCGAACGCGCTCACGCCACGCGTTAGGCGCCGCGGGCCGACGGGCGACGCGTCCCGTTCTTTTTCCGCGAGCGCGGCGCGAGGATCGTGCCCCGGCATTTCGGCGATCCGCACCGGCACGGATAGAGCTTCTCGTCATCGTCGGTCGCATCATCCTCGCGCTCGTACTGGTAGTCGTACACCAGCTCTTCGTCGGGCTGGATGGTGCGCAGCGCCTCGATGTAGATGTGGGCGCCGTCGATCACCGCTTCACAGTTGGGATCGCACGAGTGATTGATGAAGCGCGCGTCGTTCCCGTTCACGGCAGCATCGATGCACGTCTTGCGATCGAGCGTGAACAGGAACGTGTGGTGCCGCTTCATGTGCTCGTCGTCGTAGCGGCGGTCCGCTTCCTCGTGCGACACGCGCTCGCCCGTGTACTCGATGATGCGCGTGCCTTTGCGGATCTTGCGGCGCGCGAACGCGCCGCGGCCCTGGATGGACGAGCGTCGAACCTCGAAATACGGATTGCGCGATGGGCTGGGCATGGATGGAACGACTGGGGAGCAGCGGCTCAGAGCGACCGGTCGGGTGTCACCCGGACGCGCGGCAGCTCCTTGCCTAACGATTCGTCGGGCGTGAAGTCTTCGCCCGGATTGACGAAGCGGTCGACCTCCAACCCGTATTGCTTGTCGTAGAGTTGGCGGTAGCGGCCGTGCGCGGCGAGCAGCTGGTCCTGCGTGCCGCGCTCGACGATGCGGCCTTCCTCGAGCACGAGGATCTGATCCGCGCTGGCGATCGTCGAGAGGCGGTGCGCGATCACGAACGTCGTCCGGCCGCGGCGCAGCCGGCGCAGTCCGTCGCGGATCAGCGCCTCGCTCTCGCTGTCGAGGCTCGACGTGGCTTCGTCGAGAATCAGGATGCGCGGATCGGCCAGAATCGCGCGCGCGATCGCGACGCGCTGGCGCTCGCCACCCGACAACCGCACGCCCCGCTCGCCCACCACGGTGTCGTAGCCGTCGGTGAACCGGCTGATGAACTCGTCGCAGTGCGCGGCGCGTGCGGCGGCCCTGATCTCCTCGGTCGACGCACCGGGCTTGGAGAAGCCGATGTTCTCGGCGACGGTGCCGTCGAACAGAAAGTTGTCTTGCAGCACCACGCCGAGGTGCGAGCGGTATTCGCCTAACCGCAAGTCCGCCAGGTCGCGCCCGTCGATCAGAATGCGCCCCGACTGCGGATGATTGAACGCCATGATGAGGCTGATCAGCGTGCTCTTCCCGGCGCCGCTCGAGCCGACGAGCGCGGTGGTCGATCCCGCCGGCGCGTGGAACGAGATGTCGCGCAGCACCGGGACGTTCTCGGCGTACGAGAAGCTCACATCTTCGAACCGCACGTCGCCTTCCACGTCGGGCACGCGGCCGCGCTCGGCGTCGTGCTCGTCTTCGGTGGCCATCATGCGGATTTCGCGGATGCGGTCGAGCCCCGCGAACGCTTCGCTGATCTGCGTGCCGATCGACGCGATCTGAACCAACGGAGCAGCGACCAGGCCGATGAACAACACGTACGTCACGAAATCGCCAAGCGTCATCGTGCCGGCGAGAATCGCGTGGCCGCCCACGACGATCATCAATACACCGACGGCGCCGACGATGAGCGTGGTGAACGCGGTGAGCGCCGACACGCCGGTGATCGTGCGCGCGATGTTGCGCAGCAGCCTGTGCACGCCGCGCGCGAAGACGAGCTGTTCGCGGCGCTCGGCGATGTACGTCTTGACCACGCGGATGCCGCTCAACGACTGGCTGAGGCGGCCGGTGACGTCGGCGGTGATCACGCTGCGCTCGCGGAAGATCGGGCGCAGCTTCGTGAACGCCATCGCCATGCCTCCGCCGAAGGTGATCAGGATGAGCAGCGTGATGGTGGTGAGCGACCAGTTGAGCCAGAAGAGCACGCCTAACGCAAGCACCGCGGTCACCAGGCCTCCGCTCAACTGCACGAGCCCGGTGCCCACGAGATTGCGGATGCCTTCGGCGTCGTTCAGGATGCGGGAGATGAGAATGCCCGTCTGCGTCCCGTCGAAGTAGGACACCGGCAACCGCAGCACGTGCTGATTGACTCGCTTGCGCATTTCGGCGATCGCGCGCTGCGCCGCCACGCTCATCACTTGCGAGAGCGCGAAGGTGGTGCCGGCCTGCACCAGCGTCGCGACCACCACGACTAACGCGATCGGCATCAGCAGGTTGACCTGGTGTTTGCCGATCACGCGGTCGATGAGCAGCTTGGGGCTCGCCGGCAGCACCAGGCCCGCGAGGCGATTGATCAACATCAATCCCAGACCCAGCGACACCTGGCTGCGATTCCGCCAGATCAGCTCGCGCGCCTCGGCCCAGGCGTTGTTCATGTCGACTTTCTTTTTTTCCGACGGCGCCCGCGACGCACCGGGTGCGGCCCGGCGCTGCTCGTGCGCGATACGCGTGGCTGGGGTTGTCATCATTCCCGAAATATAGACGTCGCCGTGGGCCGCGGTCGCACTGCTGTCTGCTACTTCGCGGCGAGTTGCTTGGCGATCCGCTCGGTTTGATTCGCGAAGATGTCGCGCGCCGTCGCGCTGTCCGACACGAACCACTCGACGTTCCGGAACGCGCGCGAGGAAATCTCTTTCCGATAGCGCTCGAGATGCGGCTTCACCTTCGCGAACAACAACAGGCCCTCGCCGCTCGTCTCCGCGAGAAAGTCGGAGTGGATGATGCCGTGGCGCGCCATGCCGTACACCATCTCCCAGTACGTCGTCGTCTGGCGATATGCCGCGTTGAGCGGGTGATCGGCTTTCGTGACGGCGGCGAGATCCTCGTACGACTTGGGCAGAAACTCCCGCATCTGTTGTCGCGACACTCGCATCGTGGGCTCGCGACGCAGCTCGTACAAGCGGAGGACCAACTCGGCGTCGTGGTGATCGGGAAAGTCTTTGGGCATAGAGAAAATCTGATGGCGCGGGTCGCGGACGGCCGGCGGCAACAACGAGCGGCCGGCAAGGACGCAATCAATCTATTCGAGACTGCGCCCCCGCGGTGCGCGTCGCCAAGCGGTCACGTTGACGTGGCTGAGCTCGCTGGAACCAATCGCCTGCCGCGGGTGAATATTTCTGTGCAGGGAATGGGTCTTGCCCGTTCCCCCAAGTCATGGTAGCTAGACCATGAACGCACTCCCTTCGTGGGCAACCGGGATGGACCAGACGACGTGGATTCTTGTCGGATGCGCCATTCTGGCGCTCGTTGTCGCCGTGATTATCGTACGGCGAAAGCGCGCAGCGCATCGCATCGAGGCGCTGCCGCCGCTCGTGTTCGAGGTGCACGATCGGCGCGAGCCGCGGCTCAAACCTGCCGCGTTCGGAAGGAGTAGCGGCGCGCCTGCCTACCCGCCGGTGTATCAGCCGCCGGAGCCAGTTCGCAGCTATGAGCCGCCGCCGGCGGAGCCGTGGCCGTACGCACCGCCCGACGGGCGCACGATCGAGATGCCGCGCGGCGGCGTCGTGCCTAACGGATATCTGCCCGGGCGCCTCGAGATCACGGGCGGCCCGCATCGCGGCGAGGCCATTCGGTTCCCGCGCGTCGATGGCGGAAGCGCGGCGGACTACACGCTCGGCCGCGGCGAAGGTCCGCCCCGCACGCACATCCGCTTGCCGATCACCACGGTGAGCCGGCAGCAGGCGCGCCTGCACTACGAGGGCGGACGCTGGAAGATCATCAACCTGTCGCAGACCAATCCGACCGCGGTGAACGGCCAGGTGCTGCACACGCCCGAGGGCGTGCGCTGGCTGCAGGACGGCGACACGGTGGAAATGGGAGAACTGGTGCTCCTGTTCCGCTCGAGCTGATCGTTAGGCGAACGCTCAGATGCGCTCGCGGTGCGCTCCGGCCGCGACATGCTTCACCAGCCACGCCAGCGCGAGCAGGGGCAGCGCGACGAAGAGCAGCAGCTTGAGCGTCAGCGCGCCCACCTGCAGCACGGCGCCCAGCACGGCGAACACGACGCCCAACACGGCTGCCGCCGCGATGAGCAGCAGCAGAATCGGCAAGCCGACCACGGCCAGCACGACGAGCACCGGAACGGCGAGCACAGCCAGAATGACGACAGCCGGCAGCCCGATGACGCCGAGAATGATGGCCGCCGGCACGAGCAGCGCGAGCCCGAGTACAGTACCCAACAAAGCCTTCAATACACCAATCATGATTCCGCGCTCCCAAGCGCGCGTTCGAGACATCAGTCCGTACGCGCGCGGCGGTCGAATGTTTCATGTGCCGCCCGTCGCCGCAGGCTCGGCGGCGAGCACGCGGCTCACGGCGTCGAGCGACGCGCGATCGTCCACGTCGAGCGGCATATCGGCGTCGACATCGAGCAGCGTTACTCGTTCGGGCGATCGCGTGATGATGTCGCGCGCGCCGCGATCGCCGCCGACGGCGCGCAGCTCGTGAAACACCGACGCGGCGAAGAGCACGGGATTCCCTCGCACGCCGCGATAGAGCGGCGCGACGATCGGCATGCGCCGTTCGTGCCAGGCGTCGACGAGTTTGTCGATCACGGCTGTTGACACGGTCGGCTGATCGCCGAGCACGATGATCGCGCCGGTGACGGCCGCCGGAAGCGCCGCGATGCCGGCCTCCAGCGACGCGCCGAGTCCGCGCGCGTAGTTCGGATTGTGGACGAGGCGAACGCGCAGGTTGGACAGCGCGCCCTTCACCGCATCGCGTTCGTAGCCGGTGACGACGACGACGTGGTCGACGCGCGATGCCAGGACGCGTTCGACGGTCCAGCGGACGACCGGTTTGCCGGCTGCCGGCGCGACGAGCTTCTGCGCGCCGCGTCCGTCGGCGAAGCGGCGGGAGGCGCCGGCGGCGAGCACCAGGCCTGCGATCATGCGTTAGGCAGAGGGTGCGCCGGCGGCGGCGCGCAGCGGTGTGCCGGGCCGTCCGGTGCGGACGGCGATGGCTTCGGCGAGCGCCGCCAGGGCGATCTCGGCCGCGCTGCGGGCGCCGATGTCGAGGCCGACGGGGACGTGGACGCGGGCGAGACTCGCGGCGTCGAATCCGTCGGCGGCCAGGAACTCGAGGATCGCGCGGCCGCGGCGGCGGCTGCCCAACAGCCCGATGTACGCCGGTTGCTGCGCCAGCACCACGCGCAGCGCGGGCAGCTCGAACTTGTAGTCGTGCGCCACGAGGATCACGATCGTCGACGCATCGTAGCGGAGCTGCTCTGCGATCTCGCCTAACGCGCCGATCCTGATGTCATCGGCATCGGGGAACCGGTCGCGCGTCGCGTACCGCTCGCGGGCATCGACGAGGATGACGTTCCAGCCCAGGCCTTTCGCGAAGCGCGCGAGCGGGATCGCCACCTGGCCGGCGCCGAACAGCACCAGCGTGGTCGCGGGTCCGTGCAGCTCGAAGAAGCACCGGGCGCGGCGGCCGCCGGCCTCGACCGCCGCGGCGCGCGAGGCGCCGTGCGCGATCACGTCCAGCGCCTGCTGCGCCGCGGCGCGGTCGAGGTCCGCATCGCCCAACGTCCCGGCGGCGGTGCCATCCTCGCGCACCACGAGCCGCCTCGGGGCCGCCGCGCCGTCGCCTAACGGGATCACCGCCACCGCGCGGCGGCCCGCTGCGGCTTCGCCGCGGAGCGCGCCGTAGGCCCGGACCACCGGATCGGCCTCGCTGTCCAGCTGCACCGGCTCGACGAGCACCTCCACCGTCCCGCCGCACGTCAGGCCCAGGTCCCAGGCCTCCTCGTCGCCTAACGAGAGCGACAGCAGCGCCGGCGTCGCCGAGCGCAAGACCTCGTCCGAGACGCCGACCACCTGCGCATCGACGCAGCCGCCAATGGTGACCGATCCGCGAATGCGCCCGTCTTCGCCCACCCACATCTTGGCGCCTTCTTTTTTCGGCGTCGTGCCCGTCGTCGACACGAGCGTGGCCATCGCCACCCGCCGCTCGCCCCGCTGGAGCGCATCGAGCTGGGCAAAGGTCTCGTCGTCCGGCACGGCCCGCGTCATCGGTCGTTAGGCAACGGCGCGCCAGGTCACGGTCCACTCGAGCGTCGCGCCGGCGTCCACCCACGCCGCGCCGTGCCACGAGCCCAGCGCCTCGGCGAGCGATGCCGGTGCGCCGATGGACGGCGCGATCGCCACCCGGGGGGCCGCGCGCCGGAACGCCGACCATCCCGGCTTCTCGATCGCCACGCTCATCGACGGCTGCACGGCGCCATCCAGGACCGCTTCGAGACGAGTGCCACCCTGCTCGACGGACGCACGCGATGCGTCGACGTACGCCGTGCACGAGTACGCGCGGCCGGCCGCGTCTGGCGACGACAGATCGATCATGCGTCCCCGCGCCACCGCGCGCGGCCACCGCATCTCCGCGCCGATCCCAAGCTCGATCCCCCGGGCCGACCAGACGCGGGCCCGCGTCCCATCGGCGAGCACGATCCGCGTGTCCTTGTCTAACGGAAACACCGCGCGTGACGCCCACACGAACGGCAGCGGCACCCGTCCGTCGTTGGTCAGTTGGTACCGCAGCTCCACCGGCGCGGCCGCGCGCACGCTGATCCCGCGCACGAACCGGTACGCCATGCGCCGTCCCTCCCACGCGCACGACGCGTACATCCCGTCGTCGCGCGTCTCGAGCGCGAACGTGCTCGGTTGCGACCACAGCTCACCGTGATCGGGGAGCGCGAGTCCGCCGTAGCGCGCGACCGCCGACGGCAGCACGCACGGCGCCACGGTCGGGAAGCATTCGTCGATGCCGCCGGTGTCGCCCACCGACTCGTACGACGCGCCGTCGGCGGGGCGCGACGCGCGCGCCCGGCTGCGCCACAGCCATTCGCGGCCGCCGATCTCGAGCGACACGATCTTGCCGCCGAGCGCGGGCACGACGACCACGCGCGTCCCGCCCGCCTTGAGCTCGGCGAAACCGAAATCGCTGGACGGAACCGTGGCGGTGCTCACGCGATGCCGCGGGGATCGATGCCGCGCGTGGCGAAGATGCGCGCGACCGCGTCACCGATTTTGTTGTTCGGCGTGCTCGCGCCGGCCGTGATGCCGACGTGCACCGCGCCCGCCATCGCCAGCCAATCGCTCGTCTCGACGTCGCGGCCGGCGCCGATCGGCCGGTGCCGGATCGTGCCCGATGCGGCGTCCAGACACGTCGCATCTTCCACGTGATACGTCGGCACGCGCGGCGCGCAGAGCGCCGCCAGCGAGAGGGTGTTGCTCGAGTTGTACCCGCCGACGACGACCATCGCGTCCAACGGCTGCTCGAGCAGCGCCGCAACCGCGTCCTGGCGGTCCTGCGTCGCGCTGCAGATCGTGTCGAACGATCGGAAGTTGGCCGCGCGGTAGGCCGCGCCGTGCGCGCGCTCGAGCGCGTCGCCTAACGCAGCAGCGATGGCCAGCGAGTCGCCGGCCAGCATCGTGGTCTGGTTGGCCACGCCGATACGCGCCAGGTGCACGTCCGGATCGAAGCCCGGCGACGCCGCATGCGCGAACCGCGCCAGGAACGCGTCGCGGGCGGCGCGGCCCTCGATGTAGTCGCATACCTGGCGTGCCTCCGCCATGTCGCGCACGATGAGAAAGGCGCCGCCCTCGTGCCGCCGCACCTGCGACGCCGTGGCGCGCGTCTCCTCGTGGTAATGCTTGCCGTGAATCACCGCCGTGAATCCATCGCGCGCGTAGGTCTCGACGCGCTTCCACACGTTCAGCACCGAGCCGCAGGTAGTGTCGACCACGACGCAGCCGATGTCGCGCAGCGTCGCGAAGTCCCGCATGGTGACCCCGAACGCCGGAATGATCACGACGTCGTCCGGCGTGACGCGCGAGTAGTCGAAGCCGGCGCCGCCCGGTTCCGGCAGCAGAATCTCGACGCCCATTGCGCGCAGCTTCGCGTTGACGTGCGGGTTGTGGATGATCTCGCCCACCAGGACGACGCGGTGGTCGGGGAATTTGGCGCGCGTTTGATACGCGTACTCCACCGCGCGTTCGACGCCGTAGCAGAAGCCGAATTCGCGCGCCAGGTGCACCGTGGTGTCGGCGGCGGTGAGCACGAACTCGGGCTCGCGCAGGAGGTCCACGAGCCGACCGGAGTAGTCCGAGTCGAGTGTTGCTGCGACCTCGGCTTTGAGGCCAAAACCCTTTCGGAAGTAGGTCGAGTCCGCGGGGTCGGGCATGGAGTGGAATCTAGTGAATCGCGACAGGAATACAGGCGACGGGCGGACGCACTGCTAAAGGCGGACACGGCGCGGACACGTCGGACAAAGGACGGACTGCTAAAGGCGGACAAGGCG
>Ga0207695_10002894_pt1 | contig 24873 bp, 21 predicted proteins | sample KBSC54metaG_FD_184354 | JGI IMG/M metagenome (GOLD analysis project Ga0207695, IMG submission 184354) | Corn rhizosphere microbial communities from Kellogg Biological Station, Michigan, USA - KBS C5-4 metaG (SPAdes) (version 2) | ecosystem: Host-associated > Plants > Roots > Rhizosphere > Soil...
CATTGCGCGGGTGCCGCTTCCTGGTGACTCAGCAATTGTTTGGTCACGGCAGCGGCCAAGCCGAAGCCGCCGCGCGCCTGCATGGACTTGCCATACTCATTGACCATCATGGAGCGGAACATCTCTTCGCCCTCGCCGCCGCCGAAAGGACCGTCGGTGGAAATGCCGGAGAACATCGAACCCAGGAATTGCGAGATGAAGACGCTCTCGAAATCCTTGGCCGCTTTGGTCGCGGCTCCGGCATTGCCGGCACCGGATGGTGCCTTGACCGGACCTAAAGACTGAGTCGCCAGCAGCGCGGTTTGCAGGCTCGTATCCATCAGCCGATCACCTGAATGTCGGCCTGGAGCGCGCCGGCGGCCTTGATCGCCTGCAGGATCGAGATGATGTCGCGCGGGCCCACGCCCAGGGCGTTCAAGCCATCGACGACATTCTGCAGCGAGACACCCTGGTTCAGCACCGCCATCTTGTTGCCATTGCTGTCGTCCACCTGGATGGAGGTGCGCGGCACGACCTGGGTGGTGCCGGTGTTGGAGAAGGGCGTGGGCTGGCTCACCTGCGGCGTCTCGTTGACGCGGATGGTGAGGTTGCCCTGTGCGATCGCCACGGTGGAGATACGCACATCCGCACCCATCACGATCACACCCGAAGTCTGGTCGATGATGACTTTGGCGGGTTGGTCGGGATCGACTTTCACCTGTTCTATGTCGGTCAAAAGTCCCATCACGCCGCCATTGTAATTGGCGGGCACGCGTAGCTGTACATTGGAGGGATCGGACGCGACCGCCACGCTGCCGCCCAGATAGGCGTTGATCGCCTGGGCAATGCGGCTGGCGGTGGTGAGATCGGGATTGTGCAGCGAGAGTTTCAGATTGCTGAGATCGGCAAGATGGAATCCGGTCTCGCGTTCAACAATCGCACCATTGGCAATGCGGCCCGCGGTGGGCACGCCCTGAGTCACGCTGGCGGCGGCGCCTTGGGCGGAAAAGCCGCCGACGGCCACCGGGCCCTGGCCCACGGCATAGGTCTGGCCATCGGCGCCGAACAGCGGCGTCACCAGCAAGGTGCCGCCCTGCAAATTCTTGGCGTCGCCCATCGCGCTCACGGTCACATCGATGCGCGAACCGGCGCCCGCAAAGGCCGGCAGGTTGGCGGTCACCATCACGGCGGCCGTGTTCTTGGTCTGCATGGTCTGGCCGCGGGTGTTGACGCCCAGCCGCTCCAGCATGGTCTGAATGGATTGCTGGGTGAACGGCGCGTTCTTGAGCGAATCGCCGGTGCCGTTCAGGCCGACCACCAGGCCATAGCCGACCAGCATATTGTCGCGAATGCCTTCGACCTCGATCAGGTCCTTGACCCGCGAGAAGGCAAACGCGGGGAAGGGGGCGGCCGCGAGGACGGCACCCAGGACGAGGGCGATAAGACGCTTATAGATGGGTGCGCGGCGCATGAACTCGGCTTCTGCCTGTTTCTGGCAAATGCTCTTGCCAGTTTCGTGCCGGGCCGGCCTCTAGAATATACATTATATTACAATGGCTTATTTTATTAATGAACGCTGTTCGGCTGTTGCCCGGCAAGTCTTGCCCGGCCAGTTTCACCCTGACGCGGTGGCGGGCATTTTCTGGCCCTTGCCGATCATCGGCGCCGCCAGCCTATGTTGGGTTTTTCCAGAGCAATTTCCCGATTCGTCAAACCGGGAAATTGCTCTATCTCTTTGTTTGTCGCGCAATTTATCCGAAAACCGCCGCACACTTTTCGGATTGCGCTCTGGAGGAGTCCCGATGTCGCCGCCTCGTCCTGCCCTGCTTTGCATTCTCGACGGTTGGGGCTGGCGCACCGACAAAAAGGACAACGCCATCGCAGAAGCGGTGACGCCCAATTACACGCGCATGCTGGCAGATTGCCCGCACGCGCTGCTTCAAACATCGGGCCGGGCGGTGGGCCTGCCCAATGGTCAGATGGGCAATTCCGAAGTGGGCCATATGAATATCGGCTCCGGCCGCGTGGTGGCACAGGATCTGCCGCGCATTGATGTCGCAATCGAGGATGGCTCGCTGGGTGCGCGGCCGGCGCTGCGCGATTTGATCGCCAAGACGCAAGCCAGCAAAGGTGCGGTGCATCTGATGGGGCTGTTGTCGCCCGGCGGCGTGCATTCGCATCAGGATCAGATGGCGGCGCTGGTGAAAGTGCTGGCGGCGGCGCATCTGCCGATCTTCGTGCACGCCTTTCTCGACGGGCGCGACACGCCGCCGAAAAGTGCGCGCGGCTTTCTCGAAAAATTCTTGAAGGACATTGATGGCGTTTCCGGTGTCCGGCTGGCCACGGTGTCAGGCCGTTATTACGCCATGGACCGCGACAAGCGCTGGGACCGGGTGGAGAAGGCTTATAACGCCTTGGTCGATGCCGGCGGTCCGCGCCACTCCGATGTTTTCGCGGCATTGGATGCGTCCTATGCCGAGAATGGGACCGACGAATTTCTGGTACCGGCCGTCCTGGGCGAATATGCCGGCATGGCCGATGGTGATGCCATGCTGTTCGCCAATTTCCGCGCCGACCGGGCACGGGAGATTTCGCTGGCCTTGCTGGACAAGGGATTTCAAGGCTTTCCGCGGTCCCGGGTGGTGAATTTCGCCGCCGCCTGCGGATTGACCGAATATTCAGAAGAACTCGCCACCATGATGGCGGCGGTGTTTCCGCCGGAAGATGTGCGCGAGACGCTGGGCGAAGTGATGGCCGAACATAACCTCAAGCAGCTGCGCATCGCCGAGACGGAGAAATACGCCCATGTCACGTTCTTCCTGAATGGCGGGCGCGAAGAACCTTTTGCAGGCGAGGACCGCATCTTGGTGCCCAGCCCCAAAGTCTCCACCTATGATCACAAGCCCGAGATGAGCGCCTATCAGGTCACTGACAAACTGGTGGAAGCCATCGAGAGCGGGAAGTACGACCTGATCGTGGCGAATTACGCCAATCCCGACATGGTGGGCCATACCGGCATGATGCCGGCAGCGATCAAGGCGGTGGACACGATCGACGAATGTCTGGGCCGGCTGCGATCGGCCATCGAGACGGCGGGCGGCGTCATGCTGCTGACGGCCGATCATGGTAATATCGAACTCATGAAGGATCCCGTGACGGGCGAGCCGCATACGGCACACACCACCTTCGATGTGCCGATCGTGGCAATCAATGCGCCAAAGGGTTCGGCGCTCGAGAATGGCCGCTTGGCCGATGTGGCGCCGACCATGCTGGCGCTGATGGGCTTGCAACAGCCCGCGCCGATGACCGGCCGTTCGTTGATTCGGAAAGGTGAGGGTCTAAGCTCAATAATCCCATGAGCCGCGCTGCGAGGAAAAATGGCCGAATGGCAGGAGAAAGGCGGAGGCGTATCACCAATACGGCCGAGCCTTTCGACGTACCAGTCGGCCATTTTTCCCGCAGCCCGAAGGGACGCGGGCCTTCTGGCCCGTGGCGTCCGTACGCTGCCGCTACGGACCACTCGTCGCTCATGGGCTATTCGAGCCCACAGCGCTCCTCGCTCCTGGCCACAAACCAAAATTCCCAGCGTCGCGGCCATGCGATTATTGAGTTTAGACCCTAAATTGCGCACAGCGTTTCTTCTTTCCTTGGCGACCGCGGCGCTGGTGCCGCTGGCGGTCCTGGCTGCGCCCGCCGATGTCCCCAACTTGAAAGTCACGACGGACGCGGTGCCGCGTGCCCGACCCAAGCAGAAGGAAGATCCCAAGCCCGCGCCCGATGTGCCGCTCGATCTCTCCAAAGCGTTGCCGGGCAATGCGATGGAGAAGCTTCCTTCCAGCTCGGCGCAGCTCGGCACGCTCAATGCCGAGATCGCGCGCGACAAGCCCGCGCTCGCCAACGCCAAGCAGAAAAGCGACCAGCTCTCCCAGGAAGCCACCGGCCTGCGCCAGAAGCTGATTGCCACCGCCGCCCGGATCGAGAGTTTGGAGCAAGAGACGATCACTCTGGGCGATGAAATCCTGCGCCTGGAAAAACAGGATCAGGAATTGACCGCGGGTTTCGAGCGCGACCGCATCTCGGTAACCAAGCTGCTCGCCATCCTGGAAAAGCTGCAGCACGACATGCCGCCGGCGCTGGCGGTCCGGCCCGACGATGCCTTGGCGGCGGCGCGCGGCTCCATGCTGGTGGGGGCCAGTCTCCCACCGGTCTATGCCGAAGCGGCCCGGCTGGCGCGGCGGATCAATGCCTTGAAGGAAACCCGCATGGCGTTGGTCAAGCGCCGCGCCGAAGCTTCCACCACCGCCGAACAGCTCACCAAGGCGCGCGCCGATCTGGAAGTACTGACCACCCAAAAGGAAGCCGAAGCCCAGATCGCGGGCGGTGAATATGGCGTGCTGAAAAGCAAGATGTCGGAGATTGCCGCCAAGGCGGCCGATTTTCAGGCGCTGGTGAGTCGCGTGGCGGCGCTAAGGCGTTCCGGCTCCGGCGGGGACGGTATCACCATTGTAACCGCGGCCAATTCCGGTTCCTTGGGTCCCTTGACCAAAGGTTCATTATTGCCGCCGGTGATCGGAACCATCGCCCGAACCCATGACGAAGCGGCGGAAACCAGCCGGAATCCGGGACTTACCTATCTCACGCGCGGCGCCGCCCAGGTGATCGCGCCTGCCGATAGCAGGGTTTTGTTCGCCGGCCCTTACCATAAGTCAGGACAGGTCTTGATCCTGGAGATCACCACTGGCTACGATCTGGTGCTGGCCGGACTCGGGCGTGTGACCGTGCGGCTGAACGACGAAGTGTTGGCGGGCGAACCCGTCGGCACCATGCCAGCAGTAGACGGTTCGGCGGCAAAGGCTTCTGAACAGCTTTACTTCGAATTGCGTCACGACGGTCATGGGCTGGATCCTCGACCGTGGCTAAGCCTCGAACTGCGGAAGGCAAAAGGAACATGAAGAAAGTAGCATTGATCGCGCTGGGTGGCGTTGCCGGTTTCGGCTTGGCCTTGAGCGTGCTGCCGCAGGCCCATGGCGCCAACGAGATGAACGCCTACCGCCAGCTCGATCTCTTCTCCGACGCGTTCGAGCGGGTACGCGCCAATTATGTGCGGCCCACGCAGGACAATGAACTGGTCAGCGCCGCCATCCAGGGCATGGTGTCGAACCTCGATCCGCATTCCAGCTACATGGACGCCAAGTCCTATAACGACATGCAGATCACCACCAAAGGCCAGTTCGGTGGCGTCGGCATCGAAGTGACGCAGGAAGACGGCCTTATAAAGGTGATCTCGCCGATCGACGGCACGCCTGCTTCCAAAGCCGGCATCAAGCCGGGCGACCGCATCGCCGGCATCGATGGCGTCTCAATCGCGGGCCTGGCGCTCAACGAAGCCATCGACAAGATGCGCGGTCCCGAAGGCTCCAAGATCACGCTCACCATTCTGCGCGAAGGCGAGAAGAAGCCTTTCGATGTGACCTTGCAGCGCGCCGTGGTCCAGGTGGACGCCGACACATGGCGCAAGGAAGGCGATATCGGCTATATCCGTTTGCCCGGCTTCAACGAGCAGACCGCCTCGGGCCTGGAAAAGGCCGTGCGCGAACTCAAGAAGCAGATCGGCCCGGGCATCAAGGGCTACATCATCGATCTGCGCAACAATCCCGGCGGCCTTCTGGATCAGGCGATCCAAGTGTCGGACGATGTTCTGACCGGCGGCGAAATCGTTTCCACCCGCGGCCGCCACCCCGAAGACACCCAGCGTTACGACGCCAAGGGCGGCGACATCATGGACGGCAAGCCCGTCGTGGTCTTGATCAATGCCGGCACGGCCTCGGCGTCGGAAATCGTTTCCGGCGCGCTGCAGGATCATAAGCGCGCCACCGTCGTGGGCATGACCAGCTTCGGTAAGGGTTCGGTGCAGACCATTATCCCGTTGGGCGAAGGCGGCGGCGCGCTGCGTCTCACCACCGCGCGCTATTACACGCCATCGGGTCATTCCATCCAGGCGCAGGGCATTATTCCCGACATCGCGGTGGCCCAGGGCGACGAAGCCAACATCCCCAAGATCGCGCGGCCGTCGGAAGCCGATCTGCCGGGGCATCTGGTTGGCGAGCCGGTGCCGAAAAAGGTCAACGCGCCCGTGGTGCAACCGCCGCCGGGCAAGAAATATGACGACTTCCAGCTTTCCTATGCCGAAGACCTTCTGCACGGAAAGATGACCGTCGCCGCTGTGACCAACGGCACCCAGAACCGCGACGGAAAAACGGCCAAAGCCGATTAGTTTTTGACCCCCTCCGTCTCTTTCGCTGGTTGCTTTGGCGCTCCGGCTCGCGCCTACGCGCGGGCGCTCAGAGACACCTCTCCCTCCAGGGCGCTTACGCGCGCAGGGGGAAGGAGGGTCATGACCAAGCTTCAACAAGCGCTAGAGCGTCTTGGTCCCGACAGATGGGGGTAGAACTAGGCCGCCGGAGGGGGTCATTAATGAAACCCTAACCTTACCCAGCGCTAAATCCCTGACATTATGACGGTTATGACCGCTCCCACCGCTTCTCGCGCCGCCCGCGCTCTGGGTCTCGCCAGCGCCAGCATATTGTGTTTCCTGGCCGCCTCGGCGCTGGGGATCACGGTCCTGGGCAAAGTCCATCGTCCTGAAATCGTGATGGATCTGGCGCCGCCGCCCGCGCCCAAGGTGGTTCAGTCGCGGCCCGTGCCAAAGTCGGCGCCGTCCGCGGTGGCGATCGACAAACCTGTTTTGGCCGGCCGGGCTTTGATTGCCGACCCCGCCTTGATCGAAAATACCCCCCAGGGTCCTTTGCCGCGCATCGCCGATGATGGCCGCACGCCGATGGCGGCTTACGCCGCGCCGGCGCCCACCGGCAAATTTCGCATCGCCATCGTGGTTTCCGGTCTGGGTCTCAGCGCCAAGGCCACCCAGGCAGCCCTGACCGGCCTGCCGCCAGCCGTGACTCTCGCTTTTGCCCCTTATGCCAGCGACGTGCAGCACTGGGTTTCGCAGGCGCGTCAGCAAGGTCACGAGGCGCTTCTGGAAGTGCCGATGGAGCCGTTTGATTTTCCCGACAGTGATCCCGGCCCCCACACCCTGCGCTCCGGTGTGGAACGCGATGCCAATGGCGAACGACTATCTTGGATTCTGTCGCGCTTTACCGGCTATGCGGGCGTGACGAATCTTTTGGGCCAGCGCTTCATGGCGGACGCTGACGCGCTTTCCCCTACCATGACCCAGTTGGCGCGCCGGGGACTTTATTTCTACGACAATGGCGCGGTGACCCAATCGGCCGCTGCCGACGTCGCGGGGCGCCTTTCCGCGCCCTTCGTCAAGGCGAATGAGACGCTGGATGGAATCCAGACGGCGCTGGAAATCGACAAGCATCTTTCCGATCTGGAAAATGCGGCGCGCGCGCATGGCAGCGCCGTGGGCTCTGCCTTTCTCTATCCCATCAGCATCGAGCGAATCGCGCTTTGGTCCAAGGGGATCGAAAAACGGGGCTTTGTTCTTGTCCCTGTCTCCGCCATATTGAATCAGCCCAAATAATCGGCGCGGGCCTTTTGGGTCCTGAGTTCGTCGCGCGTGCTCACGTGCATTACGCACGCTCCGCACGACGCTCCTGCTCAGGCCCCAAAATTCCCGGCGCCGAAATCAATGAAAAGTAGTAAGAAATGTCACCGCATTCCTCTCTGCCCTATCGGCCTTCCGTCGGCGTGATGCTGCTCAATCGTGACGGCCTGATCTTTGTCGGCAAGCGCATCGACCAGACGGTCGAAGGCTGGCAGATGCCCCAAGGCGGCATCGATGAAGGGGAGGAGCCGCGCCAGGCGGTGCTGCGCGAACTCAAGGAAGAAACCGGCACCGACAAGGCCGACATCATCGGCGAGATGGATGACTGGATTACTTATGAGCTGCCGCAGCATCTGGTGGGCGTGGCGTTCCACGGCAAATATCGCGGCCAACGCCAGAAATGGTTCGCCCTGCGGTTCAAGGGTGAAGACAGCGACATCGATCTTCACACCCATGAGCCGGAATTTTCATCCTGGAAATGGCTGACGATTGACGAATTGCCGCGCGTGATCGTGCCGTTCAAGCGCGATTCCTACGCCAAGGTGGTGACGGCCTTCCGTCATTTGGCGAGGCCTATCTCGTGAGCGCAAAACCGCCGGTCATCATGATTCATGGCGGTTTTTGCGGGCCTTGGGCTTGGGATGACTTTGCAGCCCGCTTTCGCGATGCGGGCTATAAGGTCGAAACACCGGCCCTGCGGCATCATGGTGGCGGCAAGCCGCCGCAAGCGCTCGCCACCACCAGCCTCACGGATTATGTCACCGATCTGGAAAAGTTGATCGCGGGCATGAAGACGCCACCAATCCTGGTGGGCCATTCGCTGGGCGGTCTCTTGGCGCAGATGCTGGCGGCGCGCGCAGATATTGCGGCTGCCGTGCTACTGGCACCATCGGCGCCATGGGGCGTGCCGCCTTCCACGCTGTTCGAGATCGGTGCGGCGCAGGGCTTGATGCTGCGCGTGGGATTCTGGAGCATGATTCTGGAGCCGGTTTTCGATATCGCGGCGGCTCATTCGCTGGACCGTTTTCCCAAAGAACAGCGGCGGGAGGTTTTCGAGAAATTCGTTCCGGAGTCCGGGCGGGTGGCCTTCGAGATCCTGCATTGGGGCCTCGATATGGCCAAGACCAGCGAAGTGGATGTGCGCAAGGTCGATTGCCCCTTGTTGTTTCTGACCGGCGACAATGACCGCATAAGTCCGCCGGGCACGGTGCAGCGTGCTGCCGCGCTCTACAAGGAGCGTGCCGAGTTCGAGATCATGTCCGACATGAGTCACTGGCTGATCGGCGAGCCCGGCTGGGAACAAGTCTGCGACCGCTCGCTGGCGTGGTTAGATTCCCCCATCTGTGCGCCACGCGGGCAAGCCCGCTAGCGCACATCTTCCCCCGCTGTCGCTCCGCTCGCGGGGGAAGAAAGCTGGAACCAGGGCGTTCTAGCGCATGTTGAAGCAGCTCAGGTCCGCCTCCTCCTCGCGCGCGTTAGCGCGCCGGAGGGGGAGGTGTCTCTGAGCGCTTGCGCGAAAGAGACGGAGGGGGTGTGAAAATCAGTTTATCGCCACCTGATGGCGCTTTCCGAAATCTTTCATGAAAGCCTGCAGCGTATCCACCGACGCGATCTTGGCGGCGGCGTCGCGGAAGGCGAGGCCATGCATGTCGATTTCCTGCGACAGCACGCCGAACGCGCCGCCGTCTTGCGTGTTCTGCATCTTGGGGCCATAGCGCTGGCGCAACCGGTCCAGGCTGGGCTCGTCGTTGGCCAGAGAATAGGACACCGCCATGCGCAGCACTTCGGCGCGTTCCTGGTTCGAAAGAGGAATGGGATCGCTCCAGCGTGAACTCAAAAGGTCTTCGGTCTTTTGACCGGCCTGTGTCCAATTGCCGGATTCCCAATAGATGTCGGCGCGCAGCCGCCGCGTATCGGGCTGCTCGTCCACCGCGATCAGATCCAGTGCGTTGTCCCACTGTTTGAGCGCGGCGAAGGCGCGCGCTTCCAGAATAAGCCGCGCGTGCCCGTCTTCATCCGGCAGGCCGCTGATCTGGGATGTGTGCAGCACATTCACCGCCATCTGCGGCTTGTGATCTATCAGATAGATGGCGGCAAGCTTGGCGGCGACTTGCGCCCTGGCGATGCCTTCCAGGCGCTTGTCCACCTGATAGGCGAGGAGGCTGGCCGCAGGGCCCAGAAGATCCACCGCCGCCAGACGGTCCACCATGCGGCGGATCATGTCGTCGCCTTCCGGACCGATCGGGGTGAGGTCGATATTGTCATAGAAGATGGCCAGGCTTTCCACCGGCGGCAATTTGTCGGCGCCGCCTTTGAGATAGAGATTGGCGAAGGCCGCGCGCATATCGTCCTGCGCGGCATGCGCCTGATCGTTGCCGGGAAAATTCTGAACCGCGACGCGCAAGGCCTTGAGGCCGGATTGCCACTGCCGCTGCCCGAAATAGAGCGACGCCAACTTGCGCAGGGTCTTCATTTCCAGGGAATCGCCGCGCCAGCGATAGCGTAGCCGCTCCAGCACACCGGTGGCCTGCTTGGCGGTGATGGCGTCGGCGGCCAGGGCAGCATTGGTCTGGTAATAGATCGCTTGCGCCGCAAGCTTCTCGTCGCTGCCATTCTCGACGGCACGGAAGCCCGCAACCGCCACGGGATAATGATTCTGGCCGGCATCGATGCGCGCTTTGATCAGCTTGGCTTCCAGCGCGTCATGTTCGGAAAGTTCATGCGGCACCCGCGTCAAGGCGGCATCGGCCAATTCCATCCGGTTCATGCCCAGGGCCGCTTCGGCATTGGCCAGACGCGCACGGGCCCGCCATTCCGGTTGATATTTCTTGAGGATGGGGGAGGCCTGCTCCAGATAGGTGCGGGCCTGGGTCCAATTCTCCAGCGCCGTCTCCGTCAACCCGCGCCACAGCGCGGCGTGGCGGTCGGCGTCGAAAGAGGGACCGGCCAGATCGTTATGCGCGTCGCGATAACGGCCCATCATATAGTCGGCAGCGGCGCGCATGGTGGCAAGCTGGACGTCGCCGCGCAGGCCCGGATCGGACGCCTGAATCAGATTGATCATACCCAGCGCTTCGGCGGCGAAGCGGTTGGCGAGATAAAAGCGGGCCAGAACCAACCGCCCCCGGTTGACACGCGCCGGCGGAAGCCGCGCCACATCCTCTCTCAGACGCCGTTCGGTGGCGAGGAAGGAGCCGCCGGTTAGCGGACCCCAGGCGGTGAAATTCAGAAAGCTTGGCCCGTTACGCTCCGCCGCCAGCGCCGCGGGCGTTTCCTCCACCGGGGTCAGGAGCGGTGTCAGCGACAGACCGCCCGGACGCGTGATGGTGATGCGCTCACGCGCCACCGTTACCGACAGTTCGTCGGCAAAAGGCGTGATCACCAGCCCGCTTGCCGTGGGCAGAGCGGCGAACTCGGCATAGTCGCGTTCTGCGAGCATGGCCCGGCCACTATTGCCCGGCACCACCGACAGAGCATCGCCTGTCACCGGGTCGGTCAGCGAAAGAAGCCGATCGGAGCCCGGCAGAAGCGTGGTGAGCGAGGCGCGTTTGGGGTCGTCCTGATTGCGGGCAAAGGTAATAGAAGCGGCGGCGTTCGTGACATTGGCTCCCATCGTCACTTTCAGGTCCGCACCCGCATTCTCGACGGCAATCTGGGTGGGCTGCTTCAGCCCGACGCGCAACACCGAAATGCCGGACGCGGACGAGGCTTCCACCTGGGTGGCGAAGTCGCCCAATTGCGTTTTGAGACGCGCTGCATCGATGTCCGGCGTGTTCACCAACACAACCCAGGCGGTCAAGCCGCGCACGAACACGGCATTCGAATGCGTACCGGCGCCCTTGAAGGCGATAACGGCGCCGTTTTTGATCAGATGGCCATCGGCGGGTTGCGCCGTCTCGGGCGCTTGCATAGCTGGCGCGGGCGCTGCTTTTGCCTCGGCGGGCTTGGCGGCGGCCGTTTTGGTCTCGGCTTTTGCTTCGGGAATCGCGGGCGGCGCCGCTTGTGCCGGTATTTTTCCGGTGAGTTTGTTGGCCGTGTCGGCGATCGCCTGCGCTTGTTTGGCCGATACGCCCTTCATCGCCGTGACTTGCGGCTTTTCCATCCCTGGCGGGGCGTAAGACGCGGCATCGGCCTTGGGCGCCAGGATATCGAGCACGACTTTGCCGCCGTCCTTGAAATCGTGAAAGCCGGAATCGGTATCGGTTTCGAACTCGACCACAGTGACGCCACCATCCAAATGCCAGGCGGCGTTCTTCACCCATGGCGGCGCGAAGCGGGCGAGCGCGGAGACGTCGACGCGCGCCGGTGCCTGGAAACGCAAGGTCATGCGGCCCGCGCCCGGAAACACCGTGTACGAAACGCTCTGCGGCCAATCGAATACCAGGCGGGTGAAATTGGCATAGGTGCCGGCGCGCAGCTTGATCTCCGGCAGGCTCGCCATATCGACGGGTTTGGGCGCGGCTTTGGCGGGCGCCGGGAGATCCGGCATCGCGCCCGCGAAACTCTCGGGCGCCAAATCCACCACGGCGCGATCGCCTTGTGCGCTCTGGTGCAGTTTGACCGGCTGGGTGAGAGCGAAGCGCAGCGTCTTTCCATCCGCATCCGCATGGCCGCTGGCGATGGCGCTACCGGACAGGCTCACGATGCTCTGCGGATTGAGCGTGGTCTTGCGGTCGAAGCTGAGGGTGAGGACGCCGCCTTGAGTCGAGGCGGCGAGATGCGCGGCCGGCGCGAACGCAAAATTCAGGCGCACGAAACCGGTCTGAGGCGTCGCGCTCACCGTGTCGGCAGCACGCACCGGACCGGACGCCAAAAGCGCCAGCATGGTGAGGCCGATGATGCGCGGTTTAATCGCCAAGCCTTTGAGCCCCCTGGGGTCTTCCGATTGTCACCCGTCCGGGATTAACCCTTGGTAAACCGTGTTTTCCAGGCCTTCAGCCGCCGGTTTTGGCGGCCGGAGCGGCAGCGGCCTTGGTGGCCTGAGCCGGCTTAGCTGCGGCGGGGGGCGGCACGGCCGTGGGCGCGGCGGTCGGCGGGGCCAGGACGGCTGCCGGGATCGGCGCGGGAGCCGAATTGGTGTCGGGCAAGGTCAGCTTGTTGGCCAGTTTGACCGTCAGCTTTTGGGCCTGCTCCGGGCTCATGGCCGCCAGCACGGGCGCCAGCACATCGGATTTCATCTGCTGCGCCACCGCCACCAGCACGTCATTGTCCAAGCTGTCGAAGATGCGGGCGGCGTCCTTGGGCTTCATCGCCGAATAAGTCTTCACCAGCGAAGCGAGCTGCTTTTCCTGCGCCTGGTCGCGCTGACCCAAAAGGGCATTGATCTGGCTTTGCAGCACTTTCAGCTGCGTGATCTTGGCGTCGACGCGGGCTTCGGTGGCGGCCAGCACATTGGCTTGGATCTGAAGCTGGGACTCGCGGGTATCGAGTTCGCTGCGGCGCTTGGAGAGGCTGGTCAGCACTTCCACTTCCGAGGTGCTGGCGATCTGCCCATCCTCGGCGGCGAAATCCTTGTTGCCGGATGACGGGGGCGGCGCCATCGCGTCCTGGGTCGCGCCAGCATAAGCGTCATGGATCAGACCAGAGGCATTGAGAACCAAAAGGCCGGTGCCGACCACGACGACGCTGGGCAGAAGACGGGCAAAGCGGGGCAGCTTCATTGCGCCGCCCGCATGCTGTCCAGGCGGCCCATGATGCTGGTCGAGGGCAGGGGAATATCAGCCGTCGGCACCGAGCGCGGCACATTGGAGACGCCGCGCTCGATACGGTCGGCGATGCGCTCGGCCGAACCGGAAAGCGTTGCCAATTCGTCGATGTGCAGGCGGGCGCGTTTCAGGCGTTCGTCCAAAGTACCGGCGGCTTCGCCGGCGGCGGCTTTCAAGGCGCGCAGACTGGCGCCGGCGCCCGCGATGGCCATGTTGAGTTCGCCAATGGTGCGGCTGAGACCTTCCTGGCCTTTGCGCACGGCGGCAAGGCGGCGCTCCAGCAGGATGCAATAGACCAGAGTTGCGGCCAGCAGCACTTCCAGCGCGACTTCGACATAAAAGGTCATGGTCATGGCGATCCTCATGAAGCTAAAGGGCTCTTGATGCGTCGGTGCGTTCGATGGCGGCATCCACGCGCACGGCGACAGAAGAGCCGACCCGGCCCATGCGGCCGGTCAAAAGCGGCACGCCGCGGCAACGCAGCTGAATGGTGGAATCGGGCGTGGCGCCCAGCATCACGGTCTGGCCGACTTCCAGATTCATGATCCGGTGCAGCGGCATGGTTTGCTCGTCCAGGATGGCCTCGATGTCCACCTTGGTGGACCAGAGTTCGGTGGCGAGATGGCTTTCCCAGATGGAGTCGCGGCCGAATTTCTCGCCCATGAATTGCTGCAAAAGCAGCTTGCGGATGGGTTCCAGCGTGGCGTAGGGCAGAAGGAGTTCGGTGCGCCCGCCGCGGTCTTCCATGTCGATCCTGAGCTTGACCAGGATAGCGGCATTGGCTGGCCGCGCGATGGCGGCGAAACGAGGATTGGTTTCCAGGCGATCCAAAGTGAAATTGACCGGCGCCAGAGGTTCGAAGGCTGCGCACATATCGGCCAGGATCACTTCCACCATCCGCTGCACCAAGGTGCGTTCGATGGTGGTGTAGGGACGGCCTTCGATGCGCATGGCGGAAGAGCCGCGCCGCCCGCCCAGAAGCACGTCCACGATGGAATAGATCAGATTGGAATCGACGGTGAAGAGACCGTAATTGTCGAGTTCTTCCGCGTGAAACACCGACAGAATGGCGGGAAGCGGAATGGAGTTCAGATAGTCGCCGAAGCGGATGGAGGTGATGGAATCCAGGCTCACTTCCACATTGTCGGAGGTGAAATTGCGCAAGGACGTCGTCATCAACCGCACCAGGCGGTCGAAGACGATTTCCAGCATCGGCAGGCGTTCATAGGAAACCAGCGCCGAATTGATGATGGCACGGACCCCAGACTTGTCCTGCATCTGGTCGGAATTGACGTCGAATCCCAGAAGAGAGTCGATTTCGTCCTGATTGAGAATGCGTTCGCCGCCGCCTTCGGCGGGCGCATTGTTGAATGCGGCCTCGTCCAGCTCTTGTTCGGGCGGGGGTGTTTCGTCTGCCATGGATACCGTTACTGGATGATCATTTGTTTGAGGAGGACGTCGCGCACTTTGTAGGGTGCCGCCGCGGCATTGACCCGGCGCAGCAACTCTTCTTTCAGACGCAGCACGCCTTCGGAGCCTTTGAGATCGTCGATGCGCAATTCGCGCAAGTAAGACTGGAACTGGTCCACCAGGCGCGGCATCAAGGCCGTCATGCCGGTCTTTTGCAGCTCATTGTCCAATTCCAGCGACAGCGACAGTTTCAGGTAAGCGGGTGTGCCGTCATTGCTTTGAATATTGACCAGGATATCGGGCACGTCGCTGAACGCCACTTCCGGCGGGGTCAGCGGCGGTGCTTCGGCCTTGGCCAGCTTTTCCTTGTCCGCGTCATGCGGCTTCAGCAAAAAGAAGTAGGCGCCGGTGCCGCCGCCGCCCAAAACGAGCAGCAAGGCCGGCACGGCGATCATCAGAATCTTCCTGGTGAGAAATTTCTTCAGGCCCTTGGGCGCGGCTTCGCTTTCGCCTTGAGCCTCGGCATCTTCGCCATCGGCTTCGGCATCCGGTTCTTTTTCCTTGTCCTTCTTTGCCATTCCGCGTCCCAGTCCTATTCGGTCGGGCACGGTAAGCAAACGTGGTTAAAGAGCGGTTGAAATTGCCGGGCGCACCCGCTTCAGCTCGGCAAAATTTTCCGTCACGCCTGTGAGCGATGCAGGAAAGTCAATAAAATAGGGCCTTTCCGAGTGGCACGGCGGGTGCACTCTTTGGCCTGCGGACCAGAAGGGATCTGCATGCGCCATGGATAATTCACTTCTTGTTAGTCTTTCGCAGCAGCTCGCGGCCTATCGCGCGATGGATGTGATTGCCAACAATCTCGCCAATGCATCGACGCCCGGCTTCAAACGCGAAGCGGCGAAGTTCGAGGAATATGTTTCGCACGTCCGCCCGGCCGAAGATCAGAAAGGCCCGCAGACCTTGAGCTTCGTCAAGGACGCGGGCGTGATGCGCGATCTGGGCCAAGGCGAATTGACCGCCACTGGCTCGCCTTACGACTTCGCCATCAACGGCAAGGGCTTCTTTACGGTTCAGACACCGCAGGGCATGCGCTATACCCGCGACGGCCATTTCAGCCTCAACCAAGATGGCGTCATGGTCACCTCCGACGGTTATCCGGTGCAGGGCGACGGCGGCGCCATCACTGTCACTCCCAGCGACGGCCAGATCAGCGTTGGTCCCGACGGCATCATCTCTTCCATCTTGAACGGTGCTTCCAATCAGATCGGCAAGCTGCAGGTCGTTGGTTTCGCCAATGAACGGGCCATGGTGAAGCAGGGCACCAATCTTTATTCCACCACCCAGACCGCGACGCCGGTCGCCAATTCGACCGTCGCCCAGCACATGCTGGAAAGCTCCAATGTGAGCCCGGTGATCGAGATCACTCACATGGTGGAAGTGATGCGGGCCTATCAGATGACCGCAACCATGACCAATTCCGAAGAAGAACTGATGCGCCAAGCGATCGACAAGCTTGGCTCGACGCCGAATTAGGAGAATTGAGAGATGCGCGCCCTTTCCATCGCAGCGACCGGCATGGCCGCCCAGCAGACCAATGTGGAAACCATCGCCAACAATCTGGCGAACATGAACACCACAGGCTTCAAGCAGCAGCGGGCCGAATTCCAGGATCTGCTGTATCAGAACATCCAGACCCCGGGCGCCCAGACCTCGGACCAGGGCACCTATGCGCCCAACGGCATCCAGATCGGCGCCGGCGTGCGCACGGCCGCGATCTATCGCATCACCACCCAGGGCGATCTCAAATCCACCAGCAATCCGTATGACGTGGCGGTGCAGGGATCGGGCTATTTCCGCATCCAGCAAGCCGACGGCACGGACGCTTACACCCGTTCGGGCAATTTCTCGCTGTCGCCTCAGGGTCAACTTGTTACCCAGGACGGCCTGGTGGTGCAGCCAGGCATCGCCATTCCCCAGAACACGCTCAGCGTGACCATTAACGCCCAGGGCCAGGTCAACGCCACCGTGGCGGGCAACAATACGCCGCAGACGGTGGGCCAGCTGGAATTGACGCGCTTTCCCAATGAAGCGGGCCTCAACGCCGTCGGCAGCAATCTCTTCCTGGAGACGCCGGCCTCCGGTTCGCCGCAGGCGGGCGTGCCCGGCTCGGTCGGTTACGGCACCATCCAGCAGGGCTATCTGGAAACCTCCAACGTCAATTCGGTGGACGAGATCACGGCGTTGATCACCGCTCAACGCGCCTATGAGATGAATTCCAAGGTGATCAGCGCCGCCGATCAGATGCTGCAGCAGACCGCGCAGCTGGGAGGCGGCTGATGATCCGCAAATTTGCTTTATCGCTTTTGTTCGTGCTCCTGCAGATGAGCGTCCTGCCTGCTGTCGCCGAAACCGGCGTGCGTATCGTGGTGCCAACCCGCGACATCGCGCGGGGCGAAACCATCACCGACCGGGACCTTACTTTTGCCACGGTGCCGGGCAGCGCCTTGATGACCGGCACTGTTACCAGCATCGCCGCCGCCAAGGACATGGAAGCGCGCCGCATGCTGCATGCCGGCGAAGCGATGCGCGGCGACGATCTGCGTCATCCCATTGTGGTGACGCGGGGCCAGACCGTGACCATGCTGTTCCACGCCCCCGGCGTCGAATTGACCGCCATGGGCCGCGCCATGGGCGAAGGCGGGGTGGGCGATACCGTCACCGTCCAGAATCCCGCTTCTTTCCGCATGATCTTAGGCGTCATCACGGCGCCCGGCACGGTCATGGCCACAGGCCCCGCCTCGCCGTCTCCGCAACAGCGTACCGCCCGCAATTAGGATTTGACCCATGCACAGCTTGATCCGCCTTTCCGCCATTCTGTTGTTGGGCGCCGCCGTCAGCGGTTGCACCGCCTGGGACCGCATCCAGAATATCGGCGAAGCCCCCAAACTCGAGCCCGTCGGCAATCCGGCCAATTCCCAGATCGTGGCCGCCATTCCGGCCTTGCCGCCCATCAGCCATGACGGCAATTCGCTGTGGCAGCCCGGCGCCAAAAGCTTCTTCCACGACCCCCGCGCCAATCATGTGGGCGATGTGATCACGGTCAATGTCTCCGTCGCCGATGCCGCCAAGCTGCAGAACAGCACCACGCGGACGCGCACCAATTCCGACGATGCCAATCTGACCAATTTCTTCGGCCTGGAGAATGCGCTGCCCAAGGGGCTGGATCCCACCAGCCTGGTGAAGATGGGCTCCGACACTTCCAATGTCGGATCGGGCGCGGTCAATCGTCAGGAAAGTATCAATATGACCCTGGCGGCTTTGGTGGCGCAGGTTCTGCCCAACGGCAATCTGGTGATCGATGGTCATCAGCAGGTACGGGTCAACAACGAGCTGCGCGATATGCGCGTCTCCGGCATCGTGCGCCGCGAGGACATCACTCAGGACAACACCGTGAATCTGACGCAGATCGCGGAAGCGCGAATCTCTTATGGCGGCCAGGGTACCGTCAGCGATGTGCAGCAGCCGCGCTACGGCAGCCAGCTTTACGACATCATTATGCCTTGGTAGCTGCCCCCATCTGTCTGCCACGCGGGCAAGCCCGCTAGCACACATCTTTCCCCGCCAGCGGCTTTGCCGCGCGGGGGAAGAAAGCTAGAGCCAAGACGATCTAGCGCATGTTGAAGCTTGGTCGTTCCCCGTCTCCCCCCGTGCGTGCGTAGCACGCTGATGGGGGAGGTGGCCGTAGCACCGATCAGGTGCGAAGGCCGGAGGGGCAACTAAAAACTAATCGTCTCTGTAGACTTTTTCGCGCCGCTCGTGGCGTTCCTGCGCTTCAATCGAAAGCGTGGCGATAGGACGGGCGTCGAGCCGCTTCAACGAGATGGGGTCGCCGGTTTCTTCGCAAAAACCATAAGAGCCGTCGTCGAGTCTTCTCAACGCCGCATCGATCTTGGCGATCAGCTTGCGCTGCCGGTCGCGGGTGCGCAGTTCCAATTGCCGCTCCGCCTCCGTCGAGGCACGGTCTGCCAGATCGGCGTGCGGAATGGTCTCGGCCTGAAGATTCTGGATGGTTTCGCGGCTTTCTTTGAGGATCTCTTCTTTCCAGCTGTTGAGCTTGCGGCGAAAATATTCGCGCTGACGCTCATTCATGAAAGGTTCGTTTTCCTGCGGCCGGTAGTCGGCCGGGATCTGGACGCCCATGCACACTCCCTAAACCAAAGCAAAGGCACGCTTTTTGTACCTTGTTGGGCCGGGGTTATAGCGACCGGGGGGTGGACCAGCAATCGCAATTCCATGGCGCTTGGCATGATGCACACATAAAACACGGTGCCCTGCGCGGAGCGGAATACTCCTTGCTTTTTCAAAGAGTTAAATGAAAGCGCGATTCGTCAGGCGGATGGTTCCTTGAACGCGGTATTGTGTTTTGGGAACCACTCACGACCCTTGAGCATGTAATTCCAATACAGAACCGGCAGGAAGCTGGTCTTGATCCACCAGCTGAGCCAGCGCTGCTTGCCGGGATCCAGGATGGGCAATGTCGGCGTTACTTTGCCGCCATAAATGAATTCGGCGATGATGGCCTTGCCGTTGGCGGTGGTCAGCGGACAGGACGCGTAACCGTCATAGCCGCTCTCCACCGTTTGATCCTGCATCAGCTTGAGCAGATTGCGGACCACCACCGGCGCTTGCTTACGCACGGCGGCGGCTGTCTTGGAGTTGGGCGTGCTGGCGACATCGCCCAGCGCGAATATGTTGGGATAACGGACATGCTGCATCGAGTTCTGATGGACATCAACCCAGCCTGCCGCGTTCGCCAGCGGGCTTGATTTTATCGCCTCGGGCGGGGATTGCGGCGGAGAGACGTGGAGCATGTCATACGGCACGGCGACGCGCTGTCCCTGCTTATCGCCGCTTACGATCTCGAAGGTGGCGGTTTTGCTCTTAGTGTCGATCGCGACCAGATTGTGCAGATAGGACACTTTCACGCCAAGATCTTCGGCGATCTTGGCCAGGCGGCGCGCGAAATAAGGAACGCCGAAAATCACCGGCGCATGGACAAAATATTCGACATCAACTTTCTGACGGATGGCCATGCGCTTCAGATAATCGATGGTGAGATAAACGATCTTCTGCGGGGCGCCCGGGCATTTGAACGGCAGCGGCGGCTGGGTGAATATGGCTTTGTCGCCGGGCTTGAGCGCCTTGATGCAGGCCCAGGTGTAATTCACATGGTCGGGTGAATAATTGCTGCAGACGCCGTCACGACCCAAGGCTTCCGCCAACCCCTCAACCTTGGCCAAGTCGAGTTTTATCCCGGTGCAGACGACGAGATAATCGTACCCCACCGTCTCTCCCGACGAGAGTTCAACCATGTTGTGGTCGGGATCGAATTTGCTGGCCGTTGCTTTGATGCGCGCAATACCGGATGGCAGCAAATTGTCCGTCGCACGGCGCGTGCGCGCCAGGTCATAGACGCCGGCGCCGACCAGCGTGAAAGCCGGTTGGTAATAGTGGGTCTCGCTCGGTTCGATGATCGCGATATCGGCTGCCTTGACCCCATGGCGTTTCAAGCTTGCTGCGACCGTAATTCCAGCGGCGCCCCCGCCCACGATCAGAATTTTGTGGTGTCTGTCTTCGGCCATGTCATCCCCCCGTTGGATGCCGGTCTTGCCAGAAAGAACGAAATGTTTTCCGGCGAAACACCAAAGCCTATTTCACGGGGGGCGGTGGAGTCGAGGCGAGGCGGGCTCGCTGTCGCGCTGGAATCAAAAAAGCCCAGCCGAAGGGCTGGGCTTTTCTTGATGGTTGCGGGGACAGGATTTGAACCTGTGACCTTCAGGTTATGAGCCTGACGAGCTACCGGGCTGCTCCACCCCGCGTCATGGGTACTCTGTTACTCCACTCCTCTGGGCCCCCGCCTTCGCGGGGGTGCCGCTGCGGCTAGGGCTCACTTCGTTCGCCAAGCCTCGCGGCAGTTATGAGCCTGACGAGGTGAGGCGGGCGTCCAGCCCGCCGAACGGGCTGCCCGCGTCAGAAGGTGCGCGGGTATAGGCCAGCAAAGCTTCCCTGTCCACCCCCGTTTTTCCGCCTTTTCCCCAGTTTTCAGCCCCCTAGAGGCTTCAACCTGCCTTAACCTGGGAGGCCATAAAAGAGGCGCTTCGGATGCCCCAGCATCAGGTGGTGACGCGATGACGATCCGTTCCCTTCTTCCGGCACTTGGATTGAGTCTCTTGGCGGCCGGTGCGGCCTTGGGCGACGACGCCCATACCGTGGTGCAACAGGGCCGCGCCTTTCGTCCCGGCGAGGTCACGATCAATCGCGGCGAAGCGCTGACCTTCACCAACAATGACGTATTCATCCATCAGGTCTATGTCGTGGGGCTGTTCGATTCCGACGAGAGGGCACCAGGCCAGAACCTTACCGAAAGCTTTCCGGATTCGGGAACTTTTGAGGTGCGCTGTCACATCCACCCCAAAATGAAGCTGGTGGTGCACGTCAAATAGCGGAAAGCAAAGGCTTTCCGGCCATTTTCGCGGGCGCCGGCGCATATCCTTAAGCGGCCATAAACAGTCCCTGATCCAGGATGGGAAAGAGAAGCGACCGCGCATATGCGCGGCCTTGGGTCAGGCATGTCCTTGGCGAAATATTCCATCGGCACCAAGATCTTTGGCGCCTTCATTGCGATGAGTGCCCTGATCGCACTTCTGGGCGCCGCCGGCTATGGCGTGCTCAGCTTCGCGGGCAACATGGCGGTCACCACGTTCGATGGCCCGCTGATGGCCATCAATTACGCGCGCGCCGCCCAATCCGATTTCATCATGCTGCAGATGGCGGAGTTGCGCTATGAGCATGCCGACGCCAAAGGCCGCGAAGCGATCGCCCAGGAGATCAGCGATCTTGCCACCACATTCTCGGACGACCTCAGCGTGGCCGAGCAGCGCTCGATGGCCGATGACGAGAAGCGTCTGATCCGCGAGATCAAGCCTCTGGTGACGCGCTGGCGGGCGATGCGCACCAAAGGCGACATCGCCGCGATGGAGAAGATCGACCAGCAGGTGGACGACAAATTCGACCTACTGATCGAGCTTAACACCGATCACAGTTTCATCGGCCGCCGCCAGACCGTCAGCAACGTCGACACCTACAAATATCTCAGCGCCGGCGCTACGATTCTGGCTTTGCTGCTGGCCGGCGCCATCACTCTGTTTCTCCGAAGCCGCATCGTCAGGCCGCTCTCGGCCGCGGCGACCGTCGCCGACCGCATCGCCGGCGGTGAATTGCAGACACTCATTCCGCCTGGCGGCGCCGACGAAACCGGCACCTTGCTCAAATCCATGACGGTGATGCAGGACAATATCCGCGAGATGATGACGCGAGAAAAGACCTTACGTCATTCGGCGGAAAGCCGCCTCTCCGACGCGCTCGAGACCTCGCGCGAAGGCGTTATTCTGGTCGGATCCGACGGCGCCATCGTGCTGGCCAACCGGCAATTGCGCGATTTCTTTCCCGCTATCGCGGGTCGGCTGGTCACCGGCACCGCCTTTCCCGATGCGCTCCGCATCATCCAGCAGCAATTGCGCGCGCCCGAAGGCGCTTTGATCAACGCCTCCGGCCAAACAGAGTTGGAACTCGCGGACGGCCGCTGGGTGCGCATGACCGCCAGCGCGACATCCGAAGGCGGCTCCATCATCTTTTTCTCGGACTTCACCGCCATCAAGGAACGTGAGGAGAATCTGCGCAAGGCCAAGCAGGAGGCCGAAGCCGCCAACGCCGCCAAGACCCGCTTCCTGGCGAATATGAGCCATGAACTGCGCACACCGCTGAACGCCATTATCGGCTTCTCCGAAATCATTCATGGCCAGCTGTTCGGCGATGTGGGCAATACCCGCTATCTGGAATATTCCAGCGACATCTTGCGGTCCGGCCGCCATTTGCTGGAAGTCATCAATTCGGTGCTCGATCTTTCCAGAAGCGAGACCGGCAAGATGATCCTTGCCGTCAAGGACGTGGATATGCGCGACGTCTTGAAGGATTGCGCCACCATGGTCCGCGAGCAGGCGGCGGAGGCGGGGCTGGATTTCACCCTGCGCGGCATCGAAAACGAACTCCCCACCCGCGGCGATCCGGCCAAGCTCCGTCAGATTTTTCTCAACCTGCTTTCCAATGCCATCAAATTCACGCCGCGGGGCGGCGTCATCTGGATGGAAGCGAAAAAGACGGCCGCCGGTCTGGCCGTGACCGTTGGCGACAGCGGCATCGGCATGTCGCGGGCGGATCTGGATGTGGCGATGGAGCCGTTCGGTCAGGTCGATAACCGGCTGGAACGGCGCTACGAAGGCACGGGATTGGGCCTGCCCCTCACCAAGGCCTTTGTCGAGCTGCATGGCGGCCGCTTGCAATTTGAAAGCGCGCGCGGTGCAGGCACGCGCGTCACGGTGCTGTTTTCTGCTGCAGCCGTCGCAGCGTTGGCGGAGGCGGTCTAGCTTTTGCCCTGTCGCGGCTCTTGGAGCCGCTTAGGCTGGCGGCTCTCGTCCGAAGCGTTGCGCCACATGTTCCCGCGCGGTCTGAATGGCGCGCACGAAGCCAACAGGATCGGCGATATCGGGGGTGGTGACGGCATCGACGCCGGTGCCTTCGATGCGCAGAGTGCCATAGCCCAGCATGCGGCCCATCATGCTTTGATTGACCTTGACGCCTTCGATGTTGGGAAGTGCGATCTCGTTGGTGCGCATGGACAGTGCGCCATATTTCTCGACAAAGCGGTGGCTGGTGACGCCGATCTCGGTGGTCCATTTGCGGATCATCATGCGCAGGAAGGCAATCGCGCCCAGCACGAACCAGAGCGCAACCACTGCCACCAGCCAGGTCATGGGGTTGCCGCTGGTCATGAAATTGGGCTGCTCGGCGGCCCAGCTCAGCACCACCACGAACACGATCGCCGGCAGCAGCAATTGAGTCCACGCGGAAAGATTGTAGAGCCAGTGGAAATGGGCGCGCGCGATCACAGTTTCGCCATTGCCCAGCGACTTGTCGATGTAGGACATGCGATCTCCCACCCAGAGTAGTGGGATTCCTACGCGATTTTGGTCAGGGCGACTAGCGCCCTACCGCTCGTGATCGGGCAGCAGAACCTCGCGTACGCCCCCGTGCGCGGACGCGCACAATAGGACAAAGGAGGGCGTGCGACGGTGCTATCGGTCGTGATCGGGCAGCAATACCTCCCGCACGCCCTTATGGTTTGGGGCCGATATGACGCCATCCTGCTCCATCCGCTCGATCAGGCTGGCGGCGCGGTTGTAGCCGATCTGCAGCCGCCGCTGGATGTAGGAGGTGGAGGCCTTCTTGTCCCGGGCCACCACGGCCAGCGCCTTGTCGTAAAGATCGTCGCCCGATTCCGAATTGCCACCCATCATGCTGGCATAAGGATCGTCGCCGTCTTCGTCTGGCTCCTCGGTGACGGCATCCAGATATTCCGGCGTCCCCTGGGTTTTCAGGAAGCGCACCACGTCTTCGACTTCATGGTCGGAGACAAAGGGACCATGCACGCGACGGATGCGCCCGCCTGCCGCCATATAGAGCATGTCGCCTTGGCCCAAGAGCTGTTCCGCACCCTGTTCGCCCAGGATGGTGCGGCTGTCGATCTTCGACGTCACTTGGAAGGAGATGCGGGTGGGAAAATTGGCCTTGATGGTGCCGGTGATCACATCCACCGACGGGCGCTGGGTGGCGGCGATGAGGTGAATGCCGGCGGCGCGCGCCATTTGCGCCAGGCGCTGCACCGCGCCTTCGATCTCCTTGCCGGAGATCATCATCAGGTCGGCGACCTCATCCACCACCACCACGATGAAGGGCATGTGGTCGAGTTCCAGCATCTCGTCTTCGTAGATCGGCTTGCCGGTCTCGCGGTCGAAGCCGGTCTGCACTGTGCGCTTGAGGGTCTCGCCCTTTTCCTTGGCCTTGCGGACGCGGTCGTTGAAGGCTTCCACGCCGCGCACCCCCAGCTTGGACATTTTGCGGTAGCGCTCTTCCATTTCGCGCACCGCCCATTTCAGTGCCACCACGGCCTTGCGCGGATCGGTCACGACGGGCGCCAGCAGATGCGGGATGCCGTCATAGACCGACAATTCCAGCATCTTGGGATCGATCATGATCAGGCGGCATTGTTCCGGCGCCATGCGATAGAGCAGGGACAGGATCATGGTGTTGAGA
>Ga0207695_10002897_pt1 | contig 24865 bp, 26 predicted proteins | sample KBSC54metaG_FD_184354 | JGI IMG/M metagenome (GOLD analysis project Ga0207695, IMG submission 184354) | Corn rhizosphere microbial communities from Kellogg Biological Station, Michigan, USA - KBS C5-4 metaG (SPAdes) (version 2) | ecosystem: Host-associated > Plants > Roots > Rhizosphere > Soil...
TCCCTGCGCCGTACTTTCAGTTCGTCGAGGTATTTTTTCCCGGCTTCGCAGTTGAAGTAACCGGTGGCGGGATGGGTGATGATATAGCGGGACTGGAAGTTGCTGGTATTGGCTGTTTCCTCAAAGAAAAGGTCCTGCGGGAATGCCTGTCTGTTATAGCGTACGTGCAGACGGGTGAAATAGACTTTGGCAGGACGATTTGCGTCTTCGTCGTCGGGGTCTTTTCTGCGGGAGGCCCAGTCGACTCCGGCCTGTACGAGGTCGCGGGTGGATGGCGCGGAGGCTATACAGGGGTCGCATTTCACGTAGTTGGAGGGGCTAACGTCCCAGGCATATTCGAGCATGGCGACTGACTTCCCGGCGCCGAACCACTGGTGCTGGAAAAGGTTGGAATAGAAGCTCCCGAAGTTGTTCTGGACGAATACGGGAACGTTTTTTCCTGTTGGGAGGGATATGGTGGGGTAGTTGGTACATTCTATTCGTCCGGTTCTGGTGAATGCGTATACGATCATATCCTGGTCGCCGTCGGCGTTGGCCATGCCGAGGCGGATCGGCAGCATGAACTTAGGTGATTCGAAGGAGATCTGTATGGGGCGAAGGAAATTGCCGGGCAGCTTTTTCTTTTCTTCTTCATTGACTTTGACCACGAAGAATTTCAGGTTGCTGCGGATATAGGGTTCCAGGACCTCGTTGGCACCGGTCGGTATCTTGTAGCCATTCTCTGTCAGCCAGGTCTGGAGGCCGGAGGATTCTTTGGCGCTGAGGATGAGGATGTCGTATTCGCCGACGAGGTATTTGGCCTCGATGGTGACGCCGCGTTTTTTTGAACTGCCGAATCCGACGACGACGGATTCGTTCAGGGACATGCCGGGGACCGCGCCCTGTAACCTGTAGTCATACGCACGCATTTCGCAGGGATTCTGATCAAAGTATTCGACCAGTCTTGGTTTGCTGTATTCGTTGAAGGTGTTGAAGATCGACTGGTCGACGACGCGGATGTCGCTCTTTTTCAGCACGACCGGTACCGGTACCACCATGGCGAAGTCTTTAGGATCGCCCTGGAAGTCATTGTACATGGTGACTGTATTCCTGTCACCGTCCCGTACGAGTATCACCTGGGAGGTTTTGTTTTTCAGGGTTCCGTCAGCTTTGCTGACATAAAATCCACAGAAGGCCATTGCTTCGTTGCTGATCATGGCGATCATCAGGACCATGGCAGCGAGTTTTCTGGTTTTTGTTCGCATAAAATGTTGTTTGAATTTGAAAAGAAATGTCCCTGGGTGGTGCGGGTCTTTGCGCTGCCATTCGAAGCTGTTGGCGCGGAATGTGTTGTCCAGGAGCGGCACGAGCGGAGCGGCGGCAACCAGTATCCACACGGGGGTATTGTTCAGCCATTTGAAGGCGGACAGATAAAAGGCTATAACGGCGATCCCAACGGCCCAGAGGATCCTCGCGAGGGGATGATTGGGAGAGGTCTTCGGGTCGCTGATCATGAAAAAGCTGAAGAGCAGCAGGCTGCCGCTGCTGATGGAATGGAAAAAATAGTCCTGCGGCCAGCCGAGTGTGAGAACCTGGCGCCAGTATAAAAGGCCTGCGAATGTCAGGAGGAAACCGAGGCTGGTATCCAATTTTTGAACGCGGGTGACGACGATGGTGCCGAGGGTCAGGACGAGGAAGAAGAGAACGGCGCCGTTGCCCCACTGTCCGGGTGATAGCCATGCGTCCTTAGTGACTAATATGGTGGCGGCGATGCCGAAAGCGGAGGGGTTGAAGACGTGTTTGCCTTTGAATCGGAGGATATATTTTGAGATCACGGTCAGGAAGGCTGCTAATAATGCCGTGTAGAGGTGGTTGGTTTTTAGGAGGAGGCAGAGGCCCATGGCGCTGATGAGAATGCTTAGTCCCCATGATTTGAAGCCGGGATTGCCCGTGAGGGGAGGGAAGTTTGGGTGTTTGGTTCGCGCGGATCGGGTTCGACGGATGGTTTCGGCGACGTAGCTGAAGACCAGGCAGCCGCCAATGATCGTTATATAGTATGGCCAGTCTGGGCTCCAGCGCAGGAAGAGGAGGCCGTAGCCCAGGAAAAAGGCCTGGAAGAGGACCTGGAACCACCGGGGGTCGGGGGCAAAGGATCGTTGCATCATAAGAGCGTTTTTCTTATGATGCAGGTATTTTAGAAATTACATAAAGGGGGGCGACTATTCTGATCTCAGGTTTTTTACCGGATTGGCAAGTGCGGCTTGTACACACTTGAAACTCACGGTGATGATCGAGATAAGGAGGGTTATTGCTCCGGCGGCAGCGAATACCCACCAGCTGATACCGGTACGGTATGCATAGCCCTGCAGATAGCTGGATAGTCCGAGCCAGGCCAGGGGGAAGGCGATGGCGGCGGCGAGAGCTACCAGTACTAAAAAGTCTTTGGACAGGAGGGTAACGATCTGCGACACGCCGGCGCCGAGGACTTTGCGTACGCTGATCTCTTTGACCTTGCTTTCGGCGGTATAGGTTACCAGCCCGAAGAGGCCGAGGCAGGATATCAGGATGGCCAGTCCGGCGAAACAATTGAACAGTTGTCCGACGTGTGTATCGCTCTTGTAGAGGTTGTTAAATTCGCTGTCCAGAAAGTTATAGATGAAGTTATAGTCGGGGTTGTATTTTTTCCAGACGCGTTCGGTTGCTGCCAGGGCTTTGGAGGCGTCTTTGCCGGACGTCCTTATATACATCCTCCCCCGCCAGTCTGCGCTATAGTGGAGGATCAGCGGGTGTATGGGGACGTGCATGTCCTGAAAATGGAAATCCTTCGCAACGCCGGCGATCACGCCTTTCACTCCGTGCAGGGTGAAGCGTTTGCCTACGGCCGGCTGGCTTATTCCCGCCTCCTTTATGGCGGTTTCGTTGAGGATAAAGTTGGTGCTGTCAGCCGGCGTGCCGGTAAACCCTTTCCCTTCCGCCAGTCGTATGCCCATCACTTCGAGGAAATTTTTTTCGACGGGCATCTGGTGGATAGTGAATGCCTGCTGGTCGGGTCGTTTGCCGTCCCAGCTGACGTCTACGGTGCCGGAGTGGGCGTCGATGATGTCAACGCCGGATTCGGTGATCCCGAGAATACCCGGCTGTTTCAATCTACTAACTAAACACTTCGCTTAATACCAATGACGAGCAAAAATCCAGCGGAAAACAAGTTTCACAAGGGTAATAGACAGGATGGTAAACATTACTGGCTGACACCGCCCCCCTTAATGCAATTGTTGCAAGCAGAGTTCAATTTTGATTTTGATGCTTGCCCCTATCCGAAGCCGGAAGGCTTTGACGGCCTTACCAGCGAATGGGGAAAGGCTACCTATGTTAACCCGCCGTTCGGATCCATTCTTCACGAAGGAAAAAAGAAAGGCCCCACAGCGTGGGTACGTAAGGCAATCGCAGAACAGCAAAATGGGAAGTCGGTGGTCATCGTTTTCCCGATTGATAAATGGGTACTGATGCTGGTAGAGGCCGGCGCAGAAATTCGAAACCTTCGAGACGTTCGTTGGCACGCAACAGAAGACGGGGCACAGGGCCCTGGAACAGGCCGACACATTGCAATGTTCATCCTCAACCCTCAAAAAATACAACCATGAGTCACGCTATTCTTAGTCCCTCCTCCGCCTCCCGCTGGTTGGCGTGTACACCTTCGGCCCGATTGGAACAGACCTTTCCGGACACAACGAGCGAGGCAGCGGAAGAGGGTACCCTCGCCCACAAACTCGCCGAGTTAACGCTAATGTTTCGACTAAAACGGATCAAGCGATACAAATACGAGAAGGAATTGCAGCAGATCAAAGCACATGAACTATACGACGCTGCTATGACGGATCATATAGACGCCTATTGTGACTTTGTAATTGAACAGTATAACACTGTTCTTGCTCTTACTCCGGACGCACAAATTTATCTTGAAACCCGTGTAGACCTAAGCGAGTTTGTTCCGGAGGGCTTCGGTACCGTGGACGTGCGGATCATCGGCGACGGCCTTCTTATCATCATCGACCTTAAATACGGCAAGGGCGTACGAGTTACCGCTTATGAGAATAAACAATTGCGGATCTATGGTCTTGGCGCGCTCCGCGACGTGGATTTTCTCTATGACATTGACGCGGTAAAGCTGGTTATATATCAACCACGACTCGACAATATAACTGAGGAGACGCTACCGGTTGGAGAGTTGAGAGATTGGGCGGAGTCTGAGCTAAAGCCGCGCGCGGCGCTCGCATTTGAAGGCGACGGGGTTTATGAGCCGGGGGAGCATTGCCGGTTTTGCAAAGCCCGCGGTGTATGTAAAGCAAATGCCGACAAAAACCGCGCTATTGAAAAGCACAAAGATACCCCGGCGCATTTGCTTTCCCCCGAAGACGTCGCCGATATTCTCGACAACGCCGACGAGATTAAGAAATGGCTTACAGCCGTCGAGTCCTACGCGCTGGATCAAGCAAGAAACCACGGCAAACAATGGCCTGGATATAAGATAGTCGCCGCCAATACAAAGAGGAAATACCGTGACGAAGCTGCAATTATTACGAGCCTGACCGGAGCCGGGTTCAAAGATGATGAGATAGCGCCCCGCTCCCTTCTCTCTATTACGAACCTCGAAAAGAAAGTAGGAAAAGACGCATTTAAAGAACACGCCGCCGCGCATGTCTTCAAACCTGGCGGCGGTCCGGAGCTGGCCCCGCTGAGTGACAGACGGCCAATGTTAGATGCCAACGCCCAAGCCGCTGCCGACTTCGCTTAACAATCAATCAAGAATTTAAAATATAAGAAAATGAGCACTGAAAAAACAGCGCAGGTAGACCCGTGCAAAGTTATCACCGGAAGGGTAAGATTTAGTTTCGTCAACGTATTCGAACCAAAAGAAAACGAGGACGGTAAAAAGCAGTATCAGGTATCCATAATCATCGACCCCGAAGATGACGACGCCGCCGAAACATTGCGCAAGGTTAACGCTGCGATTGAAGCGGCAAAGCAGAAAGGAAAATCTAAAAAATTCGAGGGTAAAATACCCGCAAAGCTAAAATTGCCCCTTGGTAAGGGTAGCGAAGACAGGCCGGACAATCCTGAATATGCTGGCAAATTCTTTCTTAACGCCAACGCCCCCGCGGACAAACCTCGCCCCGGAGTTGTTGACGCGAAACGTCTCCCAATCACTGACCCTGAATTGCTCTATAGTGGCTGTTATGGTAGGGCAAGTATCAGCTTTTACCCCTTCAATTTCGAAGGTAAAAAAGGTATCGGGTGTGGGCTCAATAATATTCAAAAACTGGAAGACGGCGAACGCCTGGCCGGATCTCGTGCATCGGCCGAGGATGATTTTAATGACGGCGTAGGCGGCGATGATGATTTTCTTTAACGAACAACAGGGGGCCGCGTGCCCCCTACATTTTAACAATGGAACAACTGACTGACAAGTCCCCAATGCCCCGAGGCCGGTACATGGGTACACCAATGGCAAACGTCCCCGCCGATTATCTGCTACATGCTTACGCAGATTTTGACCCGGAACAATGGGCGGACGTAAAAAATTACGTGCGCGAAAATATGGACGTCCTGGAAAAAGAAGCCTTAGAACAAAACGACGAGTTCACATTTCACAATGACGACTTTATCGATTGACCTGGAGACGTACAGTAGTGAGGACATTGCCACCAGCGGAGTTTACAGGTACGCTGCCGCTCCGGACTTCGAGATACTATTATTTGGGTATGCGGTGAATGACGGCCCGCGCCAGCTGATAGACCTGTCCAGCGGCGAACAAATACCCGACGAAATTATTTCCGCACTGTTCGACGTGCAAGTTACCAAGACTGCATTTAACGCAGTTTTCGAGCGCGTATGTCTCAGCCGCCATGTCGGCGAATGGATACCGCCGTTGTTATGGGACTGCACAATGGTACGGGCGGCTCGGTTGGGTCTTCCTATGCACCTGGACGCGGTAGCGAAGGCCATGCGCCTACCAGTACAAAAGGACGCAGAAGGCAAAAAGCTGATTAAGATATTTTCCGTCCCCTGCAAGGCGACAAAAAAGAACGGCGGGCGTACCCGTAATCTGCCGCTACATTTTCCAAATGAGTGGATAAGGTTTAAGGACTACTGTCTGAGGGACGTAGAGGTCGAGCAGGTAATACGTCGAAGACTCCTAAAATTCCCTGTCCCAGAGATCGAGCAAAGGTTATACGTGCTGGATCAGGAAATTAATGACCGGGGGATGGGGGTTGATATGCGTCTGGTGAATGCCGCAATCAGGATCGACGGCGAGAGCCGCGCAGCGTTGGAGGCGGAAGCTATAGCCCTTACAGGTTTGGGGAACCCCAACAGCGCCGCGCAGCTAAAGACGTGGTTAGCGGACGACATAGGCGAACAGGTGGCAACCTTGCGAAAGAGTGATATACCCGGTTTGATGGAAAGAGTTAGCACGGATACCGCGGCCCGCGTGCTTACCATCCGGCAGGAAATGGCCAAGACTTCGGTAAAGAAGTACGAGGCAATGGCGGCAACGGTAGGCCGGGGAAACAGAATACGCGGGCTGTTTCAATTCTACGGGGCCAACCGTACCGGCAGGTGGGCCGGTCGGCTGGTGCAGGTGCAGAACCTGCCGCAAAACCATATAAACGACTTGGACCTGGCTCGACAGGTTGCCGCCTCTGGAGATACCGAATTGCTGGCTATGCTCTACGGCAATGTGCCCGACACCCTTAGCCAATTGATCCGTACCGCCTTTGTCGCGCCTCGCGGTAAGAAGTTGGTGCCGGTGGACTTTGCCGCGATAGAGTTAATCGTACTCGCGTGGCTGGCGGGTGAGCAGTGGGTAATAAACGAGTTCACCGGCAAGCGCAAAATATATGAGCAGACCGCCGCCCGTATGCTCGGTGTTCCGGTCGAGTCCATCGGCAAGGGCTCACCAGAGCGGCAGAAAGGGAAAATTGCTTCCCTGGCTTGTCAATACGGCGGCGGAGTCAACGCCCTGATTGCAATGGGCGCGCTCCGGATGGGGCTGACCGAGGAGGAGCTACAGCCGATTGTAGACCAGTGGCGGGCCGCCAGCCCCAATACTACCAAGTATTGGAAGGCAGTGGAGAGAGCGGCGGTCAAAGCGGTCAGGACCGGACAACCGCAGCGGGTTGGCAATGTGGGTTTCTTCTTTGAATCGGGTATACTGTTTATCGAACTGCCGAGCGGTCGCCGGTTGGCATACGTACGCCCTACGCTGGTACCCGGCGAATATGGCGACGTACTCACCTACGAAGGCATGGACCAAAAGACGAAGAAATGGGGCCGGACGAAAACGTGGGGCGGCAAGATCACCGAAAACATAGTGCAAGCCGTGGCGCGTGATTGTCTCGCGGTGGCCATGCTGCGCCTTGACGACGCGGGATACGATCTAATCGGCCACGTTCACGACGAACTTATCCCCGAGGTAGACGAAAATCTCGAATGTCTGGCCGACATAATCCGACTCATTACCGAGCCGATTCAGTGGGCACCGGGGCTGCCACTAGCCGCGGAAGGATTCGAAAGCTACTACTACAAAAAATAAACGATGACCAAATTTAAAGAGGGGGACACGGTTAGACTCGTGTCGCTTAGTATCCACCGCGCCGAGCGAGAAAACTGGTTACTGCGGGAAAAGGCCGCGGGTTTAAAAGTGCAACTGCAACGAGAGTACACCGTAGAAGGGGTGGATTATGACACGCCCGTAGGCTGGATAAGTTGCCTGGAGCTGAACCATTTTCACCCCGCTGACAAATTCGAATTAGTTAAACGAGCAAAACGAAATACAAATGTTTACGAAACTACTGACAAGGAAAATTAGAAGAAAGCACGCCGCCGAGATCGCCGAACTAATGGTGAATTTAGAACTAAGGACGTATTCGCGGAACAAGTACCGGGAGCTTTATACAAAGTACCGAAGCTATTACGACGAAGTTCAAAAGGCCGGAGAGCAGATATTGAAAGACGCCAGAGTCATAGCCCTGGAAAACGGCATCCTGCGCGGCAAGGCCGCCGAGCTTGAACGGAAGGTAAAGGTATTGACAGAGCAACGCACGACGAAATTTAAGATCGGCGACAAGGTTCGGATTGTTTCAAACGAGTTAACCCAAAGGGACTACAGCGGCGTGAACTGGATGGATAAAGAGGAGGAGCACGCGCGCAGTACCAGAATTGGCCGGGAGTTGATTGTACGGAACGTGAACAGAGAAGAGTATATCCGTTGTGGCGGCTTGCTGTTTTGGCATCCGTCTGAAAAATTTGAATTGGTCGAACCCGTGAAAACTAAATAATGGACCTACAGCACGATTTTAAGTTTAATATAGCCACTGGAAAGAGCCGAAAAGAAACAGCCTGGAAAAATAAAACCGTGTCGTGGTCTATCCTACTGGGTAAAATATCCGTCACCCACCGTACCGCAGAGACATACGCCGAGTATGTGGCCGCTAAGAAAGAACGCCAGGCTGAGATAAAGGACATTGGTGGATTTGTCGGCGGCTACCTCTCGGGTGGTCGGCGAAAGGTCGGCAGTGTGCAGGAGCGGCAACTTATCACACTGGATATTGACCACGGCGGTACCACTGTGTGGGACGACTTCACCCTGCTGTACGGAAATGCTGCAGCATTATATAGCACCCATAAGCATAGCGCCGAAACGCCCCGGTTTCGTCTGCTGATTCCGCTGGATAAGCCTGTTTCCGCTGACCAGTATGAAGCCGTAGCGCGCCGCGTAGCCGACAACCTGAATATCGATTGTTTCGATGACACGACGTTTGAGCCGACGCGGTTGATGTATTGGCCATCAACTGCTAAGGACGGGGAATACGTTTTCCAATATCAGGACGGTGAGCCGTTGAAAGCTGAAGAGTGCCTAGCCACCTATCGCAATTGGAACGACGTAAGCGAATGGCCGATTAGCTCCCGTCAAACTGATAAAATACGGGTAGGTGCAAAGAAGCAAGGCGACCCGTGGGAGAAACCGGGCATCGTCGGAGCGTTCTGCCGGACGTACGGGATAGAAGACGCAATTGCCGAGTTTCTAAAGGACGAATACGAGCAGACCGATCAGGAAGACCGCTACACCTTCACTGGAGGCAGTACGTCAGGCGGTCTTATTGTTTACGAGGATAAATACGCGTATAGTCACCACGGTACTGACCCGGCAAGCGGCAAGCTATGCAATGCCTTTGACCTGGTTCGCCTTCATAAGTTCGGCTTGCAGGACGAGAACTGTACAGCGGATACGCCGATCAACCGTAGGCCGTCATACCTGGCAATGGAAAACTTCGCGCGCCGGGATAAAGAAGTTAGCCTACTCCTGAGCCGTGAACGGTTGGAACAGGCGCAAACGGATTTTGAAGATCCTGCGGCAGAGGATGAAGAGGACAGCGGGAAAGAAGATATGCCGGGGGCGGATGAATGGTTAGCCAATCTCGAAAAGGACAAGAAAGGCAACACACTTTCCACGCTCGGAAATATCATCCTGATTATCGAGAACGACCCGAAGCTAAAACAGGCATTTGCCTTTGACGAGTTTGCGCAAAGGGAGATCATTACGCGCTCGTTGCCCTGGCGGTCGATCAAGAGCGGGCGGCACGTTATCGACCGCGATGGGGGAAACCTCGCGCACCGGTTAGAAAAGCTGTACGGCCTCCCGCTCAATTTGACAAAACAGGATACCGCCCTGGCGCATGTGTTCGAAAAATACAAAGTTCACCCCGTCCGCGATTACCTGCGGGGGCTTAACTGGGACGGTACCGCTCGGGCAGACCGAGTGTTTATCGATTACCTGGGAGCGGAGGACAGCCCATATACCCGAGCCGTAACCCGTAAACTCCTCACGGCAGCCGTCGCGCGCGTATTCGTCCCCGGCATCAAATTCGACTACGCCCCGGTACTGGTCGGGCAGCAAGGCGTCGGTAAGTCCACGATCATCCAACGGCTCGGGCGGGAATGGTTCTCCGACACGTTTAGCACAGTAGAAGGGAAGGAGGCATTCGAGCAATTGCAGGGGGCGTGGATAATTGAAATGGGCGAGTTGGCGGGATTGAAGAAAGCCGAGGTAGGGACGGTAAAACACTTTATTAGTAAGACGGTAGACCGCTTTCGTGCGGCCTACGGCAAAAAGGTGATGGACTACCCGCGGCAGTGTGTTTTCGTCGGGACCACCAACGACGGCGAATTTCTGCGAAACGACGCCAACGGCAACCGCAAGTTCTGGCCGGTGTCTGTCTACGTCGGCCCCCCGGCAAAGGACATTTTCGACGACCTGACCGAAGCGGAGGTAGGGCAGATATGGGCCGAAGCTGTCCACCTATTTCGAAATGGGGAAGCCTTGCACCTATCCGCAGACCTTGAAGCCGAGGCCAACGCGATCCAGGCCGACCATACCGAGAAGGACGAGCGTACAGGGCAGATTGCCGAGTTTCTGGACATGCTATTGCCGGAGTCGTGGGAGAACTGGGACATAGACCAGCGCCGGGGATACCTCATAGGCGGCGATCTACAGGAGGTTGGTACAAAACAGCGGGCGACCGTATGCGCGGGGGAAATCTGGTGCGAGCTGTTCGGTCGGCGACCTGGGGAAATGACCCCCTACAATACAAAAGACATACACGGCATTTTGCGGAATATGCCCGGTTGGGAACGTATGGACGCGGCCCGCAGGTTCAAAAACTATGGCGTCCAGAAATGGTACCGTAGGGTTTAAGCGGACGGCTTGCGGTCGAAAAAGGTGTAACCATTGTAACGATTTGTAACCAAAAATGGTTACGCCTCAAACGCAAGACAGTAAAGGGTTTGAACGATTTGTAACCATTGTAACCATTTTTCTATGGAACTAATAAAAAGGTAATTAGGCAGATAATGGGAGCATGTGACACGCCTAACCCGCCTAATGCGTGTACCCGCGTAAGAAAAAGTGGTTACAGTGGTTACATGGTTACAAAATCAAAAAACGACCCATGAAAACAAGTGAAAAATATTTCGAGCGGAAACTGCGGGAAGTAGTCAAGCGATTGGGGGGCATAGCGATAAAAATAATCTCGCCGTCGTTCACTGGATTGCCCGACCGCATGGTCCTGATGCCCGGTGGTCGCATTTGGTTCATTGAACTGAAAAGTACTGGCAAATCGCCGTCACCCCGGCAACGCGTCGTACACGAGCTACTATGTCGGCTTGGTTTCTCAGTCCTGGTAATTGATTCCGAAACAACATTAAACGAATTTTTGAGTGTTATACGTACCACATAGTTATCAGAGGTTCGCCGAGGATCATATAATCCGAAACCCTGCGGCGGGTCTGTTTATGCAAATGGGCCTTGGCAAGACCGTCGCCACTCTGACAGCGGTAAACCGCCTTATTTACGAAGAGTTGGAAGTAGAGAAAGTATTAGTAGTCGCACCTAAGCGCGTAGCGGAAAACACTTGGACAACCGAGGCGCGCAAATGGGATCACCTGAAACACCTACGCATAGCAAAGGTAATGGGGACCGAACGGCAACGTATCGAGGCGCTACGACAAAAGGCAGAGATATACGTTATCGGGCGGGATAATCTGGCGTGGCTTGTTGGTTATCTCGGGCAAGGTTTCGGCAAATTCGATATGCTGGTGCTGGACGAGCTTTCCAGCTATAAAAATGCGAAGTCTCGAAGGTTTAAAATGCTTCGCATGGTGCGCCCGCTCGTTCGGCGTGTTGTTGGGTTGACGGGTACACCCCGACCCAATGGTCTGCCCGACATATGGCCCCAAATGTATCTACTGGACCAGGGCGAACGGTTGGGTAAAACCTTGGGCGCATATCGGGACAAATATCTGACCCCCGGCCGCCGTAGTGGCCACGTCGTCTATGAGTACAACGTAAAGAAGGACGACACCGGAGGCCTACTCGGGGCAGACATTTACGAAATGGAGATTTACGAGAAGATCGGGGATATATGCGTATCGATGAAGACGGAGGATTATTTAACACTCCCCGGTTGCCAATACCAAACCGTAGATATAGCACTGCCCCCCGACGCGGCAAAGGCATACCAGAAATTCGAACGTGAGCAAGTTTTAGCCCTGGCAGACGCGGGCGAGATCACGGCAGTAAGTGCGGCGACTCTTGCGGGAAAACTCTTGCAATATGCCAATGGAGCGGTATACGATGAAGAAAAGCGCGCCCACGTTGTCCACGACGAAAAAATAGACGAGTTAGGGGAGATCCTCGACCGAGCGGACGGGGAGCCTGTTTTGGTGTTTTATTCTTTCAGGCATGACCTCGACAGAATCAAAACAGCCTTTGCCAAATACGCGCCTCGGGAACTAAAGAGCGAAAAAGATATACAGGATTGGAATGAAGGAAAGATCAAACTATTCCTTTTACATCCGGCGAGTGCAGGCCACGGGCTCAACCTGCAAGCGGGCGGGCATATCGTGGTATGGTTCGGGCCTACATGGTCTCTGGAGCTTTATCAGCAAGCCAACGCCCGTCTCTACCGGCAGGGTCAAACGGAGATTGTGGTCATACACCACCTTATAGCAAGAGGTACAATAGACGAGATGGTAATGAAACGGCTGAGTGAGAAAGACGCAGGGCAGGAAGGGTTGCTAGTCGCTTTGCGTCCTTTGTTTCAAAAATATAAAGTTGCATGATTATTTCAAATGTAGGTCTCTTTTCATTGCATTTTCAATGGAGTCTTTATAGTCTGGATTGGCTGGCAGACCGACGGAATTATCGTTCAATGTCCATTCTAGGATTTCATCAATAGGATTTATAATTGACTTCTTCCTATTTGAGTATGAGCCGATATAGAGGAAATACACTTTTGAAGGGAGAACGGTATAGTGACAGGATAATGGACTTCTTGAACTAACTCCCTGGGCCATCGTGTAATTATGGCGGCCCGTATGGGAATCTGAACAAAACAATTTGCCATTAAGAATCTGGCCAACATAAACTTTAAAATTCAGAATGACCGGGCAGTTGCCGGTATTCACTTCAAGGCCTGGAAACTCCAAGGAGTCGGTTAAGGTATTAATCGACCCTTGTCGGGAATAGGCGGAAATAGAATACCCTGGATTTTCTCGTGCCAATGAATCCATTTTGTTATAGACTCGCTTTTGGCCGCTGTCATACGAGAGATGGTATTCCTGGAGCGATTTTGTAAATGTATGAATATTGCTATCATTATTTGAACGTATGTCTTTTTTATACTCAGTTTGGATGCTGTCCTCATGTTTTGTATGCGCGGCTTCTCTCCTCGCGATTTCGCCATTTGATTTAGTTTCCGCTATGTCGGATTTGCATTTACCCAACAAAAATGACAATGCCGCTAAAGTGAGAAAGTATGTGAGCTTAAACCATGTTTTGGCGAGGAATGCGGTTCTAATCCAGGGGCGTCCCTCGAATACAGGTCGTTCGCTGATTTTTGACCACGCGTCGAAAAACGATGACAAACCAGCGAGGGCGGCACATAGAGGAATAGCATAGGATAAAAATGTATCCATGGCAAGGAAGGGGGTGATTTTATACAGATGTCCCTAAATATAAGGGCATTTTTCCGTTGTGGCAACATAATAAAAGTATGAAACATATTACAACGAACTTTTTTTTGGACGAAAGTATTTTTAGAAAACACATACTGGCAAAGAGATATGACGAATGAAAGTGCATTAAATGTATAAGAATAGTATAACGGCGATATATACCCAAACTTGCCCCATAGACTCCGGTCGTATGCTTTTATCTTTGACTTGTGATTGACGCGTGTGATTTTCAAGCGCGTATGTGCGCACCAACAAGGGCCACAAAAGGAATGTGATGGGGGTGGGGCCTTCGGGTCCTTCCCCCTTGATTATCAGACGCGTGCGCCCATGCGCAAAAACTCGCTAGTTACGCACCGCCGAGAAGTACGCAAAGTTCTATGACAGCATGACAGATTACGCAATCAATACGAAGATGAAAGCAGTATACACACGGTTGAACGCGGTGAGGGAAATTTTCCAGTGGGACTTTGAAGCGGCGCAGGCCTGGCTTGCGGAGCAGGAGGCAAACGGTTTGATTACTGCCATAGGCGTATATGACGAGCGTACGAACACGCTGCACGTTCCCGAGGATCGGCCGAACCCGTTTGCGCACGGCGACCAATGCACAGACTACGCGGCGCAATTACGCGCGCTCGGGATCACCGTCAAGAAATTAAAACCCTCCCCCGGATGGACAACGGAGGAGTGAGCATTAGGGAATATGCCCGGCGGATTGGGGTAAGTGAGGGGCTTATAAGGAAAGCCATTAAGGAGGGGATGCTGCCAACCGGATATAACCAGGGTACGAAGAAAATTAGACCCGAAGAGGCTACCGCCGAATGGGGATACAAATACGAGACTCAGAGGGTACGGCCAGGAAAGGGCCGGGTAAATTATACCGAAAAGCCACACGCAATAGATCCGCCACCCTCGACAAAGCCGAAAAATCCGACACCTGCGCCGGAGCCCGTAAGCTCCGCGTCGGCTTTGCCAATGAGTACCCCCGGCGCACTGGACCTATTGCAGTCCATCGTCGTCACTACGGCCCTGCCGGTGGCTGAGGCGGTCCGGCTGCGGGAGATCATTGGGGCGCAACAGGACAAGTTGAAGTTAGCAGAGGCCGAGGGGAAACTAGTGTCTAAAGAAAAGGTGTACAAGGCGCTTTACTCCGTCGCCAACGAGCTAAAGAAGGCGCTGTTAAATATCCCGACCCGCGTGGTACGCGATATAATGGCGGCAGATAATGAGGTGATGGGTATTAACATATTGACGGACGAGATAAACGCCACATTGGCGACGTTCGGCAATCTGAATAGCAATAGTTTGTAATTGATCTTTGAAACAGTAGATATTAACGTAGTTGCCGGATATTTTGACGGTATTCGCCCCGAACCGCGCTTAACGGTGCGCGAATGGGCCGATACTTATAGGCGATTGCCCGATACGTCGGCTCGACCTGGCAAATTCGATACCGCGGTAACGCCGTACCTCCGGGAAGTTATGGAGCGGCTTTCTGTACATGATCCGGCTCAAAAAGTGATTGTTAAAAAATCTTCTCAGGTTGGGTTCACTGAATGCGGTAATAACTGGTTGGGGTACGTTATCGACGTTGCCCCCTCCGGTTTTCTGTACGTCATGCCCACGGATAGCATGATGAAGGACACCAGTAAGAACCGGATTCAAAAGATGATTGAGTCAACGCCCTCGCTTGCTGATAAGGTTTTAGTGAGCAAGTCGCGGGACAAGGGAAATACGCTACTGTACAAAGAGTTCGCAGGTGGTTTCGTTAAAATGGTTGGTGCAAATAGCCCGGTCGGCCTTTCTTCTACCGCGGTTCGCTACGTCTATATGGACGAGATAGACAGGTATCCCCTTAGCGTCTCCGGCGAAGGCTCTGCACTTGGATTGGCCGAAACCCGCACTATCACCTTTGGAGCGCGGAAAAAATTATTCCTTACCTCTACTCCCACGCTCAAAGGTATAAGCGCAATAGACGCCGAGTTTGAAACGACCGGACAGCGGTTTTACCATGTACCGTGCCCGTTCTGCCAATTCTTCCAGCCGCTAGTTATCGACCAGCTCCGGTACGAGGCCGGTATCTACTCGCACGTCACTTACGAATGTGTTGAATGTAAAAAACAGATCGACGAACGATTTAAAACCCGTATGCTTAACGCCGGACTATGGGTAGCCAGGCATCCGGAGCGTGAACAAGACGGCACCGTCTACGGCTATTTCATAAACTCGCTGTATTCCCCGAACGGATGGTACTCCTGGGCGCAGCTTGTCCGGGAGCGCGACGAAAGCCTAAACGATATACCTAAGAAAATAGTTTTCACAAATACAAAACTCGGCGAGTGTTACGACTCGAACGCCGGGGATAAACCGGATTGGGAGGCACTGCACGACCGCGCCGAGCAATACCAACCAAACAAACCGTTTGCGTCGGTGATATTCATCACGGCAGGCGTGGACGTTCAGGCCGACCGTCTGGAAATCGAGGTCGTCGGATGGATGGAGGGCAAGGGTAGCCAGTCCATTGACTATCGAGTTATTGAAGGTGACACGTCAAACCCCGGTGTTTGGTCGGAACTCTCCAAACTTTTTGCTGAGACCTGGACCCGTGAAGGAGATAGCCAGGTTTTGCCGCTCCGGTTAATGGGGCTGGATACCGGGTACAACACTGAAAAGGCGTACGAATTTACGCAGGCGCACGGGATTAGTAAGGTAATCCCGCTAAAGGGCCGTGACAGGCAAGAGACGTACGTCTCTACACCGCGGGCCGTTGACATAGTAAAGGCAGGTAAGAAGATAGGAAAGGTAAAGGTGTGGAATGCTGGCGTATCGCTTATTAAGTCAGAAGTGTACGGACTTCTAAAACTAAAAATCAACAAAGAGACCGGCGAAATACCTGCCGGATACTGCCATTTCCCCGATAGATCCCCGGCCTATTTTCGAGGGCTTACCGCCGAAGAAATAGTAATGTCTAAGGACAAGCGCGGGTACGATGTAATTACGTGGGTGAAGAAATATAAGCGGAACGAGCCCCTTGACTGCCGGGTATATGCCCGCGCCGCGGCGTACATCGTAGGTATGGACCGTTGGGCGCCGGAGCGGTGGAAGCAAGAGAGATACCCGGCAGAACCTGCCGCCACGCCAACGCCGCCACCACAAGAACAAGACGCCACGACAACTAAAAAGAAAAGCACATTTTGGAAATGATAGCACTAACCAAACGCAAAGGACCAAAGGCCCTGTTTACCCCGCAGGCAAAAGAAATGGTAAAGGCCGTGAAGCAGGCCGCGTGTACGATTTACGACCTATCCGAGGAGGATTTATTGAACGATAAAAGCTATACCGTCGCCTCGGTTCGCTTTATGTGTTTTTCGGTGCTGTTCAATAATGCCGGGTTGAAGGATTACGCTATCGCTGACGCCTTTGGCAAGTCCCGAAACGCCGTTTGCAATGGCCTTTCAAAGATTGAAGGGCAGCGCGACGTCTACCGCGATGTGCGCGAGGCGATCAATACTATCATAACGACCGCAAACGAATATCCTAGCAAAAAATTCCATTGGTGTATACAGTAGAACAATACAATACCCTGAAAGCTGCAATTGCGCAGGGAGTTTATAGAGTAAAGTATGCGGATAAGGAAGTCGAATATCAAAGCCTTACCGACATGCTGCGGATTTTGAAGTTGATGGAAACCGAATTAGGCATAAACCCGAATGCAAACGGCCGTCGGGTCTATGCTGAATTTAAAAAGGGATTGTATGGGGAATGTAATTGATCGCTTTTTAGCCCAGGTCAGCCCCTCAACGGCGTTGCGCCGCGAAGCATCCCGCATGAAGCTACAGGCGCTGCACGATGTGAGGCGAAGGCATGAACAAGGTGAAAGAAAATACGACGGTGCGGCCCGTGGTCGGCATTACTCGGACTGGCATAGCCCGAACTTATCCGTTAACCAGGAAGTCCAGACGGCTCTCGAAACGCTCCGGAGCAGATCCCGCGACCTGGGTCGAAATAACACCTACGCCATAAACGCGTTTCGCTCTATTGCGAATAATGTCGTCGGTACCGGGATCATGCCGACCCCTGCCGGTCTGCGAAAGAACCAGAACGCCAAATTAAAAGCCGCGTGGAAGGAATGGGCTGAGGGCGTCCGGTGCGATTATGACGGCACGAATAATTTTTACGGGCTGCAATGGCTGATTATGCGAACGGTAGCCGAGTCCGGTGAATGCCTTGTACGGAAGGTTCGCGGTACGGATAAGGACGCGATACCGCTCCGACTCCAGGTATTGGACGGTGATTTTATTAATACCTCTCACCATACGGGCATATGGCAGGTAGACGGAACTATGGACTACTATGGCATCCGATTCAACCGAAAGGGCGAACGCCTCGGGTACTGGCTCTACAGACACCACCCCAACGAGTTCGGGGTAGAGTCAGAGTTTGTAACGGCTGATAATATAATTCACCTTTATGAGGTGGAGCGGCCTGGCCAAATACGCGGCGTTCCGCTGAGTTGTGGGGCAATGCTGAGACTCCGAGACCTTGACGACTACGAATTTACCGAGCGCATTCGCAACAAGGTTGCCGCGGCATTCAGCGTATTTATCACTGACGACAGCGCGGACGGTGGAAGCGGTAGGCAGCCGCCGCCTCTTGAAAAGATCGAGCCAGGCGCTATTGAGTACCTGCCGAACGGAAAGAAAGTGGAGGTAGCGCAGCCCCCAACTACACAGGGTTACGGGGAGTATGTTCGTAGCAACTTGCGCGGCATATCGGCAGGCTTCGGCACCTCCTACGAAATGCTCACCAACGACTATTCCAATGTCAATTTTTCATCGGGCCGTATGGGGTGGATTGAGTTCAACCGGAATGCCGAGCGGTACCAGTGGCTTATCCTTATCCCCCGGCTTTGTGCTGAGGTGTATAACTGGTTTGTGGACGCGGCCCAGCTTGCTGGCTTTATTCCTATGACCGCAAGGCCGTCCGTTACCTGGACTCCGCCGCGCCGTCAAATGATAGACCCACATAAGGAAATGGAAGCGATTAAATCACAACTAAGGACGGGAGTTACAAGCTGGCAAAATGTGGTGAGGGAGTTTGGAAATGTACCCGAGGAACTACGCGAAGAGTTAGCCCAGGATAAAGCGATGATTGACGAACTTGGAATAATGCCAGAGAGCGACCCGCGATTTGATCCCAACCGCATAGATAAAAAGCCGAAGGATAGCGGGACTAATTAGGGCTTGGGTTGCTCTTCGTCTATAATCGCTCCAATGATGCCAATATCCTCGACGACTAACAGATCACTGTTTCTAATGTCGCCTTGCCACTGTCCTTGTCTCTTGTATAACTGACCATGTAAATAATTGTCTATTATGATATACCAGACGTCTCCGGCACCAAGGGGCTGGCTAATTTCGACGTGACGGCGTTTGCTGCCTATTTCCACATCGAATGTAATTGTACTATTGCTAGTCACGCGGGCTTTTAAGATCCTTGTAGAAATCCAACGCCTCGCCTTTGTCTATAAAGGGAGTTGCCCTCAATAACTTTCCGTTTTCCACCAGCATCCAACTTGTTTTGTGCTTTCTATCCTCATACGCTGATCTTTTAATTAATCTAGCCGCAGATTCTCCGGCCGCGTCCTTAATTATATAGCTGCCAACGTCGTCTTTAGACAAATAGTAATCCATAGTTCAAGTATTGCCATAAAGGTACGGACATTTAGGCCGCGCATAGGGAGTGATTTTAAGCCCCGGAATACAAAGTCACGGGGTTTTTTTGTGTCCATACTCCTCCCATACTTCTCCTACACTCTGCACATAGACGCAGCCGTTAGTCTTGTAGTTTTGAACTCACTTTCACCACTCACTCAAATTGTAGATACCACTCACTTAATGAGCTTGAAAAGGAACATTGAAAAAATGTTGGGCCAGGCCAGCATAGTGCCCGCGTCATTCAACGCGGACGAGAATACGGTCGATGTGGTATTTGCCACTGAGGTAGAGGTCTTACGTCGGACGTGGGAAGAAACATACCGCGAAGTGCTCGTTTGTCAAAGCGCAAACGTCCGTCTCGACCGGCTTAACTCCGGTGGCCCTGTACTCGATTCGCACAACCGCTACTCGATAACAAACCAATTCGGTGTGGTAGTCCGCGCGTGGATTGATAACACCACAAGAGAAGCAAAGGCGACAATTAAACTATCTCAGCGCGACGAATGGAAGGGAGTTGTAGACGACATAAAGGCCGGGATCATTCGAAATATATCGGTCGGGTATAACATATACGCGTTCGATGTTGACGACACCAACCCCAGTGTACCGCCGATCTATCGGGCAGTCGATTGGGAACCTACAGAAATTTCTTTCACTCCTGTTCCCGCCGATTACCTGAGCGGGAGTAGGTCCGAGACCCACGAGAAAAACACAGTCACGATAAAATTTACAATGAAAAGGAAATACAAAGAAATAGCGGAGATTTTCGCCGCCTGTCGGGCCGCTGGCCTGTCTGACGAGTACGCGGAATCGCTGGTTAGCGGCGAGCTGGCTCATGCCGACGTACTCGCGGAAATCGCAAGTAAGCGGAGTGCCCCCGCGCCCGCGCCTTCCCCCGTCAACGAGTCGGCAGTACGTGCCGCAGAGCGTACCCGTATTAACGACATTCGTACCGCTGCAAGAATCGCGGGCGTGCCGGAGGAGTTCGCAACCGGGCTTATCGACTCTGACGTTACGACCGACCAGGCGCGCGCTCAGATTATCAACAAGGCGGCCGAACTTAACCCGGTCACTCCCCGCCTGCAATCCGGTGTCACGTTTGGAGCAGACGAGAAGGACAAGAAGTCCCGAGGCATGGAAGCGAGTATTATGGTCCGCGCAGGAATGCCGGGCGCAGACGCTGCGGGCGATCCCGGCGAGTTCCGGGGCATGACGCTTATGGATCTTGCAAAGGAAAGTCTTTCCCTCGCTGGTATTAATTGGCGCGGCATGACGCAACGTGAAATCGCTACGCGCGCTCTGCAAATGGCGACGCGTGACGGTGGCGCGGTTTCGTCCGGGGACTACTCCTATGTTCTCCAAAACGTCCTGAATAAGTCGCTCCGGGCCGCTTATGATTTGCAGGAACGGACATTCACCCCTTTTGTTCGTAAGGGCAGTGCATCCGATTTTAAGCAGATCCTGCGCACGCAGTTGAATGACCTGACCATCGACGAAGTAAAAGAGGATGACGAGTACACCCTTGCGACCGTGGGCGATAGCGGGGAAGTCTACAAGGTTGCCAAGTACGGCAAAATTGTAAATATTGGTTGGGAGGCTATCGTGAACGACGACCTAAACGCGTTTTCCAGGTATCCCGCGTTCCTGGCTGGCGCGGTCGCGCAGAAGCAAGGGGACATTGTATACGCGATCCTCACGGGTCCCCATGCGATGGGTGACGGTAATCAACTTTTCGACGCGGCCAACCACGGCAACTATACGACTCCGGGTACTGACATTTCGGTTGGGGCCATCGGTATCGGCCGTAAAGCGATGCGCGTGCAGAAAAGCCCAGGCGGCAACGTGCTGAATATTACTCCGAAGTTCCTGGTATGCGGCCCCAATAAGGAACAAGTTGCACTGCAATTTACCTCTGTAAACTATGTGGCAACGAAAGGCTCCGATATTAACGTGTGGACTGGCATGACGACGCCCATTGTAGATGCGCGTATTTCGGACAATTCCTGGTACTTGATTGCCAACCCGGCCCTTATTGACACTATCGAGTATTCAACGCTCGACGGTCAGGACATATACACAGAAAGCCGCTACGGTTTCAAGGTGGATGCCCTGCAATGGAAAGTCCGGTCGGTGTTCGGTGCCAAGGCTATCGAATGGCGTTCGATGTACAAGAACGTTGGCGCGTAATTCTTTCATCCTTCTAAAATTCTAACGTGAATACCCAATTAAATAGTGGATTATCCATCAAGGTCACCGCGGCCGCTGCAATCGCCAGCGGTGACCCGGTGCTCGTCGGCTCCCTGGTAGGGATTGCCGCAAACAAATACGCCATCGGGGACACGGCAGTTGTTTGGCTGGTAGGCACCCACCTGGTGCCCAAAGCTGCCGAAGCCTGGGCCATAGGTGTAAAACTCTACTGGGATAGCACCAACAAAGTTTTTACCAGTACTGCGGGCTCTAACACGCTTGCCGGATACGCATACCAGGCCGCGCTTATCGGTGACGCGAAAGGCTACATAATCCTCCGGCAGTAATGGCTAATCTATTCGACGCGATCCAAACCGCTTTGTACAATACTGTAGTGAACGCTATGGGAGTGTCTGCGGTTTGGACGCCATCGGACGGATCACCAGCCCAGACCGGTGCGGTGTTGTTCAACAAACCGACCCAACGCGAGGACGTAAGTGACGACGAGTACGACGCGATTGCCACGAAGTGCGAGTATCTGGAGGGCCTGTTTCCCGGTTTGTTCGAGGCGGTGCAAGCTGCCAGGAGTGAGCTAATAAACATTGATGGGGCCGACTACTACGCATATAAGGCGGACAGAAAATTTGACGGCAAAACGATCATTATAAAAGTAGAGCCGAAGCGGCAATAATCGAATGGATACACGGCCAATACAGACGGCAATTACGGAGCAACTAAACGGAGCTTTTAACGGCACAACGTTTTCCGCCCAGGAATTGCCGGAGGCCGAGGCCGATTACCAGCGGGCGGTACCGAACGCCTTAGCGTACGTACTATTTACAGGGAGCGAGACAATTGGAATCGCGAGTACAGACCCGGTAATTCAGCAGCGACGACTAAAATTTAATGTCGAATGCTACAGCAAGCTGCTATACGGCCCGGCCGGGTTGTTCGCCTTACGGCAATTGCTTGAGTCCGCGCTCGTCGGATACCTTCCCCCGAATTGCGAACGTCTTTACCTAACCAAAGACGATCTAAGCCGAGGTGAGGACTTGATTTGGCTGCACGTCTACAATTTCGAATGCCTTACGATGCTTGTACAGGACAACTACACAGAACCAACACCGGTGACCGCTTTGACCGGGATCATTACCCCATAGTTCGATTTTAAACCGGGGTACAGTAACCGAACTAAAAAAATCTCACAACAATAATGTCTACACAATATTTGCATGGCGTTGAGACCGTGGAAACGGAGGTCGGCGGCCAGAGTGTACAAGTAGTTAAATCCGCAGTGGTTGCTCTTTTCGGTATCGCTCCGAAAGGTCCGGCGAACGCTTTGGTATTATGTCTGTCTGATAGCGACGACGCGCAATTCGGGGACCCCGTTCCTGGTTTCAACATACCTAAGACTCTGCAGATCCTTAGAGCGATGGCCGGGGCCTTCCCGGTTATGGTCGTCAACACGTTCAATGCGGCTACCAATTTGAAGCAGGTAACGGCGGAGGTTGTAGCAGTCGCCAACGGCGGATTTTCCCTTGCAAATGCCCCCATTGGTACAATTACAATAAACTCCTCGACCGGGACAGCTACAACCTTAGCCCTTGGTACGGATTACTCGGTAGATTCCTACGGCAATGTTAAGACGCTTTCGGGTCAAATGACCAACGGGACGAGTTACCAGGTTAACTATAAAACGCTGGACACGGCTACCGTCACCCCGGCGCAGCTTATCGGCTCTGTAGATGGAAGCGGCAACCGGACAGGGCTCGCACTCTACGACCTCGCGTATAATACCTATGGATACCGTCCTAAAATCTTTGTCGCGCCGACTTATTCCAGCACCCCCGCAATTTCCGCGGCTATGGCGACTGCGGCGGCGAAGCAAAGGGCCGTTTATTTGCTGGACGCTCCGGCAGGTACGACCGTGGCCGGGGCAATAGCCGGTCGTGGTATCGGCGGCGCGTTTGGCTTCAACACGGCCGACGAGCGGGCCCTATTGCTCTATCCTGAAATAAAGAGCTATGACACCGCGGCTAATGCAGATACCGCCTATCCTTACAGCGCATTTATGGCGGGGGTAATTGTTGCTACCGACCTGGACCCGGATTTGGGATACTGGTTCAGCCCCAGTAATAAACCGATCACTGCCGCGACCGGTATCGAGCGTGTAATACAATGGTCCCTTAATGATCCGGGCAGCGAGGCCAACCAGTTGAATGCCGCGGGTATTATCACCGTCGCGGCCGGATATGGTACGGGTATGCTGGCCTGGGGCAATCGCAACGCGTCCTTTCCTACCTCCTCACTGGAAAAAAACTTTATCAGCATCCGCCGGACGGATGATATGGTTTCCGAGGCGATGGAGCAAGCGGCACTACCGTACATAGACAAGCCTATTACGCAAGGAACCATCGACGCGATCCGGGAGGCGGGAAACGCTCTTTTGAGGTCGTTGATTCAGCGCAGCGCGGTACTTCCTGGTTCAAAAGTCAACTATAACAAGGCAGATAACCCGGCCAGCCAGTTAGCCGCGGGGCAAATCGTTTTCGAACGGGTCTACATGATCCCGCCGCCTGCGGAAGATATTGTTATTAAAGACAGGCTGGACCTGTCCCTTCTCTCCCAATTCAATTAATCCAATTAAATAATTAGTCTATATGGCCGGTGTAATAGTTGGCAGGCTCACCAACGCGAATATTTACGTTAACGGGGCTTCATATCTCGGGCGCGCGGAGGAAATCACACTACCCGCGATCAAGGCGAAATTTTCCGATCATAAGGGCCTCGGTATGATAATGGAAATCGAGTTCCCCAATGGTTTCGAGAAGATGACAGGTAAAGTAAAATGGGCGTCGCTTTACCCTGACATAGTTTCACAGGTGGCCAGCCCCTTTAATGCGGTACAAATGCAAGTACGCGCGAACATGGACATTTACGATGCCAGCGGCCAGCGGCAGCAGACGCCGGTCGTCTGTTTCCTGACCGTACGGTTTAAAGACTCGTTGTCCGCAATTACGTTGAAGCAGAACGAGCCGAGCGAGCAGGAAAGCGACTTTAGCGCGACCTACTACCGCCTTGAAGTTGATGGGGAATCGCTCATTGAAATAGATGCATTGTCGCAATTGTTTTTTGTCAACGATAACGACGAACTCGCCGTATATCGGGCAAACCTGGGTATTTGATAACCACTAAAATCAACGACATGACCATAGAAAAGAGCACAGCTAAAACCGGCGCAAAGGAGCCAAAGAAAGAGGTCCGGAGGGAATTTGTTTTGTCTACCGGCGAGAAGGTAATAATCCGCGAGGCTAAGGGGCACGATGCTGAGCGCGCAATGAGGTTTGCGGGCAGCGGACAACAGGAAAAATATATGTCGGCACTTATGAGCTACACGACGACCTTGGACGGCA
>Ga0207695_10002898_pt1 | contig 24858 bp, 17 predicted proteins | sample KBSC54metaG_FD_184354 | JGI IMG/M metagenome (GOLD analysis project Ga0207695, IMG submission 184354) | Corn rhizosphere microbial communities from Kellogg Biological Station, Michigan, USA - KBS C5-4 metaG (SPAdes) (version 2) | ecosystem: Host-associated > Plants > Roots > Rhizosphere > Soil...
CATTGATGAAGTCCGCCGAAAAATTCGCGTCGCCGGCGCTGTTGCCGGCCACGATCGAGTTGGTCAACTGGGCGCCGAAATGATCGCTGAAGATACCCCCGGTGTACCCGGCCGTATTCGCGCTGACCGTACTGTTGGTCAGTGAGAGGGTGGTGCCGGAGGTGTGACGGATCGCGCCGCCCGTCTGCGAGGCCGAATTGCCGGTGAGCGTGCTGTTGACGAACGTGAGGCTGCTGACGTTCGAGTCTGTGCCGCCGCCCCACTTGGCCGTATTCGCGCTGAAAGTGCTGCCGCTGACGTTGAGGCTGCCGGTGAGCTCTTCGATGCCGCCGCCAGCCCCAGTTGGAGCCGAATTGCCGTTGAGCGTGCTGTTGGTCACGGTGACGCTGCTGCGCAGGGAAAAAATGCCGCCGCCATCGCCCCCCGCCGAATTGCTACTGAGCGTGCTGTTGGTAAGCGTGACGCTGCCATATCCAGAATAAATGCCGCCGCCTCTCGAGGCTGACGAATTGCCGCTGAGCGTGCTGTTAACCAGCGTAAGATTCACGTTGTTCGCGGCGCAAATGCCGCCGCCATTGTTGCCACAGGCACCGGTGGCGCCCCCCTGCACCGTAAGACTCTTCAGTGTCAGCGAGCTGCCGTTCGTGCTTGCGTTGAGAATGCCGAACGAGTGGGTGTGGCTGTTCGGGCGCTGGATCGTCACCCCGCCATTGCTACCGGCATCGATCGTGAGAGCCAAATCGGTGACCTGCAACGTGCCGGTACTGACATCCGCCAGCGAAATCGTGTTCCCGCCACCGAGCGGAAACGTCGTGATGTCGAAATTGATCGTGTCGCTGGTGCCGAACGCCGCGCCGCTGCTCAGGCAACCCGTACCCGTCAGCGCAGCGGTGTTCATAGCGACGATGGCCTGGCGCAAGGTGCACGTGCCTGCGTTGCCTGCGTCATCGGTCGCGGTCACGCTGATCGTAGCCGCCAGGCTGATCAGCGGCGTCATTCCGAGGCTCAGCGATAGCGCCAACGCGAGCGGTCGCCGCACTGCCGCCGCGTCGCGGCGCGCGAAAACGGTTTTCGAATCACGCATGAGCTGCTCTCCCTATCGCAACTGCTCGCGGCTACCACGCCGCCTGGACGAGCCCTGCCGCCGAACGTCAGGACAACGAGGACGTTCGATCCATCTCTGCCGTTGAGCAGAGTCCGATCATGCAAGGTCAGCGAGCTGCCGCAGCCGCTCCGCCAACGACAAATGCGACCGAGAATACGTCCGCTACGATCTTTCGAGATATAACCTGATCAGGTTAGATGTGACGGGAATTGGCGATAATGCGTGACCTTGCGGCCACGTGAAAACCCCATGCACGACGACTCCGCGGACGAGATCTACGCGCTTTGGGACGAGCTGGCCGAATTTCCGGTCAACCAATATGACGTCGCGCTCAAGCACATGCTCAAGCGCCTGTGCGGAATTTTCCGCGCGAAAAACGCACTCTGGTCCGTCGTCGTGCGGTTGCCCGTTCCGCCAGCGGGAGATCTGCTCAATGGTTGGCGGCCGCGCCTGGTGCGTCTTTTGAATCCTGTCGCGACGCTGTCGGCATCGGTGCAGTCACAGGTCGACAAGCTCTGGCTTCCCAAGGTCGACATCTCGTCCATCGTCGGGGCCTCAGGCGAAGAACCTTTCCTGACGCGGCTTCTTTTCGAAGCGCTGCCTGCCAGCTGGTTCGAGGAGGAATACTACCGGCGCCACTACCTGGCCGTCGGCCACGCGGATCACCTATCGGCCCGCAGCGCCTTCGGCAAAGACGTCCGGATACATCTGTTGCTGTACCGTGGCCCTGAAGATCCTCGTTATACGGCCGCGATCAAGGCACCGTTCACGCTGGCCATACGCGGACTGAAATGGTTCCAGCAGCGACTGTTGCTCAGCCACGGCATACACGCCGCGAACGAGCCGATTACGCCCGCAGAACACAGCGTGCTGCTCGCCCTGCTCGGCGGCGAGTCGGAAAAGGAAATAGCCGAATCGTTGGGCAAGAGCCACAACACCATTCACGTCCATATCAAATCCATCTACCGCAAGTTTGGCGTTCGCAACCGCCCCGCGCTGACGGCGCTGTGGATGAGCTAGAGCGCTGGTTCCGGGAAGGCCGACCGATGAGGGCCCTTAGGCTTGCACTACCTGCGACGCTGCGTCACGCGTGCGCATGAACACGAGACCCGCTGCGGCCGCGAGCACGGCAAACAGTGCGCCACCGAGAAACGCCAGGTGGTAGCCACTGTTGAGTGCGACCAGATGCTCTGCGCCAGCGGCAACCAATGTATCCGTACGCATCGACGCCATGCTCGCAAGCACCGCCAAACCGAGCGCGCCACCCATCATGAACGAGGTGTTGACGATGCCCGACGCAAGGCCGGACTCGCTCGGCGCGACATCATTCATCGCCGCCATCAACACGGGATTGAACGCGATTCCCGCGCCGAGACCGAGCAGCAACATCGGCGGCAACACATCGACGGTGAAGCTGCCGTCGATCGGCGCACGCGCGAATAGAAGTAGTCCTGCGGCGGCGCATAACAGGCCGGCCGCCAGCGGCGGCTTGATGCCGAAACGCATCACAAGCCTGGCGGACATCCCCAGCGAAAACGCAGCCATGATCAGGTTGGTGGGCAGGAACGCAAGCCCGACCTGCAACGGGCTGTAACCGAGCACGAGTTGCAGATAAAGGGCCGACAAAAAGAACCACGCGAACATTGCAGCCGCCCACAGCACTCCGACGACGTTCGCCGTCGCGACGTTGCGCAAACGGAACAGGCCGAGCGGCATCAGCGGCACACGCACACGCGATTCGATGACGAGAAACACGGCAAGCAGCACGACTGCGCCGGCGAGCAAGCTGAGTGTCTGCGTCGACGCCCATCCGATCTCATTGCCATTCACGATCGCGTAGATCGCGAGCATCAATGCCGTCGTCACGGTTACCGCGCCGCCTACATCGAGGTGGCGATCGGCACCCTCACCACGCGAAGCTGGCAGCAGCCACAGCGAGAGCACAACGACCGCAACACCGATCGGAATATTGACCAGGAATATCCAATGCCAGTCAAACGTGTTCGTCAGGAATCCTCCGAGCAGGGCACCAATACTGCCGCCGCCTGAGCAGACAAAGCCATAGACGCCCATCGCTTTCGTGCGATCGCCAGTCTCCGTGAACAGATCCATGATCAGCGATAACGCGACGGCATCGACCACTGCACCACCGAGTCCTTGAACTGCGCGTGCCGCGACGAGCACCGCCTGCGAACCGGCAAACCCACACAACAACGAAGCGAACGTGAACAGCACGATGCCGACAACAAACAATCGCCGATGCCCGTACAAATCACCCAGGCGCCCGCCGAGCAGCAGAAATCCACCCGACGTGAGCAGGTACGCGTTGACCACCCATGCCAGCGAACTCTCGGAAAACTTCAGATTCTCCCGGATCGTCGGCAGCGCGACATTCACGATCGTGATGTCGAGCACGATCATCAGCACGCCCAGGCAAAGCACCGCGAGCGCGAACCAACGTCGGCGATCGTGCAGAAGCTGCGAAGTTGTCGTGCTGCCTGTGTTCATATCAATACTTCGCCTCGGCGCTGTCGTAGTCCAGCGGCGCGTAGAGAAAAAAGGAGGTCGTTCTCTGGGACAATGAAACTTCTTCCAACAACTGCTCTGGATGTATCAGCAGGTGTATGGCAGATCCAAAAGCGTGCTTCAAATCAAAGTATCGTTGTAAGTATCGTTGTTGTCCAAACGTTGAAAAAGGGCCTGCACTGTGCAGGCCCTTGATTTGCTCGCTCCCGAGATTTAACAGCCAATTGCTCTACCGACTGAGCTATCGGGGAATGTTGTCGCGCTCCCATCAATAAACACAGTCGCTTTCGCGTGCCTGCACTTCAATCTAGGCAGCGCGCACCGTATGCACACGCATGTCCACCTTCAACGATCTTCGAACTGCGCCGAAGATCGTCGCCAGGTTGTCCATACTAGGATTGCCCTCGGAAGACAGCATTCGATGCAGGCTCTTGCTGGGCTTCTTGGTCTTGCGCGCCAGTGTTTCAAAGCCGACCGTCGCGTTCACCAGATCACGAAGAATCAGGCGAGCGGGTTCTGGCTCGCCATTGAGAAACAGCGTCGCCGCTTCGTCCAGCATCGCCTTGGCAAACGCTGGCTCGCGCTGCACGCGTCCGACTATGGTTTGTTTAAAATCGCGACTGAGTGCCATGGGTCACCTCTTGCCTTCACCTGTGGATTTCTTGCGATTTTTGTATTCGACAAGCAGCATTTTGGCTTGTTCGAAGTCTTTACGCTGGCTCGCCTTGGTGCCTCCGCCAAGCAACACCATCAGTGTTTCGCCATCCCTGAGCAGATAGACGCGATACCCTGGCCCCAGTCGACACGAATTTCACCAAGCCCGGAAAACCACTTGATCGAACTCATATTGCCGGCAGCGATCCGAAAAATTGCGGTTGCGACTTTTGCAGCCGCTTGTGCGGGTATGCGATCAAACCACACCTGATACGGGCTGGAGCCGTCCTCGCGCAGGTATTCTTCAATCCGAGGCATTGCTTAATAGTAACATAAACGTTACCATTAAGCGAGCAGGCACAAAAAGCCCTGCAGTTCTTGCAAGGCTTTTCTACAAAATGGCTCCCGAGACGGACTCGACTTCTCACAACAACTATTTGTGTATTTACAATAAAGGCATCCAGTAACATGCCCCCAAATATGCCCCACATGCGATCTTTGGAGGCGAGGCCGTCGGGTCGGAGAGACCTTTCGACTTCCTTTCAAACTGCCTGTGCATCACGATGACGTCGTGACACACGTATCAAGACGAGCTGCTTGGAAAACTGTGTGCGAGTCGGCGAGAGTTCCTCAGGGATCAAATCCGTTGGCGAAAATGTGATCCGGTTGCAGTTCGAACGCTCCGATGTCGGTCGCGCTGCCTTCCAGGCGCACGTAGCCTACGCCGCGCTGATCGGTAGTAATCGTTGGCGCGGTCGCCGGGCCCGCGTTGACCGCACACGAACCGACGGGAAGCGCTTGCGTTTGAGTAGGTCCGCCGTCGTCGCTGAGCGCAATAAGGTTGGGATCGCAGGATGTCGTGTCGGGCGGAATCGTCACCGTGCCGCTGTGCGAACCGATCAGATTATTGTTCCCTGAGAGAGCCACCGTTACTGATGCGAGGTGGCTGACATCAATACCGCCGCTCGAAGTATTGCCGTGAATGATGGTTGCCGTCGCCGTCGAGGCATTGAGGATTTCGATGCCTCCCAGCGTGTTTGCGGCGATCGTACAAAACTCCAGTGTTGCCGCGAAAGCCAGGATCGCTCCATCGCGTGCGGACGGAGGCACTGTATTGTTGCTGATTGTCGAGTTGGTGCAGCCAAATTTCGAGGTGGCGTAAACCCCGCTCGCGCCCGAGATGGAATAATTGCCGCTGATCGTCGAGCGTGTTGAGTAAACAAAATCGCCCGCAATTCCACCACCGTATCCGCTTGCGATGTTGCCGCTGATCGCGGAGTCGGTGAGCGTGACTGTGCTCGGGCCACCCGCGTCGTAAATCGCCCCACCCTGCAACGAGGTCTGGTTCCCGGTTATTACGGAGTTGACCAACGCGATCGTTGCGTTGTTCGTGCCGAGGATCGCTCCGCCACCCAAGGTGCCTTTGTCGCTCCCATTCGTTAGCGCAAGGCCATGCAGAGTAAGGTCGGCCGTGGTATGAATTAGGCGGAAGGCAGCTACCGTCGCCGGATCGCGTTGTATGGTGACTAGCGGCTGCTGATTGCCGGCCAGCGAGCCTACGATACTCACTGGCTTGCTGATCACAAGCGCGGAATCGGGATCGGTACCGGAGGATTGCGTAAAGTCGATTGTGGTCGGAGCTGTGAATCCGTTGAGATCGATCGTGTCATTGTCGCCGTCGCCCGCAGTGCAGGTACTGCCGCTCGCCGTGCTGCTGGTGTTGAGCGATGTCACCGCGTCGAACAGGCTACATTTGCCGGCCGCGCTGGTACTTGCGGAACTGTCTACGAAAATCGTCGCGGCAGGCGCAGCCGCGGCATAGGCAAGCGCTATCGCTGCAGCCAACCTCGCACGTCTGCCCTTTGCCCGTGAACTGCAGGCGCATAAGCGCGCAAGGTCGCGTCGCCAGTCGCTATTAGAACCCATTGTGTGCTGCTTAGAAGAGTGCATTTAGGCTTCTTGAGCTCACTTCTACTGCAAGTTCGATGGACCTGTTACTTGCGGTGCGAAGGACGCCGCTTTTAACGTACTTTGCATACGCGCCGCCATTTGCGCTGGCGCGGCGAACGAGCACGACGTACCAGGTGGCGCAATGGTCCCGACATTTTCTGACAGTTGCGGAGCCAAGTCCGGCGTAAGCTCCCAGTAGCCCGGTGGGGTAGTCGGACAATCGTCGGCGCAATGCACAAAATACGTGCCGAAATTTCCCAGCGGCATCTTGCGCCCAACGTACATCGCAGTCTCTGTGCCATCGATCGGGTTGTATCCGGTTCCCTGCTCGTCCACGGCTTGGGTTCCGTTCCACTCCAACGGGTGAGACTGTGCAAAAAACGAGCTTGCGACTTCAGAATAAGTACTGACAGTCTGGTCGCGAAGCATCACCGTTCGAATGACGTGCTTCACCGCCAGACCTTGTCCAGAGGGTGCACTGAAGTCGTAGAGTTGCGAACCTCCTGCACATACTGAAATGGAATCCAGTGTGGTCGGTTGCGGGTCGTTCTGTTGGGGTACCTGCCAGGCACCGTTCTTCACCACATAGTCTGTCGCATTGAACATCGTCAAGTAAGTGGGTTCCGAGACATCGATGCTTCCGACGGCAATACCATCCTGTTCGCCGACAAAGGAGTCATTCTGGTCTTCGCCGATCGGTCCACGATAAGCAACCTGAATGAACAGATCCGTGGCGTTGACCGGGATCGGGTCATCGCTGAAATCGAAAGTCAGCAATTTGGGCTGGGTTCCATCCAGATCACCTGCAGCAATCTGTACTGACTGAGAGACGGAAATCTCCGGCCATGTGCTGCGCACGGAAGCAGTAGACGTACAACCGCTGGGCATCTGGATGACATTGGAGTCGTTGGTCCACACTTCGCCGGACAAGTCGGGCTTGTAGCACGGGTTGCGGTGGTACCGAGCGATGGCAACTAGGAACGGTCCCTGCAGTTGGGGACTGGTAATGTCACCGGCCACTGTGGCCTTCAGCTTTTGCTCGACATGCAAATTCGTGCCGGATTCGACGAGGGTGTGGTTGCCGGTACCGTCGGCCATAGTCGTATTCAGAACCTTTAGCCGTACTTTCTCGAAACCAAACGTTGTCGTGCCATCGGACTTTACCGGGAAACCTCCAGCCAGAACTGAATGCGGCGTGCCGTGATTGATCACTGCGTAGATGCCGTCATCGGGCGGGCTTACCTGAAGCGTGGCTCGGAAGAAATAATTGAGCATTCCCGTTGCATACCCGACAGCTCGGGGAATAGCCATATTACCGATGGTGTCCAACTCTTCGAGAGCGAGGGTTACCACAGAGGCATTACTACTGCTTGTGAAAATGCTCTCCGAAGCCAACGGCGGCTGTGAGAATCCTGCTGGCAATGCGTCGGCGTACCCGGGTGCAACAACATCTGGCACAGTCAAAGTGTAATGTTTACAAACGACCGCAGAGAGCCGTGGATCGCCGCCTAATATGCCTTCACAAGGGGCGCTCACGGTGCCGTAATAACTCCCCAGTTGCGGTGGTAAGGGATAGAAGCCCATTGCGACATTGAGCTCGCCTGGTAGGGTGCCCCCGGTAAAAAATCCCCTGTTTGTATAGTCAGCCAGCCCGGCCCATGTGGTTTGAGTCGGGCTATCGTTGCGCGTCGTGAAGAATCTTAGGGGTGTCGAGAATGTGGCTGTCGGGTACGTACCAAGAGGTGGCGGAGGCGAGAGGTCTTTGTCCCCAAGAAACGCCCGGACATGTGCATTGAGATCGTCTGTTACACCGAGCACACGATCGTTGGTGTAGTCCTCAAACGCCTTCTGCTCGTCTGAAGCAAACGGGCCACCGTGCGGATCGTTGCGAGTGTGCTGCGGCTGGCCTCCGTCTTCGAGCAGATGCAAGACATCTCCGAGAGCGCGAAACGTCGTAGCCCAGAGGTACAGCCGGTCATCAGCATCATTCTGGGCACTTGCTTGTGAATAAGGGACGCCGCTTTGTTTGCTCGCCTTTCTGGTCAGTGCCCACCAGAACGTATTGCGGGCGTCTACATAGCTGTACAAATTGCCACGATTCACGTCCACCTGTGGTGGAGTAGCGAAGCTATCGACGTATCCCAACGCCCAGTCCACTGATTTTCCCCCGTAAACCGCCGGTCTATCGGGAGCCATTGCGGGTACCGTCAGCCCAATATCGAGATAAGGATCATAGAAATGATTGAGGCTTCGCGCACTTGGACCTTGGTCCGACCATATAAGCTCTGTGCGACAGTGAACACCACTGGAGAATACAAATTTGCCCAAGTCGCCGAGGTCGTCCTCGCGAATTGCGCCGCGCACGACCCAGTTCTGGATCGGAAGCAGCGTGTCTTTCGTGAACATGGGGGAGCCGGAATCGACAGTATCGTTAAATAGCAAACCGTATTCGTTGTATGGAGGCGTGTCCTTCACGAATCTGTTGAACTCTTGCATTTGGCAACGCTCGAATGCTTCGGGGCGAGACCATTTTGGTCCGCTGTCTGAAGTACGATAGACGCCACCGTTGTAGTAATAGTTGTCACCCGGGAATTGGATCCAATAATCCCGAAACGGCAACGAAAAGGCCAAGCGGTCCAAACCTAGTTGAGTCACAATCGAGTCAGTCCCGACGCCGCTCAGCGTCGATCTCGAAAATGCTGTACGTGTAATCAGCGCATGCGTTTCCGTATCGAAAGCGACGCAGCACTCTGCCGACAGAAGGAATAGTACAAATATCAAGGTAATACGCATTTCATTCCACCGCCAGTTTCATTGCTTCACAAACGTATTTTGCTTTAGAAGGATATTCTTGCTTGCCACCCTTACCATAATTCACTCCATGATCAAGGGAGTTCCAAATATCTACGTATTTGTCCGAATCATTTATGAAGGCCGCCATGTGAGGGCCCAAATCGATCACTTCTTCAGGATCGAGCGCGCACACCTTTGGAAGAAAGAATGCCGCGCTGGCGTCACGAAGGGCAAGTTCGTCGGTGGTGCGCTCCGGTTTGATCGGGGGGCTGCCAGTGAGCTCTATCAGATCTGAGTAGTATTTCGATGCATCTCCCACATCCATTTTTTTTTCGTGCATGAGAAGCGGTTCGACTTTCACAAAAAGGCCGAGCCAATAACTCGAAGGATGATTAAAACGCGGCTTGAAGTGTGCACCGTTCCGTGCATTCGGTGGAACTGCGGCCCATATGCGTTCATCGTCGCTGACGACATAGCCTGGTTTAAATGCCGTGAGTTTCCATTTTTCGTTGCAACTTCCAAAAAAAGGGTAAAAATGGTCAAAGGTCAAATGTAGCCACTTATTCGGTAACCAGTAATTTCCATCATCGTCGGTGTGCACCACAACGCGATACTCGCTTTCGGCAGATGTGTGTGCCTCGATGAAGCCGCTTCCACTACAGATCATCACTCCAGCCGCGATCACAAAAGCATTCGGAATCCCCTTGCCCGTGGCTTCGTCTACGATGCGTCCAGATTTTGGCGCATGGACCATGATGCAGCCTGGAATTAACGGCAGATAGAACAGAGCGAGAAGACCCAAAATCAGCCAGCGAATCCTAAAGCGAAACTTGGCCATCTCACATCTCCGAGATGCGCCAGACGCCATCGGAACCTTGCGTCATTCTTAGCGGGAACCCACTGCGCGTCTGGTCAGCGTTGTCACGCACTACTGTTATGTCCGCATATCCGAGTCCCATCGTACCGCTGGCAACCACACCAAGCTTGGAAGCAAAAGCCGACAGGCTGCTCATGCCGTTGAACAGGTTTTGATATCGCCCCCTAACTAATGGCTGATAGGTGCTCACAGCTCCCGTCGCATCCTGCGCATTCAACCGATCCTTAAGATAACCATACACATCGCACAACATTTCGCGCTGCGCGCCGCGGTCCTGAATCAGTAGCTTGCGTTGTGCGACGTAGGTATGACCCAAGGTGTCGATCATTATGAGCGTCGGCGTGTATAGACCAGGCAGGTAATATGTGAGCTTGTTGGGCAAGCCCATCACCGTGGTCGCAGTATAGGTGTATACACCGTCGCCTTGGATATCAAGTGTGACCGATTGCACGGCATCATTCGGCGGGAGCGTGCCAACGGCCATGTTGAACAGCACCGTCCAAGGCGCGATGCCACTGGCGGCTGTGCTGGCGTCAATTTCAAACGACAACGGCGAAGTCGGTGTGCTGCCCTGATTGATCGTAGCAGTTGTAGATGCTGTGGCCCCAGGTAACGTTGTCGCATTCACGGTTATCGTGTTCGCGCCAGCGGATAAAGGGACATTCGAAGCCAGGAACTGTCCGCTAACCGTGCTTGCCATAATGCCGTTCACCGTGATGCCGGTGTTGACGGGGCCGACAAAGGTTCCGGAAATCTGAGCCAGCGTATCGGTGGTCGCGCTGTTGTTGGCTGGTGTGGCAATCATCACACTTAAATTGCCATTGCCGGTGATGTCCTGGGCGATGCCGGGCGTGTAGGCAATGCCGCTCAGTTGATTAACCGGCACGAACCCGGGTGGGTCGTTTGGCACCGTGTTCGGATCCAACCCACACATTTCCGTCGGCGTCGTCGGATTTGTGATGTGCGCGAACAGCGGCGCGGATGCAGTCGCGAAATTGGCGTCGCCGTTATAGTACGCAACGAGGTTGACTTCGCCCACCGCTGGTTCGCCCGTCAGTGTGCATGTCGTGGCAGGCAAAGTGACAAAGCAACTGCTGGTTTGGCTGCCGAGTTGGACCGTACCTGTTGGCGTGCCCGATGTCGCTGTGACCTGAACCGTGACGGAGTACGTCTGGTTGATGGTAGCCGGTTCCGCATTCGCGGCCGTGATCTTTACGGCCGCTGTTCCGGTACCGGGCGGGATCACCGCAAAGTTAGTTCCACTCTGTGCGGAAAGGCCACCCAGCAAGGGTGTGATCTTGATCAGACCGGTAGCAGCTCCGTTTGGAACTAGCGCCTTGACCAGGCTCGCGGATGCATATGTCACCCATGCCGACTTGCCGTTGAAGGTGACGGTCGGCAACGGCCCATTATCGAGTGCTACGCCATTGATCGTGATCTCGGTGCCGACAGTCGCACTCGCCGGAGTGAAACCCGTTATTGTCGGAGCCGGCCCAATCGTGATCTGCACCGGTGCCGAGGTGGTCGACAGTCCCGAATTATCCGTTGCAACCGCCGTCAGGACATGGGACCCCGAGGGCGGCGCTCCGAAGGATGATCCCCACACCATGGAATTGCCAGAGCCTATGGCGGTGCCGTCGGCGTAGTAGGTAATGTTGGCAACCGTGCCATCACTGTCGGAGGCTGTCGCGCTGACCTGCACATATTGACCATCGGCGAACGTGGCACCGCTCGCCGGAGACGTAAGACTAACTTGAGGCGGACTGTCAGCCGTGATGGATATTGCTCCAGACGTTGTAGTAATACCCGCATTGTCTGTGGCTACTGCGGTCAGTACGACCGCACCCGAATTCGTGGGCGTCCAATTGACGGAATACGGCGCGGCTGTCGACGTACCGATTAATGTGGCGCCAGCGTAGAAGTCGACTTTCGACACGGTTCCATCGCTATCCGATGCGGTCGCAGTAATCGTCACTGGTTTACCGAGGGGAACCGCGGAACCACCGGAAGGAGCAGTGATGCTCACTGTCGGCGGCGCATCAGTGGTCACTGTGATGCCGATTGTTGCAGAGGTCGTTGCCAGCCCGAGGTTGTCCGTAGCAACGGCGGTCAGCGACACATTACCGGCACTCGTAGGATTCCAACTTGCGGAATACGGAGACGTCGTCGAGGTGCCGACGGCTGTGCCGTTAGCAAAAAAGTCGACTTTGGCAACGGTACCGTCGCTATCTGCCGCAGTCGCACTGATGGAGACGGTAGTGCCGACACGGAAGCCCGAACCCGCACTGGGCGATGTGATATTGACTGAAGGCGGACTGTTTGAAATTACATTGACTTGGACAGAAGCAGACGTGGCCGCCAATCCCAAGTCGTCGGTAGCTACAGCCGTCCATGCATACGATCCAGATGAACTTGGATTCCAGGCAAACGTATAGGGTGCGGCAGTTGCGGTTCCGACCAGGGCGCTGTTTTCGTAGAAGTCGACCTTGGCGATCGTCCGCGGATTGTTGGTGGTCGCCGTTGCGCCGACCGATACCGTCGCACCGGCTGAGTACGTCGCGTTGTTTGCGGGAGTCGTAATACCTACCGTCGGCGGCACATCGGTGACAACGCTGTACGTTACGGCCCGCGAGGTTGTCACCAGCCCATTCGCGTCGGTCGCACGCGCGGTAATCGAGTAGTTGCCCGCACCGACATTCGACCAGGTATACGCATACGGTGCCGTAGTCGAGGTGCCGAGCAAAGACGTGCCTTGCAGGAAGTCCACCTTGGTGATGGAGCTTTGCTGACTGGCGGCGTCGGCAGTGATCGTGATCGTGTTCGGCGCATACGTACTGCCGCACATCAGCGGCCTGGTAACCACGACCAGCGGCGGATCGGCGACCGTGATGGTCGCGACGATTGATGTCGTGGCCGCACCTTTGTTGTCGGTGGCCTTTGCCGTCAGCGCGTAGTTGCCCGCAGGCACGCTCGACCAGGTAATGCTGTAGGGCGCAGTCATGGCCGTGCCGAGCAGCGTTGAGCCGTTGTAGAACTGCACACTGGCAACCGTGCCGTCGCTGTCGCTCGCCGTCGCGTTCAGCACGATGCTCGAGCCGGTCGTGTAGACACTGCCGCTATTCGGTGCGGTCAGCGATACCGTAGGCGCCTGATTCGCAACGACGGTGATGTTTACCGCATTCGACGTCTTTGTCGCACCCTTGTTATCCGTCGCTATTGCGGTGAGCGAATACGAGCCGGCGGATACATTGTTCCACGTGACCGTATACGGTGCCACCGTTACGGTGCCGAGTGGGGTAGTGCCCGCTCGGAATTCGACCTTGCTGACCGTTCCATCGGGATCGGAAGCAGTCGCCGACACGGTGATATTCGCGCCTGCGGAAAACGAGGCGCTATTCGCTGGTGCCGTGAGACTCACCGTCGGCAGCTGGTTCCCGGCCGCGAAAGCTGTCGCGGAAACGGTGACGAACGCGATGAAGCCGACGATCTTGCGCAGAATAGTCATGTCCATGCTCCGCAAGATCAGTTGCACGTCGCGGGCTGATTGACCGCGACGTAAGTGGTGGAAGACAAGCCTTCAGCGCCATTGTTGCGATACACGGCGGTTAAGCCGTGCACGCCGACCGGTAGGTTCAGGCTAGCCGTAGCGGCGCCATTGGATAACGGGACCGTCAACAACGTTCGCGTTCCGTCGTAAATCAACACCGAACCTGTAGGCGAGCCGGAAACCGAAATGCTAGCGGTCAGCGGTTGACCCACATTGACGCTCTTCACTGAAAGACCGAGTGTTACCGCCGGTTGTACTCCAGTGGTCAGCCTGGTAACGATGGCGTCCTCCCACGTCGTTCCATTTGGCGCAGTCCGGTACGCCCCGCTGCTGACAAGAAAGTTATCCGGCGTCGGATCGCCACTGTCGGCCGCTGCCGTAGCGTAAGCGTCTCCATTGGGGTCGACGGCAATCGCGTAGCTCCACGAAGAAGTCCAACCGATGTGCGTGCTGTACAGCAACGTGTCGCCAAACGCGCCGATTTTGGCGACGAACAATCCTTGTTCGTTTTCCGGCATCCCCGGCAGCAGGTCACCGACCAACGGAAATCCGGTCGTGGAACTGATTTCGCCAGCGACGAACGCGTGTCCGGCGCTGTCGATGGCTATGGAAGTTCCCCAGTCCCCGAAAGTGGATTGATGGGTCGCCGAGCCGCCGCCTCCCAAATATGAGGAAAACACCAATGCGTTGCCGCCGGGCGCCAGCTTGGCTACGAAAGCGTTCGGCAGGCTCGTGTAGTTTGGACCCCCTCTTGCTCTCTGGAAGGAATTGGCGGAAACCGGAAAATTGAACGAGGTGGTTTGACCAGTCACATATGCACTGCCATTGGCATCCACGGCAATGCCGTTGACGACCTCATCAGCGGTTCCGCCCAGGTGGGTCGAATAGACCAGCGCGCTGCCCTGAGGGTTGAGCTTGGCGACATAACCGTCGTTGCCTCCCTGGAGTGCGGACTGAAATGCATTCAAGGTCGGAAAATCTGTCGAGCGGCCACCGCCGCCGATGTACGCGCTGCCCGCACTATCAACCGCGATGGACGTCGCCGTTTCGGTGCCACTGCTACCACCCAAAAAAGTAGCGTATAGAGCAGTTGTGCCACTTAGATTGAGCTTAAAGACGAATGGACTAGAGGAAGCCAGCGCGGTCGCCTGAAAAGCCCCGGCAGTGGTCTTGAAAGCGCTGGTTGCCGTTCCTGTGACGTATGCGTTGCCCAAACTGTCGAGCGCGATCGCCTGTGTCGTCGCGTTGTTCAAGTAGGTTCCATAGGACAAGGTGTTGCCTGCAGGCCCCAGCTTGGCGACAAACGAATTGCTGCCAGTCACCCGGGTGGTCTGGTAGGCACCACTTGTCGTTGGGAACGCTGAGCCTGAGGTCGTGCCAGTGACGTATGCGTAGCCGGAAGCGTCGACGGCAATGCCGTTTGCGGCGTCAGATTGCGATGTATCGCCCAGGTATGTCGAATAGATCAAGGCAGTGCCGGTCGCGTTGAGCTTGGTCACGAAAGCTTGTGTCGCACCCGGAGACTTCCCGTAGGTTGATTGGTAGGCAGAAGCCATCGGGAAATCGGTCGAATAGGTCGTGCCAGCGATATACGCATTGCCTGCGGAATCGACCGCAATTGCATTGCTGAGATCGCGATTGCCGCCGCCAACATACGTGGAATACACCAACGTCGGGTCAATCGTCAGGGTGCGATGATGATCGTACTTCGCGGTGCGAATTCCGATCTCGTGGTTTGCCAGTATTTGGAATTTCGCAGCGATGGCGTGGTGTTTGCCCTCGTATTCCTGGTAAACAACCGGAATCTTCAATTGCAACGATTCGGAACCTACGGACAGCAGCAGATTGCCCTGTTGGTCTACACGGATGTCGTTGGCGCCATCCAGCGCTAACCGGACGTTTGTCGGATCTGCGCCTGGCTGCAGCACGATGTCGTATTCGAGGTTGCTCTGGTTGCCATAGTAGACAAGCCCGATGCCGGGATAGACCTCGTCAAAGCGAACGCGCGCGTAGTTCGCAACGTCCGTGAATTGTCGGGCCGCGTCTGAACCCAAGAAATAATTGGTCGTCGATGCGAGGCGATCAACACCAGCGCCCTCGACGTCCTCACGCGCGCCCACGAGTCGCACACGTAGAATTGGCAATGCATCGCCCTGAAGGTGTTTGCCGTGCTCTGTCAGCGCGATAGCCATCGCGCTGGAGGACACGTGAACCTGATAGCCGCCAGCGCGTGCGATGAAACGCGTATCCTCCGGTGCCTGGCCGCGGTTCTCTTCGAACGCGAGCGGCAATTGAGCAACTTGTTCCAGCGTGGCCGCGCTGACGGAAGAGCTCTCGCTATTCGATGTGGGTGCGTTACTTGCGAGAACGATCCCAGACGAGAGCGCAATGGAAAAAAAAAGAATCATTGCGTTGCGCAATGACTGCACACAAATCGATGGATTCATTTTTGCCCCTAGCTCGAATTTGCACCGCAGTCTCGCAACGGCGGCATTGAAACAAGTTGTTGGCCAGCTTGGCGTCCCACCCGATCCTGGTGCGGCCAGTTTGCTGCAAATAGAAAGAAATCCCTGTGACTCTCTTTGGTGTCGCGGGTGACGAGAGAGTTGAAACGCGAAGTCCTAAGATTTTCCGCTTGGCAGCGGCTGGGCGCGAACGCTACAGCAGTTCCCTGACGTGCGCAATCGCAAATGCCGGTTCGGGAACAGATCGCCAGCATTTGCCGGCCGTAGCTGTTGAACGCGGGATGCCCCTGATTGGCGCCAGCATAATCCTGAGCACAGGTCATGCGCCGAGACCGATGCCGTTTTGAGGTGGGCAATCGAGCCGGAATAGTTGTATATCGTTGGGGGTCGTCAGAAGGTAAGAGGGGCCCCTCGCGGGGCCCCAATGTTTATCATCATGCCTTGCTTAACACTCGGGAAGGTTCGGAGCCGAAGTCAGCTTCTCTCCAGCGGTTGGTCTTAGGCTGCTCCCTTTCACAAAGATTCCGATTGTAGAAGATCTGATTGTCAGAATTGACCGAGCCAGATCCAGAGCTTGAGCCGGCCGGCTTCATATGGCAGCGCTACAAGATCCGGATAGGTAGTCAGGACGCCTGCCGAGATCGTAGCTTTCAAAGCATGCCGGGCCAGATCTTTGGCTTTTCGGTCAGCTCAGCACCGAATAACGCTCGATGTCGTTCTTCGTGCGATCGGAACTCGATCAGTTCGTTTACCAGCGGTCGCGCAGTAAGGCGCACCATGAAAATCTGACCACTGTAAATGTTGATCGCACATTGTTCGACGGCGTGATTCACTTTCATGATCCGGTCGCCAAGTTCCTTGGCGCCGAGGGCTTGTGCAGTCAGTTCCACGACAAATCGATTCGAGCGACTGGCTAGCCTGAGCTTAGCGCACGCACGGTACCGTTTGATCGCAGGCGATTGAATGGGGCACATGCCATTCAGTCTTGAAAAGCTCGGCCCCCTCCCCATGGTTATCAAATGGCCAGCAAAAACCGACCGATGGACCACATCCGCGCGGCTCGGAAGCTGCTTGAGAACCCTTATGCACACGTCGAACACCTCGAAGAAGAGGCTGAGTTGTCGGCGGCGGCTGCGCGTTCGCCCCTTCACCGAACCGAGGACCCATACGCCACTTTGGCAGGCTGGGACGGCGAGGACGACGCGCCTGTCGCCCCGTTGTCAGAAGCCGAAGTAGCTGCTGTCCAGCGGCCGGCGGCAACAACCATCAGAGAATTCCTTTCCAAGAGCGACTTTCGGTCAGAATGTACTCGCATTTTCCTGCCCTACGTTCCGCCCCACCTTCCTCGCCGCGTCCCTCAGCACCAGAAGGATTTCATCGCGCGGAACGAGCAGCGATCAGGTAAGGTTAGGTATCACGTTGCGGAGGCGTTGCGTCGTTACGACCTATCGACAACACCGGGTATCGCCCCGCAGTTCAACCGCGAGCATCAGGACCATTGGGGTGAGCAGAAGCTCCGCCAGATTGAAGCTAAGATCCCCGACGAGGACTGAAGGGTGACCTTTTCTAGGGCGCACGTCGATGCGTGGGCAGAGGCCTGCTCGGCGATGGGTAATGAAATCGCCGATGCAGATGGCTTTGTGGCAGTCCGTGCGTTGCTCCGGCGGTTCGACGCTAAGCTGGTGCTACGCCCCCTCTTGGTGGAGGCCATGCTGTGCGAGGCCGCCGATGCACGCGACCTGGGATCCGCGACTGAACGTTGGCGGCTCCTTGTGGACAGTGACAAGTATACTTTTACAGAAAATGCGCTTACCGAGGAGGGGTCGTCGGCTCCATTGCCTTCTCGGTTTCGGAACACCATCGCCCACGAGCTAACTCACTCACTCGCTTTCCGCGCTAAGGAATTCGGGATCGACCTGACTTTGCCGGCGGCACGCGGCAACCAAAAACCTTCGGACGTCGTCAAGGAGGTCGAGCGCCATACGGAGAAACTCTCGCCGCTCCTGCTCGCCCCGGAACGCGCCCTAGACGGATGGTTCCCACACACGCTCGAGCGTCTGACGCCGGACCACTTGACCGCAGCGCGCCGTTCCATGGGCATTTCTCGCTTTGTGCTCATCCAACGCCTAAACTTGCTGCGCAGCTACGGAGATGGCCGGATGATTGAGCGTAGGTGTTTCAGAAATGTGGCCGTCGGAGTTGGTTCGTGGGCGCGTGACGGCAGGGCGGTCCTCAAGGGTTGGCCGTTGTTCGTACGATTCGATAATAACGAATCTCCTGCTTTCGCCTCCGCCCTTCGGCGCGCGAAGAGTATGGACGCCTCGATGCTCACATCGGATCCATCTTTCGTGTTCAATGGGGGCGACGCCCATGCAATCGCGTTGGAGGTGCCCGCTGGTACTGAAAAGAACCCAGAAAGTACAACCCTACGTCTTGAGCTGTTGGTCGAGAATTCGAAGCGCCGCACAGGCGGCTCGTTCTACTTTGCAGCCCGCAGAGTGGACGGGACTTAGCCGCACGAGGGGTCGTGCCTTGGCGAGTGGTAGACAAACGCCCGAGTGGCGGACAAAGGGCTGCAAGCGAAATTCGCTGCAGCCCTTGATTTATCTGGCTCCCCGAGACGGACTCGAACCGCCGACCCAGTGATTAACAGTCACTTGCTCTACCGACTGAGCTATCGGGGAATGTTTGGTCGAGCCGGCTATTTTCTCGATTCTCTGGGCCCGCGTCAACGCTCGGGTTGCGTTGTCCAAGGCCGGACCCCTCTGAATGCGTATCCCCGCGCTCCGCGCGGCGGCGACCAAGTCGCTGGAGGGGTTACAATTCCCGGTTCGCCCGCAGATTCGAAGCATGTCGTCCGATCGTTTTCAACTCGTTGCGCCTTATCAGCCCGCCGGCGATCAGCCGGACGCGATCCAGCGCCTGATCGCCGGTTTCGAGAACGGACTCGCAAAACAGACCCTGCTCGGCGTCACCGGCTCGGGCAAGACGTTCACGATCGCGAACGTCGTGCAGCAGATCCAAAAACCCACGCTCGTGCTGGCGCCGAACAAGACGCTCGCGGCGCAGCTCTACGGTGAGTTCAAGGAATTCTTCCCGCATAACGCGGTGGAATATTTCGTCAGCTATTACGACTACTACCAGCCGGAGGCCTACATACCGTCGAGCGACACGTTCATCGACAAGGATTCGAGCATCAACGAGCACATCGAGCAGATGCGCTTGTCGGCGACGAAAGCGTTGATTGAACGCCGCGACTCGCTGATCGTTTCCACCGTCTCGGCGATCTACGGTCTCGGCGATCCCGGCGAATACCACCGCATGGTGCTGCACCTCGTGCGCGGCGATCGCATCGATCAGCGCGAACTGCTGCGCCGACTGACCGAGCTGCAATACGAGCGCGGCGAATACGAGCTGCATCGCGGTTCGTATCGAGTGCGCGGCGACACGATCGACGTATTCCCGGCCGAAAGCGAAATCGAAGCGGTGCGCATCGAGTTGTTCGATGGCGTGATCGAGAACCTGGCGCTGTTCGATCCGCTGACCGGCGCGGTCGTGCGCCGCGTGCCGCGCTTCACGATCTATCCGGGCTCGCATTACGTGACGACGCGGCGCACGGTGCTCGAAGCGGTCGAGACGATCAAGGTCGAGCTCAAGGAACGCCTCGAACAACTGTACAAGGCGAACAAGCTCGTCGAGGCGCAGCGCCTGCAGCAGCGCACGCTGTTCGACATCGAAATGATGGCCGAGATCGGCTACTGCCAGGGCATCGAAAACTATTCGCGGCACTTGACCGGCCACGCCGCCGGCGAGCCGCCGCCGACGCTGTTCGATTACCTGCCGGCCGACGCGCTGCTCGTCGTCGACGAATCCCACGTCACCATCCCGCAGCTCGGCGCGATGTACAAGGGCGACCGCTCGCGCAAGGAGACGCTGGTCGAATTCGGCTTCCGCCTGCCGTCAGCGCTCGACAACCGCCCGCTGAAATTCGAGGAATGGGAAAACCGCGCGCCGCGCTGCATCTTCGTTTCCGCCACGCCGGGCAAATACGAACTCGCGCACACGCAAGGCAACGTCGTGGAACTCGTCGTGCGCCCTACCGGCCTCGTCGATCCGCAAGTCGAGATCCGCCCGGTGCGCACCCAGGTCGACGACCTGCTCTCCGAAATCAACTTGCGCGTGGCGATGGGCGACCGCGTGCTCGTGACGACGCTGACCAAGCGCATGTCGGAGAACCTCACCGATTACCTGCAGGAACACGGCATCCGCGTGCGCTATCTGCATTCGGACATCGAAACCGTCGAACGCGTGGAAATCCTGCGCGATTTGCGCCTGGGCAAGTTCGACGTGCTCGTCGGCATCAACCTGCTGCGCGAAGGCCTCGACATGCCCGAGGTCTCGCTCGTGGCGATCCTCGACGCCGACAAGGAAGGATTCCTGCGCTCGACCGGCTCGCTGATCCAGACGGTCGGCCGCGCCGCGCGCAACCTGCGCGGCAAGGCGATCATGTACGCCGATTCGATCACGAACTCGATGCGCGCCGCGATCGAGGAAACCGACCGGCGCCGGCAGAAGCAGGTCGAATACAACATCGCGCACGGCATCACGCCGCGCAGCGTGATCAAGAAGATCACCGACATCATGGAAGGCGCGCGTGCCGACGCGGCGAACGAACGCGATCAGTCGCGCGGCAAGGCCGGGCGCCGTGTCGCCGAACCGGTCATGGATTACTCCGCGCTGTCGCCGGAACGCCTCGCCGCCGAGCTGAAGAAGCTCGAAGCGAAAATGTACAAACACGCGCAGAACCTCGAATTCGAGGACGCCGCGCGCGCGCGCGACGAACTGCATCGCGCACGCACGCAGGGTTTCATCAGCTGAACACGTCGCACTTGGCGCTGCGGCGTCCACGATGTATGATGCGCGTCCCCACGGGCAGTTAGCTCAGCGGTAGAGCATCACCTTGACATGGTGGGGGTCACAGGTTCGATCCCTGTACTGCCCACCAATTGCACCTTGTAAACGTCCCGGACGTCCAGTAAACCGCACTCTGCTACGGTTGTGTCGGCGCGTCCGCCCCGTGCACCGCGATAGCGGCCGGGCAATCCTAGGCGTGTCGTCCGACCCTTCATCGCTGCTTCCATGGAATCCGGGGCAGACCCACAAGCATCAAAAATCTCAGTCGCTGAGACCGCCGCATGATTCAATGCCGGCGAGTTCCGCACCACCACTCGTTCGATGTCTTCTCTGCTCGACAATCTTTCGCACGTCGTACTCGAGGGCGAATCGGGTTGCGTACGCTACTTTCCGGATTGCATTCCTTCCGGACTCGCGCGGGACTGGTTCGAAGCACTGCGCGACGGCGTACAGTGGAGTTCGCTGCGGCGCGTGATGTACGAACGCGAAGTGGATGTGCCGCGCTTGGTCGCCACGTTCGATCTCGATGCCGCCGATCTGCCCGAGCCCATCCGCGCTGCACGCTCCGTTGCCGAGCGCCTGAGCGCTCACGTGTTCAACAGCGTCGGCGTCAATCGCTATCGCGACGGCAAGGACAGCGTCGCGCCGCATAACGACCGACTCGATGACCTCGTGCGCGGCGCACCGATCGCGTTGGTGTCGCTCGGCAGCACTCGACGCTTCACGATGACGACCAAAGCGGTGCCGCGTCGGCACCTGCATCTCGATCTTGAGCCCGGCAGCCTGCTGGTGATGAGTTACGACACTCAGCTGCATCTCGATCATGGCGTGCCCAAGGCGCGCGCTGTGGTCGGCGAACGCATCAGCCTGGCTTTCCGCGATCGCCCGGCGCTGCGCAAAAAACGCGTGCCGCTGCCGCTTCGCGGCGGTGAAGCCTGATCGTCGCGTACGCGACGTGGCGGCCTCAATGCGCATGGTGCGCCGACTTCGGCCGTGCAAACTGCACCGGTCCGCCGCCGTTGCAGGGCTTTCGAAGTAACTTGATCTCGCTTTGCGTAGACCCGCTCGCGTAAACGGCCATTTGTGTGTGTGGCTGTTCACCTGCCGAGCGCGCAATGGCATGCGCCTTGCTCCGATGTTGTCGTCGCGACAACAGGACTCGAGGATGCACGGCGCGAACCGCACTTGGGCGTGGTTCCAAGGCATGTCTCTCGTCGCCTGCATTGGCGTGCTTGCGGCGCTCTTGTTGCTCGGAGCACTTCGCCCCTTCGATCAGGACACGCTGGCGATCCTTACCGGCCAGCTGCGCTCGGATGCGCACGAAGCGCGAGAGCTCGTGCGACTCGACACGGAGCACATCGCGTACGCGACCTTTACGCGGCAGCATGCGCGCGAACTCGGCGAACATGCAGCGGATCTGGCGAATTCCCTGCACGGCAATCGCGCACTCGCGTCGCTCGAGCCGGCGCGACGCGAAGCGGAGGAACTCGCACGAAGTGTCAGCAGCGTTCTGGCGTCGGTCGCCGACGATCCGGCGTTCACGAGCGAGAAAGCCGCGGCGGAGCTCGAACGCCTCGGTGCACGCATCGACATGCTGCACGTTCCCAGGGAGCCGAGAAGCTAAGGTGCAATTCCTCGAAATCTTTCTCGGTATCCTCACGGCGATGGGCGGGTTCGTTGAAATCGGCGAACTGACGTTCATGCTCAACGCCGGCTCAAAGTTCGACTACCGGCTGCTTTGGGTTGTGGCGCTCGGCACGATCGGCATCATCGTGTTCGGCGAGATTGCCGGTCGCATCGCCGCGGTGCGCGGTCAAGGTCTGTTCCACGTCATTCGTGAGCGTGCCGGCATCCGCCTCGGGCTGCTGACGCTGGCTGCCGCAACGATTGTCTGCTTGCTCACCTGCGCCGCCGAAATCGGCGGAATCGCTCTGTTGTGGCAGCTCATGAGCGGCCTGCCATACCGGCTGCTCATCGTGCTCGCACTCGCGTTCTTTCTGCTCGCCTCGTGGTTCCTGCCGTTCAAGTGGATCGAACGCATCTTTGGGCTACTCGGGCTGTTCATGGTGATTTTCATCGTCCTCGCCTGCAAGGTCTCTCCGGATTGGAGCTCGGTTGTTGCCGGCCTCGTGCCATCGCTGCCGCAGGGACCAACCGATCAGCGACTGTTGCAGTCGTACTACGCCGTTGCGCTGCTGTCGTCGGTCATGCTCCCGTACGAGACTTATTTCTACGCGGCCGGAGCGATCGAGGACAAATGGACGGCCAAATACGTTCCGGCGAATCGTGTCATCGTGATCCTGGGTTTCCTGCTCGGCGGCACGCTCGCGGCAGCGATCATGATCGCGGGCAAGTCACTGCTCGGTCCGTTGAATGTCGAGGCGCAACTGCCCGGAACGGCGGCGATCGTCGTGGCAGTGGAACTCGGCCGCGCGGGTTTGTGTTGCGCTCTCGCCGGAATGTTCTTTGCGTTTGCCGGCGCGGCGATTGAGACCGCGTTCTCGTGCGCATACAACATCGCGCAGTTCTTCGGCTGGCCATTCGGCAAGGTGCGCGCGCCGCGTACGGCATCGCGGTTCACGTTCGCGTGGATCGTCGCGTTCGTGCTCTCGGCCGTGGTCGTACTGACCGGCGTCGATCCGATCCGCGTCGTCGAGTACTCGATCGTGTTTTCGGTGGTGATCCTGCCGCTCACGTATTTTCCGCTGATGGCGCTGTCGCGCGATCGTGACGTAATGGGCGTACACGTGAACGGCGTGATCGCCAATACGCTCGGCTGGTTCTATTTCGTGGTGATCTGCATCGCCGCCGCTGCGGCGATCCCGTTGCTCGTGCTCACGCACGGAGGCGAAGGATGAGGCGCAGCAAGCCGCGCGGCAACCTCGACCTCTATCGGCGCGTGCTCGACCACGGGCTCGTCGATGCCGACGGCCTGCCCTGCGGCACCGTCGACGAAATCGAGGCCGCGGGCAAGCCGGGCGAGCCACTCGAGATCGTCGCGTTGCTGGTCGGCCCGGCGGCGTGGACGCCGCGCCTGCCGGCGCTGTTCGCGATCATCAGCCGTCTGCTCGCGGGTTCGCGTCTCGTGCGCGTGCCGTGGTCGGAAGTGGCTGAAATCAGTGAGCAGATCCGACTGCGCTCGACCGCCGTCGCGCTCGGCCTTGGCGTGACCGACCGGCGCGTCGGCCGCTGGCTCGCGCGTCTGCCGATGTCGGGATATGAGCCGAAATGATGCGTCTTTCGCACCTGGAAGGTGTGCGCATCGTCAGCGAGGCCGGCGAAACGCTCGGACGCCTCTGGGAACTGCAGAGTCGCGGCAACGACAAGGACGAGCCTCGACGCGAGCGCCGCGCGATCGAGCAATTGCTCTGCGGCCGGCTCGGTCTGCTCGAGCGCCTCGGTTGGCGCGAGCGCACGGCTGTCGTGGTGCCATGGCGCAACGTTCTGCGCTGGGAGGCCGATGCGCTCGTCGTGCAAGGCAGCGCCGACGATTACGAGAGGATCGCCCCGTGATCGCCGGTATCGTGCCGGTGCCGCCATGCCTTTGATACGCGCATCGCTCGCGCAGCTGGCGTTCGCGCATCTGTCACCTGCGATCGGCGCGCCAGGATGGACGCTCGATCCATGGGTCATCCTGCCGCTCGCGTGCTCGCTCGCGTGGTATCTGCTCGGCTGGCGCAAGCTGGCGAGCCGATCGCGCACGCACGATGGCAGCCGCGCCCGCTGGTTCCTGCTCGGCTGGGCCGCGCTCGCGCTGGCGCTGGTCACGCCGCTGCATGCTGCCGGCGAGCGATCGTTCGCCGCGCACATGCTCGAGCACGAATTGCTGATGCTCGTCGCCGCGCCGTTGCTCGTCATCTCGCGGCCCATCGGTGTGGCGCTGTGGGCGCTGCCGCGCGGCGCGCGGCTCGCGCTCTCGCGCAGCGGACATGCAGTCGGCACGGCATGGCGTTTCATCACGAGGCCGATCGTCGCCACGCTCGTGCAGGCGGTGGCGCTTTGGCTCTGGCACGCGCCGCGACTGTTC
>Ga0207695_10002900_pt1 | contig 24810 bp, 25 predicted proteins | sample KBSC54metaG_FD_184354 | JGI IMG/M metagenome (GOLD analysis project Ga0207695, IMG submission 184354) | Corn rhizosphere microbial communities from Kellogg Biological Station, Michigan, USA - KBS C5-4 metaG (SPAdes) (version 2) | ecosystem: Host-associated > Plants > Roots > Rhizosphere > Soil...
CGCCCTTTGCTATTGTGGAAAGAATGCAATATTCCAAAACACCCTTCCTCATTTGGGTTTGTGTATTCTCAACAATCATACAACAAAGATATATGTTTTAAATTGTATTATGCAATACATAGTACTAAAATTATTAATTTTAATCGAAAAAAGTCGGTTATGTAAAAAAAATTAAGGTTTTTGAAACAAATTATTTGACTTTTTAAGAATCTAATACTACTTTTAGCTTTAATTAACTATTAACTGATCTTATTATTAACGAAATGAAAAAACTTCTACTAGTAAGTTTGTGCTTTCTGATGTTATGCGTAACGCAGGTTTTTGCACAAAACCGTACGATTACTGGTACGGTTAAGGCCAAGGACGATGGCCAACCCATTCCGGGAGCTACAGTAAAAATCAAAGGTTCGAATACTGGTACCCAAACAGACGGAGCAGGTAAGTTTTCTATTTCCGCAGGAAATGGAACTGTGCTTGTTTTTAGTTTTGTTGGTTACGCTCCGCTCGAACTGACTGTAGGTAGCGGCAATACTGTGAATGCAGTGCTGTCCCCTTCTTCAAAACAACTGACCGAAGTGGTGGTAACCTCGTTCGGTATCCAGCGCCAGGCAGCTTCGCTGGGTTATTCAACCACTAAAGTTACCGGAAATGATGCTAACCTTGCAAAACCGGTAAGTGTTGCAAATGGTCTGACCGGTAAAGTATCCGGACTACAGATTAACACGATCAACGCCGGCCTTTTTGCGCCAACACGTATCACTCTGCGCGGTAACAGGTCATTGACAGGTAACAACCAGCCGCTGATCGTAGTTGACGGTTCGGTATACTACAGCGATATCAGCACCCTGAACCCTGAAGACATTCAATCTTACGATGTATTGAAAGGCTCCAGTGCGTCTGCGGTGTACGGTTCTGATGCTTCAAATGGTGTGATTGTGATCACTACCAAACACGGTGCAAGAAAACCAAGTGTAACGGTTTCTACCACAGTTGACGTTGAAAATGTTTCATATATGCCGAAACAGCAAAGTCAATTCGGTAGTAATGGTGGTGAAAATTTCGTTGACGACTTTAGTAAATTTGGAAATTTTGACGCCAGCGGTAATTATATCCCTTACTATCTGCCTTACGAAAATCAAAGCTACGGCCCTTTGTTCAACGGTAAACTGGTGCCGCTTGGTCGCCCTCTTCCCGATGGTACTATCGAGATGGTGCCGTATGCTCCCGTTAAAAACCAGAAAAGAGATTTCCTAAATACAGGTTACACTACTCACTATAACTTTTCTTATGATGCCGGCGACGAGACAGGAAGTATCCACATGTCAGCGCAAGATATCAATAGTAAAGCAGTTATGCCGGGTGATGTAGGCCGCAGGGACATCTTCCGTATTGGTGGCGACAAGACCTATGGTATCTTTTCGGCTACCTATGGCGCTACATACACTCACCTTGACAAAAATACAACTAATACCGGAGCAGTGTATGATGATTTGCTCGAGTCGCCGCTCTTCGTTCCTATTAAAGACCTGAAAGATCCTAGCAGCAAGTATGGTAACCCGGATACTTATTATAATGACTATTATTACAGTCCGGGCCAGATCATCAAGAGTACAAGAAACTTGAATGCTGAAAACGATATCAATGCTAACTTAGCGTTAAAATTAAAACCATGGAAATGGCTGAATTTAACTTATCGCGCGTCTTTGGACAACATACAGTCACGCAATCAGCAGGAATTTTCAGGGGTTACCTACAGTGCCTTCTCAAAAAGCAATTCCGAGATCTGGTATCCAGATCCTAATGGTACCGGTACTATCATAAAGAATCCTAATGACGGTGCAGGGACGAAATATTCAGCAACAGATGCGCTACCTTCTTATGGCGTACAGAACTTTAATAATATGTTGCTTACTTCTGACTTCCTGGCAAACTTCAGTACCAAGCTTACAAAAGATTTCAGCTTTGACGCCACTGCAGGTATTTCCTATATGGATAATAAAATATCATGGGACAATATATCTCAAACGGCCCTGTATTTTACTCCGTACAATGTCCAAAACTTTGCTTCAACCCCAAGCTTAACCAACTTTACGGATGAAGCCCGTAAGCTGGGATATCTTGGCGAAGCCACTGTGGGTTACAAGTCCTTTGTATTCGTGCATGGTTCATTCAGAACAGACTTGGATACCAGGTTATCAAAGGCTAACCGCTACATCCCTTACTATGATATAGACGGTTCAGTAGTGCTGAGCGAGTTGTTCAAAAGTATTACTGAAAACGGCGTGTTAGATTTTGCAAAAGTAAGGTATGCACACTCTTTAACCGGTAACGTTTCTGCGTTGGCAGCCGGTTCACAATATATCGCTTACGGCGCTTACCAAACTATGGCTACCTATGGTTTAGCTGGAGGTTTCCCTTATTCAAGCTCAGGCCTTGGAGGGTATTCATTGAATCCAACTATTGCCAATCCCAATATCAAACCTGAAAAGATCAGGGAAGATGAAGTTGGTTTGGATTTAGGGTTCTTAAGCGACCGTATTACATTAGGCGGTTCTTATTATCAGTCGACAACTAAAGATGGTATCGTTTACGCATCTGTATCAAGGGCTTCAGGTTTTAGCCAGGCATTAGTCAACGCCGCCAACTCCGAAAATAAAGGTTTAGAACTTGACCTCGGTGGCACTATTATAAAACATGGCGGTCTTGAATGGTCAATGAAGGTTAACTGGACTCACCAGACCAGCAAAGTTAACAGCATTGTTTCCGGCGTAAGCGCCCTCAACGTAGGTAACAATTCTTATGCGGTAGTAGGATATGCTTATCCGCAGTTGGAGGTTTATGATTGGAACAGGGATCCTGCAAATGGTAAAGTTATTGTTGATGCCAATACAGGTCTGCCAACCAGGGCAAGTAAGCTGAGCATTCTTGGCCAGACCAACCCTAAAGACATAGTTGGTATTACCAGCAATTTGAAATATAAGAATTTCAACTTCACTATGACCTGGGATTATCGTGCCGGTCACAAAGTTTATGTATCAGACCTTGGTACTACACTTGACCATAGCGGTACAAGTATTACTTCTGTTGTTGCAGGCCGTCAGCGCTTCGTATTCCCGAACTCAGAATATTTGAATTCGGCCGGACAATATGTTCCAAACACCAATGTTGAGGTAGAGGATGGTAACTTTAACTTTTGGCCAACTTTATATCAAAGCGTAAGAGCGAACTATGTAATAAGTGCTGCAGCATGGAAATTAAGGGAAGCTTCTATTTCTTACAACATTCCAAAGAAATGGCTTAACGAGGCCCGCTTTATTAAAGGCGCAACCATTGGTGTTTCAGGCCGTAACCTGTTAATGTTTGTTCCGTCAACCAACAAATTTACTGATCCTGAATTTGCCAATGATACCGGCAATGGTGTAGGTACATCTGGTTTGGGCCAGCTGCCGCCAACAAGGATAATCAGCGGAACATTATCTGTAACTCTTTAAGAATTATGAAAATGAAAAAATTAACGATATTTAAACGAAAAGGATACATCGCCTCGCTTTTCGCGACAGCGATGTTAATAGGGACGTTTGGTTGTAAAAAGGGTACGTTTGACATTAATAAGACCAACCCAAACAGCCCTACTTCAGTACCTCCTAGTTATGCTTTAGCAGCTTCCCTGGTGGGTACTGCCAACCTGATGTTCGCTAGTAATAGCGATCAAGCAAACAACTGGATGGGATACTGGACACAGAGTGGTGGTTATACGGCAAGTACCGAGTATGTACAGTACCAGTTAACAAGCGGCACCGGGCAGGGAAACTGGGATAATGCCTTCACTAACCTGAGTAACTATCATGCCATGCTTACAAATGTTGGAACAGCTGCTCCATTGGCCAACTATAGGGCAATAGGCATGATCATGACTGCATTTGTGTATCAGCGTATAGTCGATTATTATGACAAGGCTCCATATATCGGCGCCCTTGTTCCGAACAATAAGTTCAATTATCCTTATACGGATGGCGGAACAATCTATAAGGCTATCACCGCCAAAATAGACTCGGCTATTGCGATCATTAAAGCCAACCCTACGGCTGCGTCGCCAGGCAGAAGCGATATCATTTTCAACCAGGCGGGTAATGCTGATGTAGCGACCGAAATGGGTTTGTGGGTGAAATTCGCTAATACCTTAAAATTGAAGATCCTGATGCGCCAAACCGAACAAAGCTCAGGCGGTTCATTAGGCGATGCCGGTGTAAAAGCTGCTTTAGCAGGTTATCAAACAACCGACTTTTTAGGTATTGGTGAGGATGCAACAGCTAATCCAGGCTATTCAAGCGCTTCTAATGCACAGCTGAACCCCATGTACTGGGAAGTGGTTGCTGATGCAAATGGCGCTCCTGGTTATAGCGAGAAGTACTTCAGAGCCAATGCATTGGCGGTTAACTTTTACCAAAGCCATAACGACCCGCGCGATGCTTATTTTTACTATCCGAACGGTCAGACTCCTCCTGTGATAAGGGGCCGTGTATATGGAAGTAACAATGGCACCGAGTCAAATACTTTGATCTCCGCTATCTCTGCATTTGGCAAAGATGCAAGCGGTGCATATAATGGCCCGACTGTAAGTTCACCAATTATCATAGCTGCAGAAAGCTTGTTTTTACAGGCGGAAGCCGCACAACGCGGTTATATTACAGATCAGGCTGCATCTGCATTATATAATTCAGCTGTTTCTGAAGCTTTCCGTTTTGTTGGTGTTACGAATTACAGCGCGGCAGCAACCACCTATACTTCACAAGCTGACCCGCTGACGAACTTTGCTGCATCCACCAACCCGATCCAAACGATCATTACTCAGAAATGGGCTGCATTGAATGGTATAGATCCGCTTGAATCATATAGCGACTATAGAAGGTTAGGTATACCTTCGGTTGGTGTATCTATTTATCTTGGCAACCAGGCCGTGCATATACCTTTCCGCCTGCCATACCCAACAAGCGAACTGAACTATAACAAAGCTAACGTACCGGATGGCGGTACTGGAATAGAATCATTGACTTCTCAGATATTCTGGATGCCGAGCAATGCAAGTACTTTTAGATAATAATTAAATCAGATAGAAATGAAAAAGATATTCATATTTATATTGGCGATTACGGCGGTTTCGCTCACGTCCTGCCTGAAGGACAAGCCCAACACCGATTTTTCCTCTATAGGGACGGTACTTGAACTACCCTGGTCGGGATTACAATATTTTAGCAAGGATGCAGTTACCAGTAGCTCAGATACAGTGGTGCTGAAATTCGGTGTAAACATAGCATCAGCTAAAACACTATCCACGGCCACCAATTACACCTTAGCTGTAGATTATTCGTTAATGGATGCTGTTAACAATCAGCCCAGCGCTCCCGTGACCTATGACCAAATGCCTACAGGTTCTTATACTATCAGTAAGACAACAGGTACCATTCCGGCAGGAAAACGTTTAGATTCAATAACAGTAACTGTATATAGAGCGCTTCTTGATCCGTCAAAAAGTTATATGCTGCCAATTAAGTTAGCGAGTACTTCAAACGGTATCCTCAGCGGTAATTTTAATGCGCATTATTATCACTTTATTGGTAACGATTTTGCCGGTGCTTATACCTGGGATTATAGAAGATGGCAGAATGGTACAGGTCCTGGTCCAGGCATTATACCTTCACAAAGCACTGCTGGCATTCCTCCAGACATCACAGGACTTGGGCAATCAGGTACAATACTTCCTATTTCACCAACTGAATTTCAAATGCAAACAGGTTATAATGGACAAGGCGTAAATTACGATGTTACATTTACCAGAACGGTTGATCCAACTACCCATATCGTAAGCTATTCAAACTGGAAGGTTCAGTTCTTGCCTGGTGATATCGCGAAATGGACTGCTGCCGGTATAACTAACATGGTACCACCTTCGTTCACGATCCCTCCTCCGGCAACAAGTAATGATCCGAAAATATTCGAGTTGAATTATGTTTCGGGTGGAGCTTTTGGAAGATATATTGATGATACTTATCATAAATAAATCGAGAAGTTTTCAGAAGAAATGCCCCAGGGAACTGGGGCATTTCTTTTTAATAGTATTCCCTCATATAGACCTCAAAACAAACAAATGATAGGGTTAGGAAGCCCATGATTTAAAATAGCTTTTCAGCATAGTTATACAACGATATTATCACCGATATTTTTAGTTATTGCATTTGTATTTGTTCAATTTTTTTTATTTTAGTTAATTAAAATTTCATCATCATGAGAAAGACATTAATTCTAACCCTTATCGTTTCCTTGAGTTTTACTGCGCTGGTAAATGCTCAGGAACTAAAAGTCAACGGCACCGTGAAGGATAGTAACGGTAATTCCGTTTCGCTGGCTTTTGTGCAGGACAAAAAAAATAATACTGCCACACGTACAGATTCTACTGGTAAGTTTTCGTTGGTTACCAGCCCCAATGCTAAACTATATGTCTCGTCTACCGGATATAAGTTAAAAGTGGTTGATGTGAAAGGCAAAGAAGATATAGCAGTTATTCTTACCGCCGACAAGAGTGACAATAGTACTGATAATAAAGCGCCTGCGCCGGGCACCTCCAATTCGTTCAGTGATTACACGGCAGGCGCAAGTGGCAGCATGCTTTATACCAGTGGAGTGGCCAACGCTTTGCTGCCCACATTTAAGTATACAGAAGCGACTCATGGCAGCCGTTACCTTTTTAATGATTGGGTTGGCGGATATGTAATTAGTCCTGAGGATTCGGTTTATAAAAATCCGAAATATGGCTTTAGCTATGATAAGATGAGCGGGGCACTCCTAATGACACAAGATAAAACAACGGCGATAGAAATTGATAAGTCAAGAATAAAGAGTTTTACACTATTTACGCCGCTTAACCAGCCCGAAACATTTGAATATATGCCTGAGATAGACAAAACACGTTATCCTCAAGTTTTAGAGAACGGCAAGAAATACAAAATATATAAACTGACAACGACTACATTTGTTAAGAACAACTATCGTACAGACGGAATGACATCATCTGGTAATAATTACGATGAATATGAGGATGATAATACCTATTTTGTGTATAATGTTCAAACCAAGCAATTGCACAAATTTGCATTAAAAAAGAAAGCAATAAAAGCAGCATTTGCTTCAGACGCTGATAAGGTCAATGCATTTTTCGAGTCAGAAGATGGTGAGATTGATGATGCCTTTTTAAGAAAACTAGGAGCAAGTTTAAATCAATAAATTTAATCTGCAGAATATAAAACCGGCTCTGGTATTAATCAGAGCCGATTCTGTTTTTAGGATAAATTACTTTTTATCCACGCTGTATTTTCCCGGGCCTACAAATAATAACCCCGCAAACATAATCGCATCCTCAATAGCGTGCGAGGCGTTCATAAGGCCACCTTGAGGGCCGGTTTGGTGCAGGTGAAACAATGCCGCTACTATAAGATCAATTAGTAATAGCAAACATACCGGTCTGAATGCAAGGCCAATGATCAATAAAAAGCCGCCCACTGCTTCCGTCAGTGCAGCAATAAGGCCCCATACAACGGGCCAGAAGTGTATTCCTACCACAGCAGTTGCGCCACCTATCATTTCCCACGTTTTTACGCCGCCTTGTAATTTGGGAAAGCCATGATAGATGAACATGATGCCGAGTCCGACGCGAATGATTAATAAGCCGAAATTTTTGTAATTGCCTAAATTGCCGAAAAGTGCCATTTTTAGAGATGAAAGGGTCAGTTAATTTGTGATTAATTTTTATAAAGTTATTTACAAAAAAATCAATTCTAAAATAACAGTCTATTAAATTTAAAGTAAAAGCGAAAAATCAGGCGATAGTATAGTTTGCTGTAACCTGTGTTTTGTCTACTTTAAGCGTAAGGCTCCGGCCCAATATCAAAGATTGATTGTCGGGGATATGCCCGGCCGGAAAATCAAAACAGACAGGGTAATCATAATCTTTCACAACATCCATGATGATTTCAGGAACAGTTTGCCCAAAAGGGATGTCGTTATCCTTCAGATCTGTAAAGCCGCCAACTATTAAACCCGCCAGGTTTTTCAGTTTCCCGGCACGGTCCAGGGCGCGTATCATCCGGTCAATGGAATACATATATTCACCTACATCCTCTATAAATAGTATTTTCCCATCGTAGCTGTAATCAGATACCGACCCCAATATCGATATTAACAGGCTGAGATTACCGCCAACTACAACCCCGATTGCTTCTCCCGAACGGTTTAGGTCGTGCGAATTGAACTGATAGCTTACCTCTTCGCCAAATAGCGCTTTTCGCAGCGTATCCAGCGAGTATTTGGATGCATCAGGAATATTCACCGGCATTTGTCCGTGTATAGTCTGGGCTTGGTAATTGGCAAAAAGATGAGCGTGCAATACGGTTATGTCACTGAAGCCAACGACCCATTTAGGATTAACAGCAAACCTGCTGAAATCAATTTTATCAATTATACGAACAGTGCCATATCCGCCGCGGGCAGCTATAATTGCCTTTATGCTGTCGTCATCAATAAATCCCTGCAGATCCTTCGCTCTGAGTCCATCATCGCCTGCAAATTGATGGTAGGATGCATTGACTGTGTCACCTATCACAACTTCCAGTCCCCAGGATTTTAATAAAGCAATAGCATCATCCATCGGTTTAGGCAACTTTTTAGCCGGACAGGTGATAGCGATTTTATCACCTTTTTTCAAGTATGGAATTTCTTTTGGTCCAAATGCCCGAAAGTCGGCAAGTCCGGAAACAGATTCAGATTTGTTCGTCATAGAAAATAAAACCTTTATGGCTTGTAAAAAGACAAAAATTCTTTCGGACTTTCGGTCTTCCCGTCTTTCCAACTAAAATGAATTATCTTTGCACTCCCGCCAGCCCGGCGGAACGCATGCAATTTAATACAATGTCACAACTTAATAAATTTAAAAGGTATACGATCACTTCGGCATTGCCTTATGCTAATGGACCGCTACATATTGGTCATTTGGCTGGTGCTTATTTGCCCGCAGATATTTTTGTACGATATCTGCGCCTGAAAAAGAAGGATGTGGTATACATATGCGGCTCGGACGAGCATGGCGCTGCCATTACCATAAAAGCCAAAAAAGAAGGAACTACACCACAGGCCATTATAGATAAATATCATGCTCAGATCAAACAGAGTTTTGAGGAGTTCGGCATTTCGTTCGACATTTATCATCGTACCTCATCGCCAATTCATCATGATCTGTCAAAAGAGTTTTTTCTGAATCTTTATGAAAAAGGGGAATTCGTAGAAAAATACTCTGAGCAATATTTTGATGAGGACTTTCAGCAGTTCCTGGCAGATCGTTATATTATAGGCACCTGCCCCAATTGCAGCAACCCTAACGCATATGGTGATCAGTGCGAAAATTGTGGGACCTCACTTAACCCGACTGACCTGATCAACCCGATATCAACGCTTAGTGGTAAGCCACCGGTGTTAAAGCCAACTAAACACTGGTATTTGCCACTGGATAAATACCAGCCGTGGCTGGAAAAATGGATCGATACCAAAGAGGACGAGTGGAAAGTAAACGTGTTTGGTCAGTGTAAATCATGGCTTAAATCAGGGCTGCAACCACGTTCCATGACCCGCGATTTAGATTGGGGGATTGATGTGCCATTGGAAGAAGCCAAAGGAAAAAAATTATACGTGTGGATGGATGCGCCTATCGGTTATATCTCTGCCACAAAACAATGGGCTATTGACCACGGTAAAGACTGGAAACTATACTGGAAAAAACAAGACAGGCAAGAGGATGAAACCTGCCTGATCCACTTTATAGGTAAGGATAACATCGTTTTCCATTGCATTATTTTCCCGGCTATTTTAAGGGCGCATGGCGAATATGTTTTGCCCCAGAATGTGCCAGCCAACGAGTTTTTGAACCTGGAAGGCGATAAGCTTTCTACCTCGCGTAACCACGCCGTTTGGCTGCATGAGTATTTGGAAGAATTTCCCGGCAAACAGGATGAATTACGTTATGTGCTGACCTCAATTCTGCCTGAAACAAGCGATAGCGAGTTTACCTGGAAAGATTACCAGGCACGTGTGAATAATGAACTCGTAGCCATCCTCGGAAATTTTGTGAATCGGGTGATGATATTGATGCACAAGTTTTTTGATGGTAAGATTGAAAGCGCCGGTGGAGCAGTAACTCTTAAGGACGAAGGCATTAAAACCGAACTTGGTCGTTTCTATGACGAACTTGAACGCAGCCTGGAGACTTACAAATTCCGCCAGGGCCTACAAACGGTAATGGACATAGCCCGCCTAGGTAACCGTTACCTGACTGAAAAGGAACCATGGAAGACAATTAAAACCGACCCGGATGATGCTAAGCTTGCCTTGCATAATTGTTTGGTGCTGATCGGTCGCCTGGCGGCCTGTTTGCAGCCGTTCTTACCTACCACTGCCAAGAGGATATTAACTATGCTTAACTGGCCATCAGAGCGGATCGGTTTTGAAGAGGAGGTTGTATTTAAAAATGGCCATCAATTAAATGAGGCAGCCTTGTTGTTTGAAAAGGTAGAAGATGCTACTATAGAAGCACAGATAGAAAAGCTGAACGCTAAAAAGCAAACAGCGGCACCGGCGCAATCTGCGCAGGTACAACCTGCTAAGGCCAATATCAACTATGAAGCCTTTGCAACAATGGATATTCGCGTTGGAACCATTTTAACAGCCGAAAAGGTAGCCAAAACAAAAAAATTACTTAAGCTGACCATTGATACAGGCATTGACCAACGAACAGTAGTTTCAGGTTTGGCTGAACAATATGAGCCTGAAGCAATTATTGGCCGCAAAGTGAGCATATTGGTAAACCTTGAGCCACGTGAGATAAAAGGCATACTTTCTCAGGGGATGATTTTGATGGCTGAAGACAATGAAGGCAAGCTAAGCTTCGTATCAACAGCAGATGATCTTCACAGTGGTTCGGTGATAAGATAAATGTGTAGATGTGCGAATATGCGGATGTGCAAATGTTTTTGATGAACTCATCTATAATTTGCACATTTGCATGTTTTTATAACAGATAGAAAATCCAGATCGGCAATTCTTTACGACAGGTAGGCAAATCCGAAATCGTAAACCCGAAATGGAAAATGGCCTCGTAGTTCAATGGATAGAATAGAAGTTTCCTAAACTTTAGATATGGGTTCGATTCCCGTCGGGGCTACTTTTTAAAATAGAAAGTCTTAAGTCGAAAGTCTTGAGACTTTCTTGTTTTTGGTGGTTGATCTGACAGCAACATCGTTTTCATAAGCTGACATTTAATAAACGGTGTAGATTGTACTAATTGTTAATTTTGCAATAGATAAAAATTAAAAATGTCTATATCCACCGAAAACGATAAAATTGGCATGCAGCAAGCAAGTGACGCGGTAGCCATTACGCTTAGAAAGATGCGGGAGTATGCTAAGCCGGGTATCTCTACCAAGGAACTTGACGAATATGGCGGCCAATTGCTGGCACAGTTAGGCGCACGCTCTGCGCCTAAGTTGACCTACGAATTCCCCGGATATACTTGCATAAGCGTTAATGAGGAAGCAGCGCACGGCATTCCATCGGCTGATAAGATCCTTCAAGAAGGTGACCTGATAAATATCGACGTATCAGCAGAACTGAATGGCTATTGGGCCGATAATGGCGGCTCCTTTGTGTTAGGAGAAGATATCTACGGTCATGGCAAACTGGTAGAAGCATCGAAAGAGATATTAAAGAAAGCCATCGGCAACGTAAAAGGCGGGATCAGGATATCGGAGATAGGTAAGTTGATCGAGACTGAAGCGAAAAAAGCTGGCTATACGGTAATAAAAAACCTAACCGGGCATGGTGTTGGCCGCAGCCTGCACGAGGAGCCGCATGAGATTGCCAACTACTGCGACAGGTTTAACACTGCGCGTTTTAAAAAGAATTCAGTGGTAGCCATAGAAACATTTATCTCAACAAGGTCGACCATTGCTGAAACTCAGGCAGATGGCTGGACACTAAAAGGTAACAAGGGCGGTTTTGTTGCGCAGCACGAACACACCATTATGGTTACCGGTGGTGAGCCGGTGATATTTACAGCGCAGAATGGTATTTGGGATTGATTATTCTTCTAAAAGTCATAAGTAGCGTATCGGCTACTCATAAAAGAAAACCTTTAGCTAAAAAAGCTGGAGGTTTTCTTTTTGTACGGTGGACGCTATCTAGGTTTTAACTTAAGTGAAAAACTGCCAGCATTTTGGCGACTAGATTTGCTTCAAAAAAATAGAATATTATGAACTCATCAATTGAACCAATAAGCACAACAGGCTCAGCAACCACTCTTGAAACTGCCAAATCTCTGCGCAGTCTATACTTTGCACGCGCAGCATTTTCTGTCATTTGGGTTATCCTAATTTCGGTTTTCGTCAAGACCAATAATAATATCGCTGAAATCCTTTTTATTATCTATCCGGCCTGGGATGTATTTGCCACCTATTTAGACGTTAAGGCTAATCCGTCACAAGTATCAAAAAAACCGCAATACATAAATGGTATTATTGGAATTGTCACAACTATTGGCGTAGCGCTGGCTTTACAAAAGGGAGTTTCTGTAGCCCTAATCGTTTTCGGCGCTTGGGCTATTATCACCGGCCTTATACAACTTATACTTGGTCTGCGCCGCCGGAAAGAACTGGGAGGGCAATGGCCGATGATCATTAGTGGCGGTCAATCTATGCTGGCGGGAATTGCATTCATTGCTATGGCAAAGTCGCCATCAATGGGAATCAACAGCCCGGCTGGATACTCGGCATTTGGCGCTTTCTACTTTCTGATCGCCGCTATCAGGTTGTCAAAAACTAAAAAAAGCCTTGAAAAGGCTATCTAATCTTTTTTTATACTTGCTAAAAGTAAAAGCTTGATGCTATGAGTGAATATGATGAAATACTCAAAACGTATCTGACAAATTTTGCCGCGTTAACGGAAAACGATTTTAATGCTGCCAGACCTTTCTGGAAACCCCGTAAAATTAAAAAAGGCGATTTTTTCAATATGCAGTACGTCGTTTGTAACGATCTGGGATTAGTGGTCAAGGGAATTTTTCGGATTTATTACAGCAATCCTGATACGGGTGAGGAAACGAACATTTTTTTCTTTTCTGAAAATCAGTTTATCGTCTCATTCCGAAGTTTCATTACCCGCAACGCATGCCATTATTTCATTCAAGCGATGGAGGATTGCGAATTAGTCTATATCACTTATCATGATCTCATTAGCTTATACCAAACGCATCCAAACTGGGCTAAATTTGGCCGGTTGTTGGCAGAATTGTTCTTCACCTATTCACAGACCCGGGCTGAGGAACTATTGTTTTTCACACACGAGCAAAGATATATCAGGCTTCTGGATGAGCACCCTAATATCGTTAATCGTATTCCTGCATATCATATTTCTTCTTACCTGGGAATTAAGAATCCATCTTTGAGCCGAATCAGGAAAAGAATTCAACGGTAACTGTTGTGGCTGGTGATAGTATCTTTTCAATGGCCCCTCTCCATTTGCTTGATGGTGGCCATTTTGCGGTGATGACCGACTGGAAAAGCGCCAACTGCCTTTGATTTGTTTGTTAAAAGACGTATTCTTGACTAAACGAAAACCATTTGATCATGAAAAAAGTAACCGGCCTCGGTGGCGTGTTTTTTAAATGTAATGACCCTAAAAGCATGAATGACTGGTATGCAAAAAATCTCGGATTGCCTACCGGTCAGTATGGTACTACGTTTGAGTGGCGGGAGAAGGATGACCCTGAACAAATTGGTGTTACAGCCTGGAACACCTTTCCGTCGACTACGAAATATTTTGATCCTTCAAAAAAGGAGTTCATGATCAATTACCGGGTGGCCGACCTGGAAGCACTAATGGAGCAATTGAAAAAAGACGGCATAACTATTATTGACGAGATAGCTACTTATGATTACGGTAAGTTCGTGCATATTCTCGACCCCGAGGGCAACGCCATAGAGCTTTGGGAGCCAGCTTAAGAATTAAAGTAGTTCGTGATGCCGGTTGGTGTTAACTTTAACACTGTAACAATGTTAACTGTGGTAACGATATATAACGGAGTTAACGGGGTTAACAATAGTTAACACCCGCAATAGTTAAGTAATATTCTCTTTAGTTAATTTTTAGTGACCAACTTATTTGTGACACCTATTTTGCGAGTATATGGCATTGGAGAGCGAACGAAGCGCTCAAAATTTTGTTAATTGCAGTATGAAAGCATTTTTGGGAATGGGCCTGTTGGGCTCAAATTTCGTAAAAGCCATGCGTAAAAAGGGCGATGAAGTACAGGTTTGGAACCGTACAGCATCGCGTGCGCAGGCATTGGAATCAGAAGGCGCAAAAGCATTTGAGAATGTGACAGATGCGGTAAAAGGTGCTGATATCGTCCATATCACTTTAAGAGATGATCAAAGCGTGGACGAAGTATTGAAAAATGCAGAAGCCGGGTTAAAACCGAGCGCATTAATTATCGATCATACCACAACCTCGGTTGAGGGTGCAATAGCTCGTACCAAATCATGGAAGGCCAAGGGGTTTACTTATTTGCACGCACCTGTATTTATGGGGCCGCCAAACGCTTTGGAAAGTACCGGCTATATGCTGGTTTCCGGTGACCAGGATGTTATCAAAAAGGCGGAACCTGAATTAAGTAAAATGACCGGCAAACTCCTCAACCTGGGCGCTACTGAAGGCAAAGCTGCGGGTATGAAATTGGCCGGGAACTTGTTTTTACAGGTGATGACAGTGGGTATTTCTGATATGCTGGCATTAGCCAAAGGACTTGGAATTTCCGGAGCTGAAGTTCAGGGGTTGTTTAGCGAATGGAACCCCGCAGCAGCGATGCCCGCCCGCCTGAAGCGAATACTGAACGGCAGTTTTGAGCAGCCATCATGGGAACTGGTCATGGCAAGGAAGGATTCAGGGTTGATGATGGCAGAAGCAGAAAAACATAATGCCCATCTTGCGGCTATACCCGCCATCGCTGCCGAAATGGATAAATGGATAGAAAAAGGCTACGGAAGCCAGGACTGGAGCGTTATTGCCAGGGACAATATTTAAGGGCAAGGGTGGACGAGGCATGACGTTTAGTGTTTTCACCTCGCGCCATGCGTCACTCGCACTGCGTAGTGACATTGTTTTTTTAACTCGTTCACTAAAATCATTCTGATATATTTGGGCCTTGCATTAACCCAATGAGCCAAAGCCATACCACAAATCCTGTACGACGAATTCTTATTGCCAGCCTGATCGGTACAACCATCGAGTATTTCGATTTTTACATCTATGCTACTGCGGCAGTGCTGGTATTTCCTAAGCTTTTTTTTCCGGCTGCCGACCCGACCTCATCTACGCTGCAATCACTGGCTACGTTCGCATTAGCATTTTTCGCGCGACCATTAGGTGCAGCGCTATTTGGCCATTTCGGCGATCGTAAGGGACGTAAAGCTACATTAGTAGCCGCATTAATGACAATGGGGCCTTCAACTGTTGCTATAGGACTATTACCTGGTTATCAGACCATCGGTATTATGGCTCCAGTGCTTTTGTGTTTATTCCGTTTCGGGCAAGGTTTGGGACTTGGCGGCGAGTGGGGCGGTGCCGTCCTGCTGGCTACCGAGAACGCCCCGGAAGGCAAAAAAGCATGGTATGGCATGTTCCCACAATTGGGAGCGCCTATAGGTTTCTTATTGTCAAGTGGAACCTTCCTCTTTTTAAGTAAAGCATTAAACGATCAACAGTTTTTGAGCTTTGGTTGGCGCATTCCTTTTGTTGCGAGCGCTTTGCTGGTTTTTGTGGGGTTATATGTGCGTTTGAAAATAACCGAGACACCTGATTTCGTAAATGTGATCGAAAAAAATGAGCGAGTAGAGGTGCCATTTGCCGATGTGTTTATAAAACATACCAAAACTATCATTTTAGGTACGTTCGCTGCCGTTACTAATTTCCTGTTGTTCTATCTAATGACGGTGTTTACTTTGAGTTGGGGTACGTCCGCTTTGCATTATTCCAAGACGAGTTTCCTGGTGGCTCAAATGATATCGGTAGTTGCTTTCGGTATTGGTATACCCATATCTTCAGTTCTGGCCGATCGTTACGGTCGCGCTAAAATGCTTATTGTATCGACCGCATTCATCTTTATGTTCGGTCTGGCGTTCTCGCCTTTGTTCAGTACCGGCAGTTGGGCGATTACGGTAGGTTTCCTGGTGTTGGGCATGTTCCTGATGGGGCTAACTTATGGCCCGCTTGGTACTGCATTGGCGGGTATTTTCCCAGCGGCTGTTCGATATACAGGTGCATCGTTAGCATTCACTTTAGCCGGAATATTGGGTGCGTCACTCACTCCAGCGATAGCTACTAAATTGGCTACGCTTTACGGCCTCAATTATGTAGGCTACTATTTATCATTTGCTGCCGCAGCCACTTTCCTGGCATTGGTTGCTGCGCGGTCGTCAATGAAAGAATAACAATCAGCCCTTTTGTCTTTTCCGGTTTAGATAGTTACGTACGGGCGTGTCGTAAAATACCATTACCAAATAAGCAAATGCTGACAATACGATCAATCCTACTGTGATGATAAGCGTAAGCTGACCCGTTCCCGGTTTGTGAGTTGCGTAGTAATTGCCAAACATCCACATCACGGCATAATGCGTCATGTATAACGGATAGGATAATTTTCCGGAAAGTACACAGAACCTCTTCAAGCCAGGGGCTAACGCCGCACCAGCTCCCATTGCTATCAACAGCGGAAAATAAAGTATCACCACCAAAGGCTCACTTAGCGGGTTCCAGTTATTCGAAAAGGGCATTAGGAACGCCAACACAAGTAAAACAGACAAGCCGATAAAGCTCAGTTTATTTTTGATGGTCAGATTAAGCCGGTAAACCAGCATCCCGGCTAAAAACGAATAAGATACACGGGCGCAGCCGTCCCAAAAATTTCCTTTTCCCCAACCACCCATTAAGTTACCGGAACTATGTGCGACATAGAATACAAAGCCAGCGGAAATGATAGTCAATACGATCAATATGGATTTGCGGAGACGGCAAAGAACAAGCGCATAAAATATATTAGCAACATATTCCCAAAACAGCGACCAGGCCGGCGCATTAAAACTGAACTGGTTAAACGCCCTATCAGCCACCACAGGAAATGGAATAAGAAGCAATGACAGAACAAAAACCAGTATAATTCTCGCTGCGCTATACAATTCCAGGTGCCCCCCAAACGGATCAAACAGAAAAGCCAGCAGGCCCAGTATAGAACCAAATATGACCAATGGATGCAGGCGTATCAGCCTCGATTTAAAGAATTCCAGCATGCCCATTTTTTCAATACGGTCATCATAAGCATAAGCAATAACAAAACCAGAGAGGCAAAAAAAGAAGTCGACTGCCAGGAAGCCATGACCGATAAAGTTTTTACTGTAGTCGGAATAAGCGATCTCCATAAAATGAAAGGTAACCACGGCAAGGGCCGCTATTCCGCGTAATCCGTCAAGAATTTCAAAGTGCTGTTTGGTTTTTAAAATGCCGGTATCCAATTTTCCCACGGGGCGCAAAATAGGAATTTTAATCGTTACCGAAAGGCCAACAGGGCCAGGTGCTTGCGTTCATGTGTTCACGTTCACAACGCCGTGAACGCTCGTGAACAAGATGAACACGCTGATTATTAATATATTGGAGTTTAGGGTGGTGTGAAAATGGTTAATGTCACAGGCTGCTCACTAGTTGGAATAGTAAGTTAAGACCCTGCAAAAATTCCGTTACAATTAAACGTAAAAAATGTAACTAATTGCCTGAAAATTTGTTATATTAGATAGTGAAACCATTGATGGTTTCTGTCAATCAGTAAACCTTAAAATTAAGAGGAATGTTGAAACCTGGTTAGGATGACTAACCGGTCTGTAAGCATTATAGTTAAATTAATTAGGGTAAGTAGCCGGGCGCGAGGTCGGGCTACTTATCATTTTTATAAGGCGGTGCTAAACTGTATAGCGTCTTACTTTACGCCTTCTTAACAAACTCAGATTTAAGCGCCATTGCGCCGAACCCGTCAATCTTGCAATCGATATTATGGTCGCTGTCTACCAGGCGGATGTTTTTGACCTTAGTTCCGGCCTTAATGCTTTGGGATGAACCTTTTACAGGGAGATTTTTTATAACAACCACCGAATCTCCATCTTGTAAAATATTGCCATTGGCGTCTTTTACAATAAACTGATCGTTGGTAGTAGTATTTTCTTCTTCGGGACTCCACTCGTGGCCACATTCCGGGCAGATAAGCAGGTTGTCCATTTCATACGTATAGGTGGATTTGCACTGTGGGCAAGGGGATAGCTCTGTCATAACAAATTTTTGACAAAGTTAAGATTATCGCCCGCATTAGATATATGGATCCGGTAGCGATGTTTCAGACTATCTCACTTTAATTTTTCAGGCTGCGAATATGCTGATTCTTTTGACAGCCTCGTTAAGGGCGGATATCTCAAAAGGTTTTTCTAAATAACCATCTGCGCAACTCGCCGCTGCAAGCTGAGGCAACTGTTCATCCCCCGACATCATTAACACAGGTATGTTCCGGGTTTCATCCGTTGCTTTTAATTCCTGGCATAACTGGCCGCCAGATTTATTCTCAACGTGGTAATCTAATACAATGATGTCAGGATTGATCTTAGCAACCGCTTCGACAGAAATAACATCGGGGACGGCAATCACAACGAAGTTCAAATGCTTAAAATAATATTCCAGTAATTCTAGCAGCTCCGGCTCGTCATCAATAAGTAAAACAGTCTTCATAATTAGTTAGGATTAGTGGCTTAACAACTGTCCTGTAAAAAAGTTTCACATTTGATTATTTTTATTAATCTTAAGCTAACAATCTAATAATTAGCAAATTAAATAATTGGTTTACATCGTAGCACTTTCTAGAGAAAACCCTGATGCGACTAACTGATTATGCATCGTGTACCTTTTCAAACGCATACTTATCCTTCACGAAAAAACGTAAATAGCGACCTTTTACCCTCGAGGCTTTTAATTCCTTATACACCGTTTCAGGAACATCCCGGTACACATAAGTTTGCCCGGAAACATAAGCAATTGTTAAAGTCTTTGTTTCCGCGTCATATGCCATTGTATTGATCACGGTTGAGGGCATGCCTAGCCTGATTTCTTTTGCTCTTTAGCAAAGTGCTCACGTGCTTGTTTCAGTCCGGTAGCTATGGCTTCACCTTCATTGCCGGTGCGTTCCAATACCTTGTTGGCAATCTCGGTTGCCAGGTCGCGTATTTTTCTGGGCTGGTTTTTATAGGATGGCGGATAATCGCCGTTGTGCCATGGCATAGTCACACTCCCTTCTTTCCGCTAAGTTTCTTTTCTATGTCGGCGCGCTGGTTGCCCACTGCCTTTTTGGTTTCTTTTATTTTGCTAGTGCTGGTGCCTTCCTTACGTGCCTCGTATTTGATCTCATGCGGTTGATTAGAAACCGAATGACGTTCCACTTTTGATCCCCTTGTGCTCATAGTTTAATTTGTTAATGTTATTGATAGTTTAACAAATGATGTAGGCACTGGTTTTAAACAAAAAAACAACCCTCTTTACGCAAAGCATAGAGAGGGTTGTCGATCCTCTGGCTAGCGGAACATGACCGGATAGGTCAAATGGACCGCTTGCTTGTCCCGTAACATTACCATAAAAACAAAGGCAGCAACCACACCGGCGAAACGTAGTATGGATCATAGTACGGCCGGTAATACTCAACGGTTTCTTCTTCTACAACCGTTTCGTTGCTATTGCCAGTGTTATTATTTTGCTCTTGTTCCTTTTCTTCTTCCAGCAATTTGATCATCAGCTCAGAACCCTTGCTGATCATATCGATCATGGCATCTTCGCCAACCTCCTCGGGTTTGATGGCGGTATTGCAGATGTCTTCAATTCCTTTCCATGAATTGTCCGAAACCAGGTCCATTTGCCAGCCAGCCGAGGTAGTATCAAACCGGTTCTCATTAATGAACGACATGAAAACTATCTCGGCCGGATCAATCTTCTTAAATATGGCCACAGCTATCCGCAGGTCGTCAAAGCGCTCGTCATTGATAAAATCGGCCCAGGCATCATCGCTGTCAAAATCAAAATATCGGTCGAAGGCAAATTCGCCTTTTTCAAGGTCGACATAAGAAAAAATATCATACACTTTCAGGTATTCGGTATAGCGTTTCATAAAAACGTTATATACATCCTGCCCTTTAGCGGTTACCTGGTAATTAGCGCCCGAAGTTTGGACATAACCTTTTGACATGAGGTCAATAAATAAAGGCTCCAGCACCTTGTCGTTCCCGTTGTCAACGGTTTTAAAGGCGTGACTGCTGTTGATCATTTCGTCCAAAAGAATGATCGCTTTAAAGGTTTTTTTATTATCGTCTGTTATAAACATGAGTTGTTTTAAATAATGAAAAATAGATGTCATTGCTGAACTTGTTTCAGCACCCCATTATAAAGGTCTGAGATAGACAGGTCTGCTACCTGCACATCGCCCACCAAGCAAGCGTGGATGTCCTGTGGGTGCCGATCCGCTAGCCAGTGGACGGCATGACGTTTTTTAAGATTAAAAATTTAATTCAACAACTTTGTCCTCTTCGCCTTAATCGCTTCCAACGCATTTGAAGTCGATCCCTGTCCCAGCGCTTTGTTGATCTCCTGCTCGGTTGATAGCGTCGAATCTTCTATTTGTGCATAGGCAGCGGCACGGTATTCCTGGGCCGATGCTTTCTGGTCCATCCGGTCTAAAGTCGCCATTAACCCATCGGTATCTACGCTGGATAGCGTCTTGCTTATTTTTTCTGACACTTCTGCTGTTTTAGCACGGGCGCTGATCATTTGTGCGCGGCTTTCTGTTTCGGCAATCTGATCTTTTATTTGTTTGATCTTCAGATCCATCACATTTACCGCGCTTTCTTCTTTTTCGGCCATTTTTGCAAACTGATCGGCTTCAGCAGTGGCCGACTGGTATGCCTCGGCTGCTTTGTTTGCCAGGTCGGTTCCCTTAGCTTCGTCCAATTGCTTGGTTTCTACACGGTCCAATAATTCATTGGCCTTCTTTTCCCATTCGGCTGCTTTTTCACGGGCACTTTGTTCGCTTGCGCGGTGTTGCAGGGCAATAGCTTTAATTTCAGCTTCGCCCTGTATAGCCTGCTGATAGTTAGATCTTAATTCACGCAGGATCTGATCGGCCATTTTAGCCGGGTCTTCTAAATGATCTATTGCGGCATTTGCCTCAGCTTTGCCGATACGGAATAATCTGTTGAATATGCTCATTGTATTGATTTTTAAATTTGTTAACGAATTGAATGAATTGTAAAAATTATCTTCTGCGACCGAAACCACCGCGACTACGGCCAAAACCAGATGATCTGTGATAACTGCTGCCTGGATGCCCAAAACCTCCGCTGCGCACCGTGCTGCCCGAACTACGGGTGCCGAATGATCTTTGTGAACGAGTTGGCGAACTTAAACTGCTGCGGTAACTCCTGGACGACATAGCTGAAGAGGTAGTCGGCCTGAAATTAGTTACCGTACGAACCCGGGTATAATATGACGGATAATACCCATAATGATACATCGGCATATAATAAGGGTGCGGGCGCAAAAAGTAGCTCAGCAACAGGAAATCGGTGAAGGTGAAGGATGAATGATAATAATTATTATACCCCGCGTAAGCAGGATTACCATACACATTGAGGTTGGCTGTATTATTGGCCTGGTCGGGTTGAATATGTATCCGGGCTACCGTTACGGAATCGGCGTCGCTCACATCATCCACTACATTCAACTGGTTTTGGCCCGGTTCTTCCACTTTCAGGTAGTCAATGTTTCCGTCTTTATCCAGGTCGAGATTATTGATATGGCTGTTGGGGTTGTTTATGGCTTTTTCAAGCGTCTGCGGATCAGTACTGGTTTTTACCAGCTGGGCCAGCTTGTTCACATCAAAACCTGCAGGGGCGCTGCTTTGTATGGTCACGTTATTTTGTTGCGGCGGGTTCTGCGAACAGCTTGCAGCAACAACCATTAAACCAAGGCCTATTAATATTTTTTTCATGATGATTTTTATTGATTTTGTTATAAAGGGGCTATGACTGTTTCAGGATGCGGCCCCCATTTTTGTAGTTGTATTTTTTGCATTTGGACTATCATCCAAATCTGATGTTACAAAATAACTGTTGATTTTTTTGATTACAACGACGATTTTAAAATTCCCCTCTTGAGAGCTACCGTGTACCCACATATCCGTTAAGAAAAATCGCTCCGTTAGAAGCTAAATGTTGGTAGAAATAATAATTGACATAGCTTTTTGCTTCGTAGGTGCAATACACCGATATGCATTTTGGATAAACATGGTGAAAAATGTGTGCATCTACTGAGTAAAAATGGGTATTGTATCTCTTTTCTACCGACATGTTGCCCCGATGGGGCAGGTCATTAAGGTCTTGGTACACTTTAGCTTTTGAGAGGGGCGGAGACATGTTTCTACGCCATGCTTATTTACAACCGGAATCTTTATTCAAATCTCAAAACCAGCCAGCTCATTACCTTGTTGTTACATAAGAGCCTAAATCTTGAAAGGAGTAAAAATGGAAAAGATAGTGGTGGTTAATGATGATTCGAAAGAAGCATTGCAGGCAGCCAAATATGCCTTCCAACTGGCATGTTTCTATAATAAGGACATTGTATTGGCAAATATGGTCTCTGCTGAACGGTCGGTGTTAAACCGGGTTGCTCGTTCTAAAGCGGTTCCTGCCGGTTTTGAGATTGTTTTAAATGATGATGAAAACACGGAAACCGTTGGCGACCATCTGAATTGCCTGAAGCCGGAAACCGGTTTTCATCCCGGTATCAACAACTTAGACGCTTCGGGTTTCGGGGAACGGGAGATGATTAATTATATCAATTTCCATAAACCATGTCTGGTCATCCATGGAGTAACAGCCAATGTTGAAAACCGGAATAGTGACAACCGGATCAACATGAAGTCGGTTCTAAACCGCATACAGTGCCCTATCCTGCTTGTCCCTGAATCAGCGCCGGTCAAAAAAATTGATAGAATAGTATATCTGGCCGATTTGAGATATGCGCAAACACCCGTTATCAATTATCTTGCAAAATGGCGCGTTGAAGATGAAAGCGTGATTGTAGCTCATATCTGTAAAAATGGTTTGTCGGAACTGGACAAATCCTATGCAGACCATCTCTTCAACAAAGAGCTGATCAGGAGGGTGGTTTGTAAAAATTTGTTCTTTTCGAACCTCTGTGCGAAGAACTTTTCTGATACGCTTGACGAAGTCATCAACGGAATGGAAGCGGATATGCTGGTATGTTTAAATCACAGCTATCATTTTACCCAGATCTTCGGCAGCTTGGCCGAATTAAAAATCCCCGACTATATCGCACTTCCTGTGCTGGTATTTCCGGCGTGATTACGATGAACGGCCTGTGGAGTGAAAAATCCGCTAGCCAGCGGAATGCTATACAAAGCGAACATGTAAGTTAGTCTGCTGGTCTGAACTGGAGTTTTTCACGAGTTGTTTATTTTTTTACTATGTTCAAGAGGGCTACGTCGTTTTCAGAATTTAGACAGAATTCATCTAACTGGTTTAAGGTAAAAGCCTGCTTTGCATAAATTTCAGGATTCTCCATTAGGAATATTAGCTCCCTTGATCAGGAGCCAAAAACCAAGAGCAATTTCATCAATAACGATAGGACCGAAACAGGCAGGTATAATTGTTTGCTCCAGGTTAGGAAAAATAATGATAGTGAATTGACTGATCAACAATAGCAAAGAAGAAAATATGCCCCAAACAGCCAATAATTGGGGTATGTATCTTGACTTGAATAGTAAATAATTAAAGATTGTTGATCCAAAACCTAAAAATATCGCAACAACAGTAAAAGTTGAAGCATAGGTAGAATGCATTACCGACAATGCTTGTAATTGTACTGAATCGAATGCTTTTAAATGGTTAGCATCACTCACAAACTGCATAGCAACAAAATAATTTATAATAGCAACGCAGGCAATCGTTGTCTCCACTATTCTGAAGAATACTGCAAGAATGGCAAGATTTCTGCTTACGGGTTTGAGTAAAACATACAGAGCCCATATAAGTACCACATCAATAGCAAAGGTGATTATATTGTTGGCAATGCCGATACGGTATAGCCGTTCATTGGCCCAAATATTACTGGCTGTTTTTGCTGCATTGCCGCTTGCAATAAGGGAAGAGGGAAAGTGAACATAAAATTCAGCGAAAAGCCCGGTAACCATGGCAACCAGGTAGGAGAGCCCTGCGAGTCTTGCTGCTTTTAACTGAGATGCAATACTGGTTTGATTTACCATTTTATAATTTACATAGCCGTAACTCCTAAATATACGCAATAATCTTTTAGATACGGGGATAGGAAATCCACCACGTTATTCTCCCCTTAAACTTGCGCCAGGATAAGAAACTGCAAACTGCCAACTCAGAACTGTCAACTGTCCTACTTCCACCCCTCATACCCCAAAAACTTAATCAACTCCGGATTATCAACTGATAACACCGGCATCCACAGACCAAGCGGTTCGCGCGTCCACCAAAGGTGTTGTGGGTTGCCGGGTTCGGCAAATTTGTAGCGGTATATAGTTGCGCGGATAAAGCGCGG
>Ga0207695_10002902_pt1 | contig 24805 bp, 46 predicted proteins | sample KBSC54metaG_FD_184354 | JGI IMG/M metagenome (GOLD analysis project Ga0207695, IMG submission 184354) | Corn rhizosphere microbial communities from Kellogg Biological Station, Michigan, USA - KBS C5-4 metaG (SPAdes) (version 2) | ecosystem: Host-associated > Plants > Roots > Rhizosphere > Soil...
CCGAGCCGGTCCATCGACCGCTCATACAGGGCAACCTCGGCGCGAAGCTGTTCGCCGGCGCCAGCCTGGTAGCGGATGCCCTTGCTCTTGGATCCCGCGCCATCCCGCTCGTGCTGATCCTCTTCGGACACGGCGCTGTCCAGCAGCTTCTCGACGCGGCCTTGCAGCAGTTCCATCCAGGCCCGTGCCCGGCCGGCCAGGTTCGCCAGCTCGGTGAGCGGGTTATCGACCGGGGCCCCGACCAGGCTTTCAGCTAGTTCCATCAGGTCGGCCTCCACCATGCGCTTTGCTGCCGCTGCCCGCGCCTGCGGGGCCCGGCCGCCATGTGCAGAGCAGACGTTCTGGCCCGGTTCGGATGGCTTGCGGCAGCGCTGTCCGGCGTTCTCGGGATGGGATATGCCGCTGACGTTGCTAGTGCATCGCCGGCCGCCATCACCGTGGGCGTTGCAGGTGTCCATGCCGTTGCGCGGTCGCTGCCGGCATGGCTTGCCGTCGCGGTTGGTGCCGGTGCAGCGGTGGTCCTCCGACGGCGGAACATACCCCATGCTCACCCCCGAGCGATCAGGACTCCCGCCGGAAAACAATGGTGAAGCCGTGGTCTGTGACATCCAGCGCTTCGTACCGCGTGGGCCCGGCCTCGGTTTCGATAACGAGGACCCCGTCGGCGAAGGTGACGCCGGCCAGTCCGTGGTGGCGCAGCAGTGCGATGTCGATCGCAAGGTCGTCAGGCGGGTCGATGATGCGGACGGTGCCGTCGAGGTCTTGCTCGATCGTCAGCGGTGGCGCCGGAACGTGGTCGCCGTCGAAGGGGTGTTCGCGGATCCAGTTGAGGATGTCGTCGGCGAGGGTGTTCGGCACGAACCCGGCGGCAGGTGTCGGCACCGTGGGGGTGATGAACCGCGTATCGGCCTCGGCCCAGGCGATCGAGTCCTGGCCGTATTCGGCGGCGAGTTCGGCGAGGTCACGCTGGAGTCGTTCGCTGGTTTCCCAGCCGATTTCGAAGCCGATGCAGGCGTTCTGCCAGGGGTCGGTGCTCGGGGATGTCCAGTCGCCGTAGACCTGAAGGGCGAGCCCGCGAACGGCGGTGCTGAACTTGCCGTGGAACTCTGCCCAGCGGACCTGGGTCAGCTTGTCGTCGGAGTTCCCGATGCTGACATAGACGGTGTGCGTGTCGGCCATCAGGTGGTGGTCTCTCGTCGGGGGCGCCCGTTGCGCCGCAGTCCGGCTTCACGCCGTTCGGCCTCGGTCATCGCGGCGACAGTGGTCTGGTAGGTGCCGGTTTCGGGGTCTGCGTGGCCGAGGTCTGGTCGTCCGGGCCCGGCTGTGACCCAGGCTCGTCCGCCGACACCGTTGATGCGGACGGCGTGCGTCACGATGCCGTACCGGACCGCCCCCAGCGCGTTGACCTCGGGGCGTTCTTCGGCGGCGCGACCGGACAGCGTCATGCGATCACCTTCTGCTCGTCGATGCGGCGCGCCAACATAGCTGGAGTTACCTGACACGCATCGTCCTGCCCACACAGCCAGTCCAGCCCGGCATGCTGCCCGGCCTGAGCGGCAAGTTCGGAACACATGACCGATCGCCGGGCGCGTTCAAACCGTGCGAGGATCCGCCACCGCAGTCCGAGGCATCGCAGGCCGTCAACCGCGTCGGCGGTCCAGGCGTAGGGCTCGCCGCGCTTGGATTCGGCGAACTCGGCAACCGCGGCGCGCTGCATGTCGGTCATGGGCTCGCCGGTGTTGTACTCGATGCGGCAGCTGGCGTATTCGGAGACGTCGCCGATGCGAACGCCGCCGGGTTCGGCTTCGACGATGCGGCCGTCGCCGATGGAGACGAAGACGTGGTCCGCCCAACTCTTGGTAACCGTGCGGATGAGCCACGGCACGAATCCGTGCGTCTTGACGCAGCCATAGACGCCGGCCGGAGGAAGGTCGCGGCGGAACACGGTCTCAGCCATCGACGCTCTCCTTGTTGGCTTGCGCCGATCCGCAGAAGAACGGCGGCACGTAGAACCGGCCCGGATACCCGATCACCATGGCCTTCGAGTTGTGCAACTCAATGAACTCGTGCCGCTGCTCGACGCTGAGGTGCTGGTAGTAGAACTTCGCCGACCGGTCGCCGCTCAGGTGCGGCTCCTCGTCCCGCCGCCAGCACTCGTCGACCTTTGCTTGTGCTTCAGCTTCGGTTCCGCATTCGTCGAGGACGTGCTTGCGGATGAACCTGCCGAAGTCGCTTGCTTCCCAGGCGGCTTTGCGCTGCGCGCGGTGCTCGTCGGTGACGGGCTCGTGCAGGTAGGCCTTGTAGTTCTTGTCTGTCGGCCCGACGGTCCAGCCTTCGCGAACGAGTTCCATAAACCGGTCGGGGTGCAGGGATCCGCAGTGCGAGCAGGACATCCCGACCTGGCTTTGATGAACAAGTCTGTGGCGGATCTCCCACCGGTCGGGGCCGGGAAAGTTGATGGCGGATTCGGCGCGGCGGGGGCACAGGTGCTCGGACGGCGACACCGTAGCCCCCTTAGGTCTGCTCGGGCCAGTGCCAGGTACCGCCTGCCGGAACGTGGCCGTCAGACGGCTCGTCGTGCTTGCACGCCACCGATCCACTGCCGTTGAAGAACAGGCCGGTCGGGTTGCAGACGGTCAGCGCGAGCGCGTCGTCGTAGAACCACTGCTCCAGCGTGCGGATCGGACGTCCCTCGCTGGTGCTGTAGCTGTCAGGCTTCGTTGTCTCGACGGTGACCCATGCGCCCACTTCGGTCACGATGGCTGCGCGGCACTGCTTGGTGTACTCGCCGCCCGGCGAGCCAAAAGAGGTGTAGTGAACAATGCGCCCAACGCTGGGGGTCTGCTCGGTCACGAGGCTGGCTTCTCCGTCACGCCGGTCACAGCGTGGTCGGCGACCGCCGCCACGTCCTGCATCGCCTCGGCGGCGACCGGCGCCTCAGCCGCAACAGCGTCGTGCGCAACCTGCTCGGCGTCGGCCTTCACCTCGGCCTCGACCGCCGGGACCGCGCCGGTGAGCCTGTTGAACCAGTCGCGGAACGCCGCGGCGAGCTCGTGTTCCTTCTCCTCGAGCTGCGCGATCAGAGCGTGGCCCTCGGCCTGGAGGTTCTTCATCGCGGACATCGCTACGCCGGCGGGTTGTCGTCGCGCGGCACCGGGGTGCCGGCCACAGCGCCCGCAGTCGCGACCGCGCCCGGGTCGATTTCGATGGTGAACGGCGCCAGCGCCTTGCCGTTCGCGTCGGTGCCGGTGATCGCGACGGTGCCGACGGAACCGGGCACGGAGCGGACGTTCACCGACAGGGTGTCCGCGGCCGGCGCGAGCTCCACCAGCGCCGCGTTGTCGGCGGCCCAGGTGAACGGGGCGAGGAACGGGCCGTTGGGGTCGGTGAAGTCGGACGGGACCGGAACCTTCTCGGCGTCGAAAGCGGTGGCGGTGATGACGACCATGTCGTCGTCAGGCATGACCAGAGACACGGGGGTGCCTTTCGTGTCGTCTCGGGGGATCGGGGTCCCCGCGATGATTTGAACGGTGGCGATGGTGGCTGGCCGGGCAAGCCATGTTTCGAGCAGGCTGGCGAGGCCGGTGATTCGTCGGGCGGCTTCGTGTTTGTCGCGGCAGTCGGCGCCGTTGTCGGCATAGAAGGTGGCGGCGGCTTCGAGTGCTGCGGTGCGGCGCCAGGCCCGTTCTGTGGTCACTGCGCGGGACCTCCTCGCAGTGTGAGACGGAGCGCAGGTAATTAGGCGGGGACCCAGGCCCCGGAGCGGATAAACCCGTGACTGTCGCAGAGCCTGCACAGCAGCGACGGCGACAAGGTCAGCGGATCCAGCGTCTCCACGTCCCAGCCGTACTCGGGGTTGTGGCTTTTGAAAGGCACGAAGCCTGCGCACCAGCGCTCGCCGGTCCAGTGGTATTCGGTAATCCCGGCCCAGGCGTCCCGGTCGTGCTCTTTCAGCAGGACGTAGGCGTGGTGCTCGTCGAGGTAGACCGCACCGTCTTCTGGCGGGTCGCCGTAGATGATGGTCACCGGCGGCCCCGTTCAGTCGTCGCAGTCGGCGGCGAACGTCGGCTGCAGCTTCGCCCGCTCGGGACACAGTCGGTTGCCGTCGGCGTGCCACCATCCCGTGGTGCCGGACCAGGCGTCGCGTCCACAGGCGGTGCAGATCCCGAACGCAAGCGCGTCGAGCCACGCGTCGTAGTCGGCCATCGGAGCGTCGATCGCGTGGGCGATTTCGAACGTCAGCGGCGCTGCAGCCACGCCACGCCGTATCCGAGCATGTGCAGCGCGAGGAATGCAATCGCAAGCAGGCCGAGGCCGAGCGGGCTGAACCACGTGTTCGTGTGGGCGCCGACGCCGTTGAGTACGTAGCCGAGCGCGGCGGCAACGACAGCGAGGAGTCCGAACATGGCACCTCCCTCAGGGAACGCAAAAGCCCACCGCATGCGGTGGGCTCACGATTTTGGGCGGACTACGCCGCTCCGATCATGCGACAGCCGAACGATGGCGTCAAGTTGCTGGTTCGTCGGGGGAGTTGCGCAGGCCCGGTCGCCCTCCGCGGCGCCGGATCCGGTCCCTGTTTTCCAGGGCGGCGTCATTGCGTTCCTTCTCGACCGTGGTGAGTTCGTCCTCGTTGAACAGGACCACCATCTGCCGGCGGTAGTGCTGCTCGTACTTGGTGAGGTGTCCCTGCTCGACCCACCGTTCCAGGGTGCGGCGCGTCCGGCCGGTAATCTCCAGCGCCTGCTTGATGGTGACCGGCTTGAACATCGGGTCGGTGGGGTCGATCGCGACCATTAACGCACCGCCCGGTACTGCGTGGGCACGGATCCGCCGAAAACTTCGGCAAGCTTTTCCGGCGTGGCGAGCGCACGTACCTGCTCGCCGGCGACCAGCATCCGTGTCCACTTCTGGAGTTCGTCCAGCGACATGCGGAAAGTCGGCTGGCACTTGCGGCAGCGAACGTATCCGGTCGCTGCGCCCTGCATCGGCACCACGGTGCGCTCGGTGAGCTTGTCTGGGCGCGGGCGCATATGGTTGCGGACTTCGCCATCGGCGCCGTAAACGAACTTTGTGACCTGCTGCCGCCTGCCCGTCTCGGCTTCAATCTCGTGCTCCAGCGCCTTTTGGTCGCAGATTGGACACGGAACGCCAGCGACGCGTACCGGCTCAGGCTCCTGCATGCCGGTAAGGACTTGGGCCTGCCGGTGGTAGCGAAGCAAGTCAAGCCCGAATCCGGCAACAACTTCGTCGGCAGGTAGGTCGCTGAAGCGGTCGCGCGCCGGGGCAAGATGCCAGTCAAGGTGCGGGAGCAGGAAGCGGGTGGCGTTGCCGATGGCAATGCGCAAATCACTGGTTGGCCGTTGATCGGCGAGGTGTAGTTCGCAACGGATTGCAACTTCCCACCGGCCAACCCACTCTGCGAACTCATCGAGCAGGAAGCTCGCAGCTTCGTGGTCGTGGACGGGCCGGTTCTTGCTGCCGGAGACATATTCAACCAGGGCTGCGGACACTCCTGATTCAACTTCTTCTACAAGACGCGCGGCAAGGTCGGGCCAGTCGGCGAGTGCGGCCCGGATCAACGTCGTGCACGGCGGGCACCATACGGGCTGCCCTTCGCGATAGGTCAGGTCGTGGTCGATGCCCGTTTCGTAGTAGCGGTTCTCGGCGGCGTACCAGCCGGCGTTGCAGCGTCCCGGGCACGGGCTCGGGGAGGGGACATTGTTCACCGCGGCTCCTCTTGATCTACCCTGAGGGTGCGGTGGTTGTGAGTCGCGTGTTGCCAGTGGTGGATGGCGGCCCGTGCTGGTTACGCGGTTTCACCGAGTGTAAGGGCAGGACGGGTAAAGGCCCGGACCATGTGGCGGTCCGGGCCTTGCTATTGCGCTAGCGCTACCGACGCCGCCGTGGTTCCCACTCGAGCAGTTCCTCCGCGCGCTTCGATGCCGCTTGCGCGTTCCGCATGGCCTTCGCGTACTCCCGCTGAGCCTGGGCGTAGGTGACGGGCTTCTGCTTCCGCGAGCCGGCGAAGGTGCCATCGGGGTTCTGCAGCACCCGCTCCGACATCGTCTCGGCCCGAGCGCGGCGCGGCGTCGGAGCTGCGGCCGGCTGGCGTCGCTGCTGCGTGCTGCCGGACTTCGAGGTGCGCGACGGCTTCGACGGTTTCGAAGCGGTCCGGCTCGCGGTCGTCTTCTTCGCTGCCGGGCGCTTCGCAGCCGAGCCCTTCTTCTTCGGGGGCGTCTTCACCTCCTCGACCTTGCCGTCGGCGCCGATCCGCATCCGCTTCTTCTGAACCCGGCCAGTTGCCGGGTCGCGGACGTGGACGTCGAACGTCTTGGTGAAGGTGAGGCCGAGCAGCTTCTTCAGCTCACCCTTCGTCGGGCCGTTGTTGCCAAATAGGACACGCCAGATCAGGCCGTGCTTGTGCCGGCGCCTCTTCGGGGTCACGGAGCGTCCTTAAGGTGCGAGCTGACATCAGAACGCATTCGGGAGGCGGTCGCCTGGGACACGCCGAAGCGCTCCTGGATGGTCTTCAACGGCAAATTCGCTGGGTCGCCACCGCCATTTCGAATCAGGTCGCGGATGATGTCCAGACGGTCGGCACGTTTCCCGGGAGTCGGCAGGCTGGCCGATGCGGAACGCGCCATGTGCTTCCGCATCTGGCGCTGTGTTTTCTGCCGGTGCTGACCATCAAGCTGCGCCCGCTTGGACTCAATGAAGGCAACCAGCCTCTCGGACTTCGCAAACCACTCGGTTGAGTCAATTCGTTCCTTGTCGTAGGTGGCGTGCAGCGCCCGTTCCAGCGTCAGCCCTCCCTGGAGCAGCAGGAGCACGTCCTTCTCCTGCATCGACAGCGACCGAATCCGGCTGCGCAGGTTCGTTGAGAAGCCAATCTTGATCCGTGACCCGCCGTCAGCGAAGTAGACAACCGGCCCGTGAGGTCCGCTCATGTGCGCGCTGATGGGCTTCGGGCTCGCGCCGGCGATGATGGCGGCACGCTCTGCAGGCGGTAGCGACACTGGCTTGGCTCCGGACCTCACATGTCGAAGCGCGGCGACCATGAGATCCGGGACGACCTGGAGTGCCACCTGCAGCTGGTGTTCGTCGCACAGCGGGACGAGGCTGATCATGGTTGCCTCGGCAACGCAGTCAGCCCCGTCCGGGCTGGCGGTACACAGAACGGCGAACTCGCCCACTAGGCGTCCTTCCTCATCTGACGACCGGCACCGACCAGACGAAACACTGTGGTGTTGCCCTGGCGTCCGATCTCCTCGACCCAGCCGCGGGCGCGCCACTGGTCCAGCGGCGTCTGGATCGATGACCGGCCGCCGGCATAGCCCGGCAGGTTCAGGGCGACGATGTCCCGGTAGGTGAAGCCGTCGGCGAACTGGCTGATCGCGTCCCACAACACCCTGCGGTTCTCCGGCATCGGCGTCTTGTCCGGGTACCGCTGCACCAAGTGCAGGTTAGGCCGACCCCAGTACTCCTGTGCGGCGTCAACCGAGTCCTTTGCCCGGCCACGCGGGCGGTCCGGAGGTGTTGAACCGTCGTCACCTTCGATGCTCGCGTCAAACGCCGCAATGCCATCGGCGAACGCCTGCGCGGACCGCTCGTCCAGCTTCGGATACTGCCCACGGAACTTCTCCACGAGCTCCTCAATCTCGGACCGCTGCGCAAGGAGGCTCTTGTACGGACGGGGCACGTTGTGACCGTATGCCCGCACCAACATCTTTCCGGGCGCGTTCTGTAGCTTCTCCAGCCGCCAGCCGTCGGAAGAGGCCTTGCCGCCGAACACCATCTGATTCACGGTGGACTCGTTGTAGAAGCCGATGCGGATGCCGTACTGGTGCCGGGCGTCAGTTTTCTTGCCGTACACGCTCCCCGACGGGGTCTGTGTGGCGTCGAGGAACTTCACCTTCACGAACCGGCCCATCTGCATGTTGTGCTCGATGAGCGGGCCGGCGTCAGGGAAGTCCCGCAAGACCACGGCGCGCTCGTCGGAGGCCACAACGATCTCCGGGCCGAACCTGGGGTCGCTCGGGTCCCAGGTGTCGGTGCCGTTCTCTTGCAGGATCAGGCCGCGCTCCTCAATGAGCGCCTTCAGTCCGTGGTGGGAGCGGACCGCATCCAGGGAGTTCCTGGCCAGCATGTGCATGGACTCTTCGAAAAGGCCGAGTTCCACGGCACCGGGCTTGCAGTCAATGCCGATTCGCACCACGTCCTGCGCGCCAAGAGTGCGCGCGACGATGGCCTGAACGAGCTTTGACTTTCCGCCGCCGGTCTTGCCGGAGATGAGGATGTGGTCGTCAAAGACGATTTCCAGGGGCCGGCCAGCCTCGTCGACGCCGATTTCCATCGGCTCGGACAGCGAGGTAATACTGGTGGCGTCCCACGGGTACACGTATCCGCGGCCGAGAATGTCGGGTCCGTCAAAAAATGTGGCTTCGAAGTTGCTGCCGCCGAGGGCTTCGATCTCGGCGCGGCGGACGTCCATGTTGGATGCCAGGACGTCGGCCATGCCAACAAGGCGTTCGGGGGAGCTGTTGCGACCCTTCGGCAGGCCGCCGCGGATCTTCCATGCGTTCTCAGTGATGGCCTTCGGCGAGCCGGCAACGGTGCCCGGGAAGCCCATGGCATCCATCGCCGCAAGGAAGGTCGCCTCGAATGGGTTGCCGGCGCGGACCTCCGGCGTCTCGATCTGCTCCACGTACACACCGGGGCCGGGGTACGGCGGCGTCATGATCGGCTGGCTGGTTGCATGCTCGGTGAGGGTCATTAGCAACTGCTGGTTGCGGTTGCGACGCCAGTTGATGAAACCAACCCAGGCGGCGTTGAGACCGCCGAGGCAACCAAGCGCGCCGAGGCCTCCGAGACCGGAAACTCCGGCACCGGTCATTGCGCCAACCGACAGCAACGCAACAGCCCCGCCAGCCAGCAACCGGGTTCCGGAGTTGTCGCGACGATCGTCGTCGCTGTCGGTCGGCTGGTTGCCGATAACCGCCGCGGCAACGGTGCCGAGTCCGGAGACGATGCCGAGGCCGACCGGGATGGCGGTGAACAGGGCGTGACTCGGCTCGCCGTTGGCCGTTACGGCACAGGCGTCCACGGCGAGCCCGAACGCGGTGGGTACGACGTGAACGAGCCACCGGCCCTGCTCCGGGAACGGGATCCGCGGCATCTCCTTGTGCATGACGCCGCCGGCGAGCAAGGCAATCTGCTCGGGAGTGATGACGTGGCCGCTATAGCTGCCCTGTTGGACGTTCGGCCAGTTCAGGCCGCCATTTCCCTGAAGAATTGCCGCGCTTGGGGCGGTGACCTGACGGGCGGGGAGCATACCGGGCCACCGATCTTCGTCGGTCTCTTCGATGTCGATCTCGTTACGTCGGGTCATGTCAGATCACCTCCCTTTCGCCCTCGCCGGCGGGAGGGTTTGCGGTGCCGGACTCCTCGTTCACGGCGGTACGGAGTCGTGAAGCGGTGGACTTGTGGCAGCCGAGCTTGGCGATGATCTCGGCGAGGGGGACGTCGGGACCGTGTGTCGCAACGAGTTCGGCAACGATCCGCAACTGCTCGCTCTTGGGGATGAGCGTTGCCACGGTGGCGTTGCTGTCGGCCTGGGCGGCAGGCTTCGCAACGGGCGGTGTTGCAACCGGTGTTGCTTGCGGCGTTGCAACGGGTTGCGGCTTCGGCGTCGCGGGCGTGGTTTCCGCAACCGGCGTCTTCGTTGCGGCCGGTTTCGAGGGCGGTGTTGCAGCGATCGGCGTTGCAGGCGTTGCAACGGTTTCGGTGGCGCCGGAGTTCACGATCGACTGCAAGTGCAGCAGGCGCTCCACGACGATCGGCGGCAGCGCCGAGACGCCCACGAGGGCCCAGTCGGAGGCGGTCCAGTTGTGGTGCCCCTTGGCAAGGTGCATGGCGTGGTAGAGGCAGTTGCTGGAGATCGTGAAGAACAGGGCGACGCGGGCGTTCCAGATGGCCTTGTCGCGTGCGGTGTGGCCGACGGGCACCTGGAAGGCGACGCGGGTCGCGGTCATGGCGTAGACGTCGAGCGCGGCCGGCAGCAACCAGGCGGTCCAGGGGGACAGGCCGATGAGGCGTCCGAGAGCGAACAGGGTTTGTGCGGAGATAGCGGCAGCGCAAAGTAGGGCGATGGTCCCGCCGATACGGGAGTCGCGGATGGCTTCTTTGGGGACGGCCAGGGTGGGCGCGCTGTTCTTGTCGCGCCTTTTTGCCTTACCGTGGGGCTTGTCGCTCACGTCGATCCCAACAATCGCGTGCGGCAAAGCCCGGCCGTCCTTCCCGACGGTCGGGTTCTTTGGCCCCAAGCCCGAATGCATCTTATCGCCTTCGTTAGCAGCAGCAGAATTCTGATTCGTCACAAGGTCCATGCGGCTGCCCTCTTCATGAGTTCGGGGGCGGCGCGGGTGGTGAGGTACGAGGTGGCAAAGGCAACACCGGCGGCGATAAGCAGCGCGGTGTAGGGGGCGGCGGTGGCGGGGTGTGCGGCCAGCCACATGGCGAGGCCGAGTCCGGCGACGTGGCGTCCGTGGCGGGCCGCGAGCCAGGTGAGGCGCAGCGTTTCGACGTCGGGCGCGCTGGGGTTGGTGCCGTCGGGGTCGGGTGCGGCGGGAACGGCGGCAAGGAATGCAAGGGTGCCGAAGCCGGCGAGGCATGCGCCGATGAGGAGCAGCGCGAGGGTGATGGTGGTCATGGCTCGGTTCTCCTTTCGGCGTTGTGGAGCCCGGCCGCCTCAGTGGGCTTGGGGACCTCGGACTGAGGCGGCCGGGAGTTTGCGGGTCAGCCGCGGCGGCCGCCGCTGTGTTCGCCGCGCCGCGCCTGGTTCGCCTTCTTCTGGGCGTCGACGGCCATGTCGTAGAACATCTCGGCGCTGTTGGTGCGGCCATCGGCGGCGGCCTTGTCGCCGGCCTGGTTGTACGCCTCGGCCTCGCTGGCGTTCTTCTTAAGCAGTGCCATGGTTCGGTCCTTTCGTGGTGGTCCGGCCGTGTTCGGTGACGGCCGGGGGCTTGTGGGTTAGCCGCGCTTCTTGGCCTTCTTCTCGGCCTTCAGGGCGTCGTTGACGTTCTGGTTGAGCTGCAGGTACTGGTCGGTCTCCCAGTCGATGCCGTTCTTGCGCTCGTAGGCGGCGTTCGCGTCGAGCGCGGCCTGGGCGGTGCGAACTTCCTGGTTGTGGCGGAACAGGCCCATGTCGGGTCCTTTCGGGTTGGTGGTCAAACCCTGGCCGGGTCGGTCAGGGTCGGGTTGGTGCGGTCGATGACGCCGGGGTTGTTGCCGGCGGTCGCGAGCGCGGCCCAGATCTCGGGGTGCTCGGGGGCGGGGATCCAGCTGGTCGGCGTTCCGCAGGTGGTGTCGCCAATCGCGTCCTGCACGGTTCGTCCGGTCGCGGCGGTGTAGGCCTCGTGCAGCGGGTTCGGCGGGACTTCGAGGGTGCGCAGGCGGAAGAGGTTCATCAGGCACCGGTCCAGTGGCCGGCCCGCTTGGCGTTGTCGAGCCTCAGGTCCTGCCATGCGACGTCCGGCCCGAATCCGTCCGGGAACGCCGCCGTGTCCTCGTCGTTGGGCATCGCCCCAACGTCCAGCAGCGCCTGCACGTGCTCGACACGTTCGGCCCGGTCGATCAGCAGTGCGGCCAGGCGTTGCAGGCTGCGGGCGTCGCCTTCGATGTTGACGCCGTTATCGAACTGGACGCCGCTGTAGGCGGGGGTGTCGAAGTTGCCGTAGACCCACAACGGGCTGACGACGGTGTCGTCGGCCAGTCGGGTCACGACGGGCCGGTTGAACATCCAGCTCGGATGCCGTAGGTACGTCCACATCCAGTAGGCAATGCGCTCGGTCCGGTAGGGGCTGTTGGGTCCCTTCAGGTCGTAGCCGCGGTACTTGCGCAGGAACTTCACAGCAGGCCTCCGTCACTCAGGTCCCAGGCGTTCACGGCGTCTTCGAAGGTGATCTCGCCGTCGCGGGCGAAGTCGTCGGCTTCGGCGGTGACGCACGGCCGGCAAGGGACGCTGTCCTCACCGGCGATGGCGTGGGCGTGGTCGACGAGCCGGGCGGCGGTGATCGCGGTGGCGACGACCGTGACCGGGGCCAGCGCGATGCCGATCACAGTGGCGGCAATGGCGCGCAGGATGCGGTGGTGCGCAAGGAACGCGGCGACGCGCCGGAGCCGGTTGTGGTTGTCGATCCACACGGCGGCGTCGATCTCGGCTTCGGCGTGGTGTGCGCAGAGCATGTGCAGGGCGTTCACGATCCGGTCTCCTTCCTGATCTGGATCTCGGCCGCGCGCAGGTCCTGCACGAACCTGCCGAACGGCGGGATCTCGCTGGCGGCGGCTTCCATGGCGGCTTCGGCGTCGTAGTCTTCGAGGTCGAGGACGTGTTCGCGCAGGCCTGCGAGCAGCACCGCGTTGTAGGCGTCGCCGGCGGTGGTGGGCTGGGTCATGGCGCTCACTCCTTCGGCAGTTCGGGCCACTGCTCGCGCGGCAGGTAGTGGCAGTAGTGGGCGTGGACGTTGGCAGCTTCTTCGGCGTCGGCGCGGTTGTCGGGCTGTGCGGCCCATCCGCAGGCGCCGCAGTCGGCATGGAAGGGCCCGTCGGGCCGCATGTCGGCGGGCCACACGAACACGTAGCTTTGGCCGGTGGCGGTCAGGTACACGGCGACCGGAGCCGGGCGGGCGGTCATCGCGGCCACTCCGTCGTCAGCTCGATCCACACAAACTTCCCGGCGAGGGTTTTCGTCTCGCCCCACCGCGTGGCCAGCATCGACACGATCATCAGGCCGCGTCCGCGCTCGTCGTCGTCGCGGTCCGGCGCGGAAATCCGGAGGTCGGGGTCGGAGACGGTGATGCGCAGGTGCCCGTACCACCAGGACGCGGTGACGGTGGTGTCGTTGCTGCCGGCGTTGTGGAGCAGAGCGTTGGTCACGATCTCCGAGACCAGCAGCACCGCATCGTCGACAGTGTCTGCAGCCACGTCCCAGCCGGCCAGGGTCTTCCCCATCCAGGCGCGGGCTTCGCCGACGGACGTTAAAGCACGGGGCAGGTCGGTCTTGGCGAAGCTCGGCGCATCGATCACGGAGTGGTCCAGACGGGTCATGGTGACGGCGGTCATGGTGGTCAGCTCCTGTCGAGAGCGTCGGTGGCGTGCTTGCCGGTGGCGTGCCTGCGTGCGTACATGGCGGCGTCGGCGCGGGATCCGTTGCGGGTGGCGTCGGTGGTGCCGCAGTCGTAGGTGAACGTGAGGAAGTCGGGGTGCGCGGAGCAGACGACGTCGACGCTGCGTCCGTTCGGGTTGTGGACCGCGGCCACGGCGGCACCGTCCGCGCCGGTAATAACGGCAATGACGTCGCGGGACTGCAGCAGCTCCAGCTCGTGGCCGAACGCTTCGACGTACTCGGTGCCGTCGCTCAAGGGCTTGTCGAGGTGCACCATGAACAGGTTCGGCTCGCCGGTTTCGTGTTCGACGGTGCCGGTGTGGCCTTCGACGTTCTCGTCGGGGTGCTGGCCGATGCCGACCCAGTCGCGGGGCTTGAAGTTGGTCACCGGGACTCACCGTCCTCAGCCAGGGTCAGCATCTCGGCCGGGACCCACACGTGCTCGCCGGTGTCGTCGAGGTCGAGCCAGTAGCCGAACAGGTCGCCGCGGAATTCCGGGGCGGACACGGTGCCGGTGCGGCCGGCGTCGGCCACCAGGACCCGGTTGCCAGTGGCGAACACGGGCGTGCCGGCGGGCAGCGGTTCGAGTTCGCTGTGGTGGGCGAAGTAGGCGGTGCCGCCGACGGCGTGGACGATGTAGTCGTGGGCGGGGTCGAGGTCGAGGATCTGGATGATTTTCGCGACGCGGCGGCCGGCGCTGTTGGTGAACAGGGCCAGCTGCTCGAGGTCGAAGTCGCCCATCACGCACCCGCCTTGCCGCTGGTCTTCGCGGCGTTCTGCTTTGCCGCGGCCGTGGTGCCCGGCACGGTGTGCGTGGCGAGTGCGCAAATCAGGTCGTCGGACAGGCCGACGTAGATCTCGGCGCGCTGGGCAATGGCGATCTGCCGGGTGCCGTACTTCGGGGTCTGCATCAGGCACCGCCGACCAGCATCAGGTGCCGCTTCGGGGTCGCGGGCACGACGGCCGGCTTCGACTTCTCCAGGCCCAGCTCGGCCCACAGGCTGTCGATGGCGTTCCAGGCGTTGCCGCTGCCGTGGCGCAGGCCCATGTCGTAGATGCGGAGCAGATCGGCGTCGAACGCGTCGCGCAGTTTGGTGGCGAATGCGATGTCGGGCATCTGGTCCAGCAGTGCGGCGACGGTGGCGCCGATGTCGGCGGGGTCTGCCGCGGCGGTGAGGGTGCTGGCATGCTTGGTGCTCAAGATGGTTCCCCCCTTGTGGGTTCTGTCTAGGCCCGGGTCTGCGACGCAACCGCAGCTCGGGCCGCTGACGTTTCAGGCGGCGGCAGTGCTGGGCGATGCGTAGGCACGGAACCCAGCAGCCGGGATGCGGATCATTCGTCCGATGCGAACGACCGGGCCGAAAGCCCCGTCGTTCGCCAAGGTGCAGATCGTCTGCTTGGTCACGCGCAGAATCTCGGCGGCTTCGGCAACGGTGATGAACTCACCGATCTCGGCAGCGAGCAGCGCGGCGACCGAAGTCGAGGTCTTACTCGCGGTGTCCATGACGTCAATGTAGACGAATTGCACGCGTGCTGTCCATACCCGATCGCGTGCAATATGCTGTCCATGAAAACAAGGAAGCCCCAGACCCGTATGGGTCCAGGGCTTGGCTTCTGCTGCTCAGGTCAGGAGGTGAAGCTCCATTGCATGATGTACGCCTCTCCGTCGAGCACCATCTCGTTCACCTCGACAGTGCGCCCGTCGGCCGTGCGAGCTCGCCGCACGATCTCGGCAACCGGATGGCCGGCGGTGATCCGCAACGTCTGCTGTTCATCCGGACTCGGTGTGCGCGCTCGAACATCTTCAACGAAGGATTCCGGGGCGTAGCCGAGCTCGGCGAGTCGCTTGTATATCCCGCCGGGCCCAGGATCGCGGCGTTCGATCTGACTGCCTCGAACGATCTCGGCGGGCAGGTACGAAACGGCGATCTGGACCGGACGCTTGTCTACAACGTACAGGCGCCTGCGAACCAATACGTCTTCAGTGCCGAGAAGGTGTGCGATGTGCTCCGGGGCCTGTTCGTACTGGACCGCTACCGAGGCCAGCGTTACAAGCCGGTCGCCGAGGTCGGACTCCCAGATCGCTTTGCCCTCACCCCACTGCTGAGCAGACAGCCGCGCATTGGCGTCACGAAGGATCGGCTTCCAGGCGCGGAGGTAAACGCCGGACCCGTGAACAACGTCAACAAGTCCTTCGGCGCGAAGCAGGCTGATCGCCTTCCGCACCGTAGTGGGTGCGGCGTTGTACGTCTCGGCGAGAACGCGCTCGGGGTCAAGTGGCGTCGCGGGGTCGCGTTTGGGGTCCTTCAGCACCTCGCGCAGCCTCGCCGCGATCTCGCGGTACTTCGGACCATCAGCCACCGAGCAGCTCCTACCTCTTCGGGCACAGTCATCATCCTTCGGGGTGATGGTAGTGCAGAGGGGGAGAGAACGCGTGCATCTGAGGTCACAAAACAGCGTCTTTGGGGCTCGAAAACACGCGTTTTGGGCCTCGGAATTCAACGTTCCGTGCACCAAAACCGCAGCTCACGAGGGTTGACCTGGCCGAGCGATGCATGTGACGTGGGCCCTAGAGGCATAGTTAAGAATCGCCACAGGGTCGCACGCCACAGCGTCTGTCACGACACGCCGGATTCAGCTACCTCCGAGCTCCTGCGCCCTGGCCGTGGCCTGGTCCATGAACTTCGCCCCGGCGCTAAGCTCCGACGCCGCACGGCCGATCACGGTCGTGTCCATGCTGTCGACGCCGGCTACGCAGTCGGTGGCAGCCCGCGCGTACTGGGCAAGCGCCGAAGCCCAAGCGGACTGCATCTGCGCGTCAGGAATCGGCGCGTATGCCTGGGCCGATTCGACGTCGCCCTGCAAGGCGGTGCAGCCGGTACGCAGAGCGGCGACGTCGAAATTGCTGGCTGCGGTGGCCGTCGTCGTGGCGTCGGTGCTGACGCCGGTAATGCGGGTTTCGCCCCCGCCGTTAAACCAGGCACCGATGGCGGCCTTGGTGCTGGGGCTGCTGGTTGCGGCTGCAGGCGTACCGCTGCTGGACGAGCAGGCCGCCAGCAGCGATGCGGCGGCGGCGAGAGCGAATATGCGTCGCATGGTCTTCCCCTACAGCCCGAATGCGGACTTGACCAGGCCCCGCTGTTCCCGCGACAGCCCGGACCTGACCCGGTAGGCCCGGCCGTCGGTGGTGTCGACGACGACTTCGCCGAGCTTTTGCCGTACCGAGGCGATCTGGGATCGCTGGATCACGACCGTCCCGGACAGGTGAAGGCCGGCTTTCTTCAGCGTGACGCTGTACGGGGTGTACGAGGTGAGGTTGTACGTGACGGGCATGAAGGTCCCCCCTGGGATCGGCAACAGCTCAAGGCGCCAAGCTACTGGCGCGCTGTGGCCGCGTCACCGGGTGTGGCCGAAACGCAACTGATCGGTTCAGGCCGCGTGAGCGCCCGGGTTCTCCTCGTGGCGGCGGGCCCAGCGCTGGAAGTCGTCGATGTGCCGGTCGATGAAACCCATGTCGACCTTCACGGCCATCACGTCCTGGCCGACGGTGTCCACCTTGGCGGTGAGGCCGTCGATCTTCGTGGTGAGCGCGGTCAACACTTCTCCCTGCGCCGCGATGGCGGCCAGGACGTCAGCAAGAGTCGGCTCGGGCTGGGGTTCGGTCACGTCGCCACCGTAGCTCAGGACGGCCTTGATCGGGCAGGTTCGGGCCGGATTCGCCACCCCGATCACCAAGCGGAGACCCCTCGATCGTCAAGAGATCGTAAAGGGGTTCCGGGGCAGGTCAGGGCCGCCGTTTTGGGCCTCGGCAGGACTCTGATCAAGGTAGAATTTTCATACCAGAAACACCAAAACCCACCCCGAGGGGTGGGTCCTGGACGACGAGCTCGCAACTCGTCGGAAGTACGCCCGCCACAGCATGCAGGAGCACATATGGAGTTCAAGACCACCATAGCATCATCTATCGCCTGCGGGGCGGTGGTTCGCTAATGGGCTACAACCTGGTCAACGAGGTCCTGAACTACGCGCCCACGACCCTCACGCCGAAGGAAATGGTGGCGGCGCTGGCATTCGCTGCGGACGCCAACGACAAGACGCGCCTGACGTGGAACAGCATCGAGGACCCCATGTTCCTGCGGCAGCTCCGGGTTGGTCGGGCGCGGCTGTACGAACTGCTGGAGGCGTTGGTCAAGAAGGGCGTGCTCGTTTTGGCGTCGGCCGGCCATCGCCACGGATGTGCGAAGTACCGCTTCGCGAACCTGGACCCCCTTCAGTGTCCGGAAGACCCGGACACTGAGACGCCCCCCAAGTGTCCGGAAACTCCGGACACTGAAAGTAGTTCAAGTGTCCGGGAATCCCGGACGTCAAGTGTCCAGGAGGCCCGGACACTGAAGCATGATCAGTGTCCGGAAGACCCGGACATCAGTGTCCGGGATTCCCGGACACCTACCAATCAAGACCAGTCTTTAAGAACTACTACCAATCAAGATCCCAATCCTCTCTCTCCCGCCGCCGCTGCAAGTGCGGTCGTCGGCGGAGCGCCGACGACGAGAGAGAGTAATGCAGGGAATGGACCATCCGGCCAAAAGCTCGAAGCTGAAGACGTCGGCGCCGCCTACGCCAAAGCACGCCAGGCAATCGGCATGCCCGCCACTCCCAGCGAGCGCGTCCGGATCCGTGCTGCCGCCGTGGACCTGATCCGCGCCGGCCAGTTGCCCGAATACTTGGTGCGGCTTGCCGCGTGGGTCGGCACCGAACATCCCGGCTGGACTGACCTTGCCCGCGCACGCACTGCTCCCGGCGCGCCCGCGCTGATCCCGAGCCAGCGCGCCGCACGGAACGAGCAGTGCCGTGAGGGCGAGTGCAACGGCCACGACCACCCGCCGTGCGACAACGGCTGGATCAAGCTGCCGGACGGCCTTGCGCATTGCCCGTGCTCGCCGATGAGCAAGCCGCAAACGGCAGCGGCGGGCGCACACCAGACCTACCGGGATGCGGATCCATCCACGTTCCGGGCGCCGAAGGAACACATCGGCTTCCAGAACCCCACCGACCCCGACGCCTACGAAGGCACGTTCTAGTCAGGAGGAACCATGTCCGACGACCTGCTGTTTTACGTACAGCCGCCAACTTCGCAGCTCGAACTGAACGCGGTGCCGGAACCTTGCGATCAGCCCGCGAATCCCGAACCGTCGTTGGAACCGGTTCCGAGACAACGGCGCGTGACCCCGGTACTGCCGGACCCGCTCGTCGGCACCTTCGAAGAGTTCTGGCGCGTCTACCCGCGCAAAGTCAGCAAGGCACACGCCCGAACCCGTTACGCCAAGCAAATCAGCGACGGCGCCGACCCGGCGGCAATCCTTGCCGCGGCCGAGGAGTTTCGGGACTTCTGCAAGGACACGGGCCGGGAGCAGAAGTTCATCCGGCATGCTGCAAGATGGCTGATAGAGGCCTCGTGGGAAAAGGGGCTTCCGTTCGCTGACGCGCCGCCGCGGGTGAAGCCCGTGGAACCGCCGACCCCTGATGAGCTTGCCCTTCTGGAGCCGGCGCCGCGTCGAAGCAGGACCCGCACTGACCAGCCGGTCACGCCGCGCGACACCAAACAGCGGGCTAACATCCTTGCTCGCGCCTACTGCGTGCTTCAGCCGTTGAGCAACCACCACATGGTTGAGCGGATCGTTGAGAAGGCGATTGCCGCCGGCCGGTGGCATGACCGGGAGATCAGGTGGGCGCTGCTGCAGCTGGCGAAAGCAGATCGCAAGGTCACGGCTGACTCGCTTCGCAATGAGCTGCTGTACCGACTCACTGAGCGTCGGCGCGAACGGGAAGCTGGCGAGCTGAATCCGGATTCGGTGGTGTGCCTCATCAAGGCCGACGAGTCGCCGCTGGTGAAGATCGGCACCTCGGAGGTCGCGCCGGAGCGGCTGTACGCGCTTCAGCTGAGCTGCCCGGTGGAGCTGCGGATCCTGCACACGATCCCCGGCAGCTACGAACTGGAGAACGCACTACACCGGGAGTTCAGCAGCCGCCGGCGCCACGGGGAGTGGTTTGACTTCAGTGACGTGGACCCCGTGGAGGCGGTGACGCGGCGGCTGCCGCACGTTCTGAAGAAGCTCGAAGCCCAGCAGTCCAACCCGGCCGCCGACGCGGCCTGACCCGAGGAAAGCCATGACCGACACCGATCCGAAAATCCTTGCCGCCATTGCGGCAATCGTTCGCCCGACGTTCCGCACCGCCGACGATCCACTGCCTCACCCCGACGAGACCGCGCTCGTCCACCGGCTCGCCACCTACGTCGAATCGGTTCTCGATTCGCACGCCGCGATCCTGGAGGACGCCTACATGAAGGGCTGGAAGAACTGCAAGGACGTGGCCATGCGCGAGATGGCCAGCGAGCTCCGCGAGTTCGCTACGGACTTCGCCACCGACCGGCGGACCATGCTGAGTGAGCATGCTGCGGCCTACACGAAGGAGGCGTAGCCATGCCGACCACACCCGACCCGAACCCCTGGTACTACCGCGGCAAGCGCACCAACACCTACACCGACAAGCTGCAGCCCGGCGACATCATCGTGGCCAAACGCCGCCCGTACCGGGTCCGCGAGATCACGCCGCGCCCGCACATCAACTGGAACGAGGAGTACCTCACCGCCTGGGAGCGGTCCGGCCGGCCCGACCCGGACACCTGGCAGCACCGGCCGTTTGCGCTGGTGCTCACCGATGAGGACAACCCGGGGTCCAAGCAGGAGTTCCACTGCGAGGCCGCCGGGTCCCGGTACTGGACGGTACTGCCGGAGCACTACGTGATCTGCCGGCTGTGCGGGGAGTTGCCGCCGTGTACGCACGTCCACACCGAGGAGATTGTGGAGCAGGCTTCGGCGCGGATGGATGAGGCGATGCGGATCCTGCCGGGCGCCTGCCACGCCTGCAAGGAGCTGATCCGGCCGCGTCAGGGCACGATCCGGTTCGAGGGCGAGAACCTGATCCGCCCGGACCTCGGCGCGGACTCGGCGGTGTTCCACACGCGGCGGCAGTGCTTTGATGCGGCGTTCCGCTACGACGAGAAGTGGTCCGTGGCTGCGCCTGGGCGCCGTGGGAAGTTGTCGTGTACCGGGGTGGTGGTCCACCACTTTGACGGGTCGACGGATTGTTTGCTGGGTGCGGGCTGCGGGGGCGCTGGGGGATCCGATGCGGCACCGTGGCGGGCAGGTGTGGCACAGCGCGGGACGCGGCTACGCGGACGACTGCTGGTGCACGTCCGGCGGTGAGCGGCCGACGTCGGTGACGGCTGGTGCCGACAACGACAAGCTGTTCTGAGGAGAGGCCATGACCATCGCCACCGACCCGACGCTGCCGAACCTGTCCACCCTGTACGGCCGCCACGTCCGGCTCCGTCCGGCCAACAGCCCTGCCAAGCCCACCGCCCGCTTTGGCCCCGGCGACTCCTTCGGCACACTCGTCGATCTCGGCAGCCTGACGCACGCCGGCCTGGACACCCGGTACGAGCGGGAGCGGGTGGCCGCGTTCCAACTGGACCAGTATCGGATCGAGGAGTATCCGTTCCGGCGGGTCCACGTGTTCTTCTACCCCTACGGGGACGACCCGTTCTGGACGTGGTGCCGGGAGGTCGGCGGGGACGTGCTGGATTCGTACAGCGGGCTGGACCGGTACGGCAGCCGCAATGAGGCGTGGGCGGCGGCGCGAGAGTGGCTGGCTGCGACGGAAGCGAAGATCCGGGAGGCGTCATGACCGACTCGACCACCGCCGACCTTGCCGCGCAGGAGGCCTACAAGGCTGTCCTGCGGTTCACGGACGCCTGGAGCGACCAGGACCGCCCGGACGTCATCGCCAGCGTCAGCGATGAGCGCGGCGAGCACGAACTGAAGCACGACAACTTGCGCGACTTGCTGCTCTACGTCATTGACCTGATGGACGAATGCACCAGCCGCCGGCAGCGCCAGCGTGACGCCGAGCAGGCTTTGGCCATGTTGCTGGCCCGCGCGGGCGGCACGGTTAAGTTCACGCCGGCCGAGCAAATGAGCGCCCCCGAAGACGGGTCGTTCGTGTCCACGCACGAGGTCGGCACCGGAAACATGGTGCTCGGCTTCAGGCCCGCCAAGCGCTATAGGAAGCGGGAGGTCGAACAGTGACCGACAGGATGGGCGACCTGCCGAAGCCCGGAAGCGCACGCTTGGACATCACCGACGGAACCAGGCTGATCGTAAGGACTGCGGCAGGTGAACGTCTCCACATGATCGCTACCGGCCGGCCAGTGCGAGGCCGGGACTTCCCGGTGGTGTGGGTGTGTAGCGCCTTGGACTACGGCAGCCCCGCAAGGAGTGAACGATTGGTTCCGTGGCCGCTGGATGAGGTCGAGGTCGAGTCAGACGATCGGCCGGAGGAGTGAGCATGCCTGAGCCGACGAAGACGATGACCGCGGCAGACGAGGCCCGCGCGTGGCTTGAACGTCTTGTGCGGAACGCCGACGAGTGCAACGCCCAGAACGTGGCCGATCCGATCCCCGAGGAGAACTGCCCGCCGACGCACTTCAGCGCCGTGGTTCGACTGAAGCCGCTGCCTGACGGGCGCGTGTCGATGTACGAACCCGGCGTCGAGGTCACGCCTGACCGGCTGCGGGCGTTCCTCGCTGAGCACGCCGAGATGGCGGCCGAGTTGGAGCGGCTGCGGGCTCTAGTGGGCAAGGAAGAGGTCAGCTGGGCTGTCCGCGCCGGCCACGGCGCTGACGGCGACGAAATTTACCACTCCACCGCCGAGGAGTACGCCCGCGAGGCAGCTGCCAGGGGCATCCCGGTCACGAAGTGGGTGACCCGCGTCTACCCGACCGCCGTGTACGACATGGAACAGGGCGAGAGCGGTGAATGGCGTGAGGTCGGCGAGCGGCGTGAGGTTGGAGATGACGATGGCTGAGTCAATGACCGACGAAAGGCTGGCCGAGATTGAGTACGCCGTTGAGAGCGACTGGTTTGCGCACAACTACGACGACGGTCGAGCCGCAAGCGAACTGCTCGCCGAGATAAAGCGGTTGCGCGACGTGCAGGCCACGCTCGTCGACGGCGGCACCTACACCGCGTCCCAACTCAACCGCATTGCGCGCATTGTTCAGCACGCCGACCTGCTGCACGGCCATGTGGTTGAGGCTGCGTCCGGCGAGGAGCCGCCCACGCTGGACTCAGTCATCCAGGCGATCACGCAGATCCTCGTCGAGGACGAGCCGGTGAAGAACGCTTGGATCATTGTGTGGCGTGAGCTGATTGGCGGGATGACGCTTTGCAGCGAGCAACAGTTGCGGAAGATGGCCGAGCAGGACCGCGACGAGACGTGGGCGGAGATTGAGCGGCTACGAGCGCAGATGGCCCGGCTTGACGACTGCCTGACGGCCATGGCCGCCGAGAAGGGCTCGAACAGGTACGCCGGGCGGGGGCAACTCGTTACGCTGCTGAGGGTTGACGACGTGCGCGAGATGATCGGCGAGTGGCGTGAGGCAGGGGCCGACGATGCGTGAGCCGATGACCGAGCAGCGGCTGCGCGAGGCCCAGGAGGTCGCGTGGAGCCCGGCGTACCGGCCGACAGCCGACTTCCCCGAGCACGTCTACCGCCACGACCTCCTCCGCGACGCCGTAAGCGAGGTTGAGCGGCTGCGCGGAACCGCCGGGGAGTGGCGGTCAACGCTTGCGGCGCTGCACCACACCCTCGCCGAGCACCGCATTGCGATGCCGATCGAACCGGGCCGACCGGGACCGCCGAAGCTGATCGCTGATCTGATGCAGTGGGTTGCGATGGCTGTCGAGCGCGAAACACATTGGCAGCGGGAACGCGCCGAAGCTGAGGCGGACCGGCTACGGTCGCAACTCGGCGAGCCCGAGATCCAGTGGGGTCACCAGGTCCACGCCGACGACGGCCACCGCGGCGACGAGGTTCCGCAGGCCGACGAGGCTGCCGCCCGGCTTGCTGTCGCGCACATGAACGAGCGCGTACTACCGACCGATGCGCGGGCGGTGCTGATCCAACGCGAGGTGCGGGTTCACGAGGGCCCGTGGCGGGTGGTGCCGGCGTGCGAGTGTCCGCACACCTACCAGCCGGACGGCAGGCTTGTGCGCGACGGCGTGCTGGCGGTTGGGTGCCCGGTTCACGATCCGAATGCGGGAGGCTGTTCGTGACCACGGCCAAACTCCACCGTTACACAAAGGCGTGCAAGTACCCGGCGTGCGGATCGGACATGTTCTACGCGCCGGTTACGGACTCGCGACGTGGTGAGCATGCGTGTGTGGATCCGGCGTGCGTGTTCGCAGGCGGGGAGTTCGCTGTTGTCGAGGTTGGGCGGCGGATCGCGGCGTATCGGGCTGCCGGATCCGCCGGGCAGTAGCGCCGGAATCAGGGCTCGTCGGGCATCCGCGCCCATACGGCGGCTTCAGCAAAGAACTCGACGTCGGCTTCCATCCGGTCCAGACAGTTCGTCGCCTTGATCCGCTGGTCCAGCGTGAGGTGCGGCCATGCTTCTTGCACGCGCAAGCGCATCACTTCGAGAACGAAGTTCAGACCGTAGGGCATCTGGACGGCGTCCGGGTTGTTGGGGGTGCCGTCAGGCATCAGGCTTGTCCTTGATGGACCGCACGGTCGGTGGCCGCTTGCGCGGGACTTTGAACTCCCGCGCAATGCCGCGCAACGTCTCCTCGGACCATTTGACGTGCCGCACGAGCTTGCCGGTGGTGGCCTCGGGGTGCTCCAGGAGCTCGCGTCCGATGGCTTGGCGGAAGGCTTCGCGTCCTTGCTCGTGGAGCCTTTCAACCTCTTCCCAGGCACGGATTGCGGCTTTGAGGTCGTCGCTGGGCGTGTAGTCGGCGGCCATGATCGGAACCTTATCCAAGCGGTTTGGCCTTGTCGATGGGGCTCTGTTCATGGCGTCGCCTCCTTAGGCAAAGAATCTTGGCCAAGTTCAATGTACCACTTGCTAGGCCAAGTGGCTTGGCCTATATTGGAGGTAGAGCGAGATGCCGACCCGAGGAGCCTGAGATGCCCATCACTACAGCGAACGGCCTGCCCGCCACCGCAGTGCGCGGCGTCCCCAACGCCTGGATTGTCCGGGTCTCGCGGCTTACCTACTGGGCTATCGAGACCGACGGCACCGACATCAGGGCGGTCGACACCGACAACATCGCCCACGACACCTGCTGGAGCATCCCCGGCGAGGTCGGCCGTACCTTCGTTCGCGACTACGACACCGTCGAGGATGGCCGCGACCAGGCTGGCTGGCACGTCATGTTCAACCAGAACCACGCCGAGCCCCACCGCACTGCCGGCGAGGCCCTGAGCCAGCTGAAGTTGCAGATGCGGTCCAACCATGCCAAACGTCAGGATTGCGTCGCCGCAGCCAAACAGCAGAAGCCTCGCGGTGAGCAGGAAATGCAGCAGGCCGAAGTCAAGACCATCACCAAGGAGACCGAAACAATGAGCGGCTGCCTCTGCCACAACCGTGCCGATGAGCGCGGTGAGTTCGCCGACCGCCTCCCGGTCCCGGCCTGCGACACCCGCCTGCGCCACGGCTACGGCATCTGGTCTGACGGTGCTGGCGGGATTGTGTACGTCGGCCACTGCGCCCTGGATGTCGCGAACTTCGCCGCCGCC
>Ga0207695_10002903_pt1 | contig 24802 bp, 20 predicted proteins | sample KBSC54metaG_FD_184354 | JGI IMG/M metagenome (GOLD analysis project Ga0207695, IMG submission 184354) | Corn rhizosphere microbial communities from Kellogg Biological Station, Michigan, USA - KBS C5-4 metaG (SPAdes) (version 2) | ecosystem: Host-associated > Plants > Roots > Rhizosphere > Soil...
TTATCCTTCATCCTGTTCGCAAAATTTACATTTGCACAGGAGGATGTCCAGAAGGCTATGGATACTACCACCTATGGCAAAAATGCGGCAGTTGGCAAATATGCTGACATCCGCGGCTTTAAAATGTATTATGAAACATACGGTAAAGGCGAACCGCTGCTTATTATACATGGCAATGGAGGCTCTATCAATAATTTTTTATACCAGATACCCTACTTTGCTAAAAACTACCAGGTAATTATAGCAGACAGCCGGGCCCAGGGTAAATCTGTTGATCATGCCGATTCGTTAAGCTATGAAATGATTACCGACGACCTGAATGCTCTTTTAGATAAGCTGAATTTAAAACAATGTTATGTGATTGGGTGGAGCGATGGCGGAATTGAAGGTTTAATGCTGGCGATACATCATCCGGAAAAAGTAAAAAAACTGGCGGTAACCGGCGCAAACCTTTGGCCGGACACCACTGCTGTTGACCCGTTTGTTTACGATTATGCCTTAAAAATGAACCTCAAGGGCCAGGATACTATCAAAAAGATAAAAAATGTAACTCCTGAAATGAAAAATCAGCTTAAACTGTTGCACCTCCTAACCTACGAGCCCCATATTAAGCTGGAGGATGTAAAGAAAATTACCTGTCCCACCCTTGTTATCGGCGGCGACCATGACGTGATACGTACAAAACATACCATGCTGATAGCAGAAACTATCCCTAATTCTTATTTATGGATATTACCAAACTCGGGACACTCTACGCCTATTTTTTATAAAGACATGTTTAACCAGGTGGTCGGCGACTTTTTTACAAAGCCGTACAGGAAGATTGAGAAATACGGAAGGTTTAATTAGTGCTGCAAAGCCGCAGTTGATTAAGTTGAGTGAGTGAGTGGTTGATTAGGTTGGAAAATTTAGTTTTAAAAAAATTGCCTTCGGCGCTGACAACTTAATCAATTCAGTCCAACCTAATCAACCCAATAAACCAATACCCCTACCTCAACCTATCCGCTGATTTCACCAGCTTTTCATCAGCTTTTATAGCCCTGATAGCCAGCAATATAAGCAGCATGCTGAATGAGGAAAGGAAGAGACCTATTCCAAAGTTACGGGTGTCAATCTGAACGCTTCCCATAACGCCTTTTGCCATTTGCGACAGCCAGAAGCTATAACCAACAATAACAAGCAATGTGCTGTAGCAAAGCGCTATTTGCTGCTTGCGATTTTTATATAAAAATATGATGATCAGTGGTATCAATCCGATGATGGCCGTGGCGATGGTTATCCCCATAAAAAACTGGGTATGGGTATGCTGTCCGTTTATATCCTGGAAAACACCTGTTACCATAATGGTTAACGGTTTGCCATCTACATAAACATTATGTACCAGCGGGAAAAGAAACAGGGCAAACATGGCTAATGAAGCTAATAACAGGTAAATGCTTTGTACTCGTTGTAACATAGTATTAGTTTATATGGCAAAGATAGCTTGTTTTGGTAATTAATTGCTGTGTATTGTATCCAATAAATATTGTACTTTTAGTTGCTGATTTAACCCCTGCTTAACATGGCCGATCCGACTAATCCTTCACCAACTTTGCAACCTAAAGATGTGCAGATTGATGATATGCTGCTGAAAAAAACTTTCCTGGAGCACTTGAATTATATTTATTTTGGTAAACAACACCTCATCAGTTTCTTTAACGAGGTAAAAAGTATTGCAAAATTAAACGTTTTGAAACATGCGATACAGGAAGGCATTGATGACACAGAAAGCCAGATAACACAAATGGATGCTATATACACCGCAATTGCCGAAACACCATCGCAGACTAGTACCCTGGGTATAAAGGCCATGACGCTGGAGGCCTACATTGCAACCATCAAAGCCGGCAAAACGCCACTCGAAAAAGATGTTTTTATACTTTTTTATTTACAGCAGATAGAAGGCATCGAAATTACCTACTTTAAAGTATTAAAAAACCTGGCCAAAGCTATAGGCTATAGCAACTCTTTTTTAGACCAGCCTTTTGATCTTGCCGTTGAAAACAAGATTTTGTTTGAGTCGATTTATAAGGAATACATTTCTTAAATTGTTGTAACGTTGGAAAGTTGTAATGTTGAAAGGTTCTGACCTTGTCAAAGCTTTAATTATTTAACATAACTGCGTTTGTAGCAGTTTGCCTCCTCAACTTTACAACATTTCAACGTTCCAACATTACAACTTCCTCACTACCTTTGCACCTGTGACCACCCAACGCTATTTTATTGAACTCTCTTACAACGGCACCAATTACCACGGTTGGCAAACGCAGCCAAATGCGGTAGCTGTTCAGGAAGTATTGGATAAAGCGCTTTCTACTGTCTTACGCCAACCGATCGAAACCGTGGGTTGCGGGCGTACAGATACCGGCGTACATGCCAAAGAGTTTTTTGCGCATTTCGATATGGAAACCATAGACAATAAGCGATGGACCACAGATGAAACTGCTACTGTTGTGAGAAGTTTAAATTCTATTCTGCCTAAAGATATCGCCATAAAGAATGTCTTCGCGGTTACTGCCGAAGCACATGCGCGGTTTGATGCCACTTTACGCAGCTATGAATACCGTATCCATTTTAATAAGGATCCTTTTAAAACCGGTTACTCGTGGGAACTGCGGGACAGACCGGATGTGGAACTGATGAACAAAGCCGCTGTAATAATTATGCAGTATACCGATTTCAGCTGCTTTAGCAAATCGAACACCCAGGTAAAAACTAATAATTGTAAAATATCAAAAACCGGGTGGATCATTGAAGGCGACAGTATAGTATTCCAAATATCGGCCGACCGGTTTTTACGCAACATGGTAAGGGCGATAGTTGGCACATTGATTATGGTAGGCCGCAAAGAAATTGAACCGGAAGCCGTTCGCACCATTATCGAAAGCAAAAACCGCAGTAATGCTGGTATGTCCGTACCTGCATGTGGACTATTCTTAACCCAGGTATCCTACCCTTTTGTAGCCGAAAGGTAAAAGGATAAAATTTCGGATTCCGAATGTTCGATTTCGGATTTATTAATATGATATTTGAAAAAAATATATAACCAGGGATAAAGAATTCCGAAATGGAAATTTCGACATCCGAAATCAAAACTAAATGTCACAGGTTACCGGTAAAGCGCTCGATTGGAAACTGCTGGGGCGGGTAATGCACTATGTAAAACCCTACCGGGCCACTTTTATCATAGCTGCATTCCTTACTATATTTTTAGCTGCCAATGCTTTGGTTCAGCCTATCCTGATTCAAAAAACGCTCGATAACCATATCCTTACAGACGACTATAACGGCCTGGTTTTTATGGTTGGGCTGATGATTGCACAATTGGTTATCCAAACGGTCGCTCAATATTATCAAACCTACTTAACCAACTCGCTTGGTCAATCGGTTATTCGTGATTTAAGAATTGATGTATTTAACCACATCACCAGCCTGCGCCTCAAATATTTCGACCGTACACCAATCGGTATGTTAATAACGCGAACTGTTTCTGATTTGGAAACAATTGCCGATATATTCTCAGAGGGATTGATATCCATTATGGGCGATCTACTGCTGGTTGTGGCAGTTATTGGTGTTATGCTTTACCAGGACTGGAAACTGGCGCTGATTACCATGATACCGATGCCATTCCTGCTGCTGTCGACTTATGTTTTTAAGGAAGCCATCAAGTCGTCTTTCCAGGAGGTGCGTACGCAGGTGGCGCATTTGAATACCTTTTTAGCCGAGCACATCTCCGGCATGAGCGTTATCCAGCTTTTTGCCCGCGAGGACCAGGAAATGCGAAAATTTAAAGCTGTAAATACCAAATACCGTGATGCTAATATTCGTTCCAACTGGTATTATTCTATCTTCTTTCCTGTTGTTGAAATTTTGTTTGCCGTTTGTATTGGCCTGCTGGTGTGGTATGGTTGCAAGCGCATCCTGTCGGACAAAGCGTTATTGAGTATTTCTGCCAACCAGCATGGCATTACGCCGGGCGTAATAACCGGTTTTATTGTGTTGTTGAATATGCTTTTCAGGCCCATACGCCAGCTGGCGGATAAATTTAACACCCTACAAATGGGCATGGTCGGTGCCGACAGGATTTTTAAAGTATTGGATACCGATGAGGTTGCCGTTAATACCGGCAAACTGGCACCTGAAAACCTTAAGGGCGACATAGAATTTAAAGACGTCTGGTTTGCCTATAACGAAGAAAACTGGGTTTTAAAAGACATCAACTTCCATCTGCAGCCCGGCAAAACCCTGGCGCTGGTGGGTGCAACCGGTGCCGGTAAGTCATCAACCATAAATATCCTGAACCGCTTTTATGAAATTGGCAAAGGCAACGTTACTATTGACGGGCACGACATACGGGAGTATGATGTTGATTACCTGCGCTCGCACATTGCAACTGTTATACAGGATGTGTTTTTGTTTACCGATACCATTGCCAACAACATCAGCCTGAATAATACCGAAATTACCCGCGAACAAATCATCGCGGCAGCAAAAGACGTTGGTGCGCATGAATTTATAGAACGATTGCCCGGCGGCTATGATTATAATGTGATGGAACGGGGCTCTACGCTCTCTGCCGGTCAATCGCAACTGATTTCCTTCATCAGGGCATTGGTTTACAACCCTACTATTCTCGTGCTGGACGAAGCCACTTCATCCGTTGATACAGAGACAGAGATTTTGATACAGAATGCCATAGGCAAGCTTATGCAGGGCCGCACAGCCATTGTAATTGCCCATCGCCTCTCAACCATACAAAATGCCGATAAAATCATCGTCCTCGACCATGGCGAGATAAAAGAAATGGGCACTCACCAGGAACTGTTACGCATTGAAGATGGTTACTACCGCAAATTATACGATTTGCAGTTTAATTCGGCAGGCATTGTGAAGTAGTTCATAGTTACTGGTTCATGGTTCATAGTCGAACACAGGGAAATAGTCAGGAAAACCGCTACCACTATAGCCTGTTAAAAACAATATTCTTGATCCTTCCATTAGTCAGCTTAAACCCGGTTACTTTATTTTGCTGATTTTTAACAAAACTAATATTCCCGTTATAACTGCTAAAGTTCCCGGCAACTACAATATCCGGGGCGAAGGTAAAATCTCCAAGCCGCATGTGGTGTGCAACCAGCTTCCCCTTTTCAACTGTTAAGCGGTAGGTAGTCTCCAATTCGGGGCTATAATAGCTACCTGCATATTCGTTGAGCTGCGATAAATCGGGTTTAACCGGGGTAACCCTTTTAGCATTGATATTCCGGTATTTGAGCGCGCCTGCCTTATCCGTTATATTGGTGAAAGTTACAGATGAACCATAAGCAGGTACCCAAAGCGACGTATCGGTTTTTAAATCTGTCGCAAATTTATCCTCACCGTTGGCCTGTACCATTAGTTTGCCATCTTCAAGGGTAAAAGTAACGTACCAGCCTGGGCCTAATTGATAAGTGCCGGTGTATTTTTTTAGTATAGTGCTATCGACTTTAATTGTTGGCAAGCCATTAATATCGGGTCGTGGTGGGCCGGCTTTTAATTTATCTTTTAAAAACAACCGCGCAACGGCATCGGCGCCTCCAAAAGAGTCGAAGTTACCGTGATTACTCAACAGGATAATAGAAAGTTTTTCATCCGGGTAGTTCGAGATAATTGTCCTGAATGCGGCCCAACCGCCAGTGTGCTGTATGTTCCGTATCCCTGCGTCGTCCCTTATTTCCAACCCATAGGCATAGCTATTCTTTTGTCCATTATTAAGCACATCCGTTTCTATCATTCTCAGATAAACCGGGTCGTGCTTATCCAGCGATTGCTGGAAATTTATTACCCATTTTGAAAGGTCCTCAACGGTAGTCACTATCGAACTTGAGCCCCAGGCGGTAAGTGCATCGTTAACTTTATTGTAGCCATGCCCGTTGGGCGAATAAGAACCCGCAAGGTTTTTCACAACGTTAGAATAATCAGTCAACACCTGCGACGAGTTCATGCCCAGCGGTTTAAATATATTCTCCGCAATATAATCAGGGAATGTTTTGCCGCTTACTTTGGCCACAACAGCAGCCAGCAGGTTATACCCTGTGTTTGAGTAGGAATACTGCGAACCTGGCTCAAAATCAAGGTCACGTTGCTTACTTACCATGCGCATAATATCGTCGTAGCTAAAGGCCTCATCCCAACGCCAGCCTGCAGCGTGTAATCCGGCGGGCCAGTCGCGCAGGCCGCTGGTATGATGTACAAGGTTACGAATAGTTATCGGTTTGTTAAACTGCGGCACATCAGGCAGGTACTTGTGGATATCGCCATCCGGCGAAATTTTTCCTTGCTGTATCAACGTCGAAATAGCGAACCCTGTAAACTGTTTGGATACCGAAGCAATATCAAAAACTGTAGCGGGACTTATCGGGATATCATATTCTAAATTGGCAAGGCCGTAACCCTTTTTAAAAACTACGCTGCCATCTTTCACAATTAAAACAGCTACGCCGGGACTGCCTGCTTGGGTATATTGTTTAAATATCGAATCGATTTGAGCTTGTTGTGATGCAGGTATGGTTTGTGAAACTGCTCCCAAACAGCATAAAAGCAGCAAAAAGGCAAGGTGTATTTTCATAGTTAAAAGGATTTTTGGTTTTGTAAACAATTAACAGCGTACATAAAAATAGACCATTAATTTTCATAAACCGTTGCATTACCTCAAAACTATTTTAGCTAAACTTTGCGTTTGTCGCCCGGATGTACTGGCTGTTCTTCTTTTTCGTGTTTTTTGGCTATCTCGCCGCCGTGCGGTTTGTCGGCATTATATTCCTTATCCTCGTTACGCACCACGCTTTTGTGGCCGTTGTCTTGGGGCCTGTGAGTAGGTGTATCCGCAGGCGATGGCTTATCTGTTGAGTTTGCTGGCTTTGTCATAAGTTGATAACAATGCCGGCATCCAATTGGTTTGAATTAAGATTTACAGTATTCAAAAATATCGGATTATCCAGGAAGTTAATCTTACAATCCAGCAAATCCAAAAAATCTCAGTTTAAAAAGAAAGGCTCTCCTTGCGGAAAGCCTTCTCAATATTAAAAAATCACTTGATATACTTATTCTGCAGATAATGCTGCGGCGCCGCTTACAATCTCCGTTAATTCGGTGGTGATGGCTGCCTGGCGTGCCTGGTTGTATGATAGCTTTAACGCTTTCAATAACTCACCGGCGTTATCAGTTGCTTTATCCATTGCGGTCATACGTGCGCCGTGCTCTGATGCATTTGAATCAAGCACTGCTTTGTAAACCTGTATCTTAATGTTTTTAGGGATAAGTTGCTCAACTATAGCTTCCTGCGAAGGCTCCAGTATGTAATCAACCTGTACTTTATTAAGGTCTTTTTTGCCTTCTTCTTTCTTAACCTCAGGTTTTGGAACCGGTAACAGCTGCTCAACAGTTAGTATCTGCATAGCAGCGTTTTTAAACTGGTTATACACCAATTCAACACGGTCGTAATCACCTTTTAAAAATCCTTCCATAATACTTTCGGTAATTACGGAGGTGTTTATAAAGTTAAGGTCGAGGTACAGATCATTATTGTTACCAATAACATTGTATTTGCGGCGCTGATAAAACTCCTGGCTTTTTTTACCGATACTAACTATCGATACATTGCCGGCCCTAAGCTGTTCGCTGTATTTTTCAGCAATCAGGTTATTGGCAGTTTTTATAACGTTAGCGTTAAAAGCACCGGCCAGGCCACGGTTTGACGATACCACAACTATCAGCACCTTGTTCGGCTCGCGCTGCGCTAAAAATGGCGATGAGCCATCCTCTAAACTTGCAGACAAGTTTGCAAGCAGCTCCTTCAGCTTATTTGCATAAGGGCGCAGCTGTACAATTGCGTTGGTAGCCCGTTTCAACTTAGCCGCCGAAACCATTTTCATGGCCTTGGTTATCTGCTGTGTTGAACTTACAGACTTAATCCTGTTTCTTACTTCTTTTAAATTAGCCATTTTTTGAGATTTGAGATGTGAGATTTGAGATATGAGATTTTTGTCTCTCCTTCAAATACACAAACTCTTGTTTTTTATCTCTGTGAGATATGAATATCTTTCTCAATACTCATATCTCACATCTCATATCTAAAATTAATATTTCCCGCTCAGCTCTTTAGCTACTGTTTCCAGTACGCCGGTGATGCTGTCGTCGAACTTACCTGCTTTAAGGGCAGCTAAGACTTCAGGGTGACGAACTTCAAGCTGGCTTGTAAATTCGCTTTCAAACTCCCTGATTTTGTTTACAGGTACGTTACGCATCAGGTTTTTAGTACCTAAGTATATAACAGCAACCTGTTTTTCAACGGTTACAGGTGAGTATTGACCTTGCTTCAAAATCTCAACGTTACGGGCACCTTTGTCAAGCACTGTTTTTGTTGATGCATCAAGGTCTGAACCAAATTTAGAGAAGGCCTCAAGCTCACGGTATTGCGCCTGGTCAAGTTTCAGGGTACCTGCAACTTTCTTCATCGATTTGATTTGCGCGTTACCACCCACACGTGATACCGAGATACCTACGTTGATAGCGGGACGAACACCTGCGTTAAATAAGTTCGACTCAAGGAATATCTGGCCGTCAGTAATCGAAATTACGTTGGTTGGGATATATGCCGATACGTCACCCGCCTGTGTTTCGATGATCGGCAATGCGGTTAATGAACCACCACCTTTAACAATACCACGGATTGACTCAGGCAAATCATTCATTGCCTGGGCAATTGAATCATTCTGGTTGATTTTAGCGGCACGCTCTAGCAAACGGCTGTGCAGGTAAAACACGTCACCTGGGTAAGCCTCGCGGCCCGGTGGGCGACGTAATAATAACGACACTTCACGGTAAGCAACTGCCTGTTTTGACAAATCATCATAGATGATTAAAGCCGGGCGGCCAGTATCGCGGAAGTACTCACCAATTGCTGCACCTGCAAACGGCGCAAAGAACTGCATGGTAGCAGAGTCAGAAGCATTTGCCGCAACAATGATAGAATATGGCATAGCGCCTTTTTCTTCCAGTGTGCGTACGATGTTTGCTACGGTAGAAGCTTTCTGGCCGCATGCAACATATATACAGATAACCGGTTTGCCGGCATCATAAAATTCTTTTTGGTTGATGATGGTATCGATACAAACCGCAGTTTTACCTGTCTGACGGTCACCGATAACCAACTCACGCTGGCCACGGCCGATAGGGATCATCGCGTCAATAGCTTTGATACCAGTTTGCAAAGGCTCGGTTACCGGTTGGCGATAGATAACACCTGGCGCTTTACGCTCCAAAGGCATTTCATAGACCTGGCCGGCAATAGGGCCTTTACCATCAATTGGGTTACCCAGGGTATCAACTACACGGCCAAGCATGCCTTCGCCTACGTTAATTGAAGCAATCCTGTTGGTACGTTTAACGGTGTCACCTTCTTTAATATCATCGGATTTGCCAAGCAATACCACACCCACGTTATCTTCTTCAAGGTTAAGTACGATACCTTGTAAGCCGGTACCAAACTCAACCAGCTCGCCCGATTGTACTTTTGTTAATCCATAAACGCGTGCAATACCGTCACCCACCTGGAGTACAGTACCCACTTCTTCTAATTCAGATTCTGACTTGAAGCCTGCCAACTGCTGACGCAAAATTGCTGATACTTCGTCTGGTCTTACCTCTACCATTTTTTAACTTTATTTAGAGTTTTAGTTTTTAATTACTAGCTGCCCTTTTGGCAAATTCTTTCTTTAATTTATGCAGATCGCTCGAGATGCTGGTATCTACCTGCCTGTCGCCAACGGTTAACACAAAACCACCGATTAACGACGGGTCAACCTTTGTTTCAAGCTTAACGGTACCGCCGGTGGCTGCCATTATATCGGCAATCATCTTTTTCTGGTTAGCGTCTGACAGTGCCGTGGCCGATACAACCGAAGCGTGTACGATATTATTTTTGATATCATACATATTCACATACTCGCCGGCGGTAGCATATAAAACCTCGCCGCGGCTTTTGTTAACCATCAGCGTAAAAAAAGCAAGGCTCACTTTGTTGATCTTTTTGCCAAAAACCTCTTCAATTATCTTTACTTTTTTTGAGTGAGATACTATCGGGTTGGCCAAAACCGCTTTTAGTTCAGGGTTAGCTTTTAAAGTGTGCAGGAAAAGCTCCATATCACTTTTTACCGGCTCAACAAGGTTTTGCTCCTGTGCTAAGTCGATGATAGATTTGGCATACCTGGCTGCTACTGTTAATTCTGACATTGTTTTATTTACGAGTTACGAATTCCGATTTACGATTGTGTGAATTTCAGGTTAACTTTAACATTAATCCAAAATCGTAATTCGTAAATCGTAATTCTGAAATTACGATAGTTTAACGTCTCTTAATAAATCCTTAACCAGTTCGTCTTGTTTTTTCTGATCTTCAAATTGCTTGCGCAATACTTTTTCAGCAATTTCAAGCGAAAGAGATGCTACCTGGTTTTTTACATCAGCCATAGCGATAGCCTTCTGGTTGTTTATCTCGATGCGGGCAAGCTCAATCTGGCGCGAACCTTCTTTTTGTGCTGCCTCTTTAGCATCGCTGATGATTTGGTTTTTCACCTTGGTTGCTTCAGATAAAATAGCATCACGCTCAGCACGGGCGCTTTTTAACAAAGCTTCGTTTTCGCCGGTTAAGCGGGCCATTTCTTCTTTAACCGCTTCAGCACGTGACAGCGCGGTTTCAATCGACTGCTCGCGTTCATTAACGGCAGCTAAAATCGGCTTCCAGGCAAATTTACCTAATAAGAACAACAGGATCAGGAATGATAAGGTTGTCCAGAAAATTAAACCCACTTCAGGTGTAACTAATTCCATTATATTTTATTTATTACTTTGTACCAATTATTTTTAATTGAACTCTAAAAACATGCCCGGAACCAACCGTTCCGGGATGTTTTTTTCTCTTGTTGCCTAATAATAATTAGAGCAAAGCCACTACCACGGCAAACAGTGCAACACCTTCTACAAGGGCCGCAGCGATGATCATGTTAGTTTGAATTTTAGAGATAGCTTCAGGCTGGCGTGCGATAGCTTCAACAGCTTTACCACCAATCTGTCCGATGCCGATACCAGCACCAATAGCAGCTAAACCTGCACCGATAGGACCAAATCCTCCTGTCATTGTTTTAAATTTAAAGTGTATATATAAGAATAATTAATTTTAAATCACTTCATGATCATGATGCTCCTGTATTGCCATCCCGATAAACAGGGAAGCAAGCATCGTGAATATATAGGCCTGTAAAAACGCCACCAATACCTCGATAGTGTCGATAAACACTACAAAAACTACCGATACCGGCGAAATCCACAGACTGTTGAATATAAATATTAACGATACGAGGCTCAACACAACAATGTGGCCGGCTGTTATATTAGCAAACAAACGGATCATTAATGCAATTGGCTTTGAAAATATCGAAACAATTTCTACCGGGATCATGATTGGGAATAACCACCAGGGGTTAGGTACAAATATGTGTTTCCAGTAATGCTTATTAGCTTTTAAGTTTACAACGAGTAGTATAATAACTGATAACACTAAAGTTACCGCAATATTACCCGTAAGGTTATAACCACCGGGGAAGAAAGGTATCATCCCGAAAATATTATTGATCAATATAAAAAAGAAAATGGTAAGCAATAAAGGCATGTAAGCTTTATACTTAACACCGATATTTGGCAATGCCACGTCGTCCCTTATAAACAATATCAAAGGTTCCATCCATGACTGTAAGCCTTTTGGCCCTTTTCCTGGACGTTTTCTATAAGCCGATGACATGCTGAAGAATACAACGATAAGTATAATACCTGTCATCCACATACTGGCAACGTTTTGGGTGATGGAAAAATCTAAAACCTTTTTATTATTTACCTCATCAATCTTACCATTTGCGTCAGCAACCTTTATTTTATTATTTACCAGCATATAGCTGTAATATTTGCCGGCGTAAACAGTTCCCTGAGGCTGCAGGTGTGCTGATGAAAATGTCTCCAGGCCTTTATCGGTATAAAGTATTATCGGCAGCGGGATATATGATTTTCCAAACATATGCCACTCGTGCTTGTCGGCAATATGCTCCATTATAGTTTCCTTTGGGTCAAACTTCTTTTCAGCACCCTCGGGCTTGTTTTCCTGGGACAACGCTTTGGTTGGAAATGCCCCTAACGCTAAAAAAAACGCACAAATTAACGTTATGTTAAAAATTTTTGATTTCAAAATCGAGCCGTTTATCATCTAAATGAAGTTTTCTACCTTAAAATTTTGTGCCGCAAGGTACGCAACAAAATATAAACTTCAAAGGCAGTATTTAAGAAATATATGTAAAAAAAATCGCCTACAAAAACATACTTGTTTACCTTGTTTTTTGCCAGTAAAACCAATACAAAAATAAGGCATGCAAGTATCTTCACAACTGTACCGCCCATAAATGCCTCAGAGAACATATTAGGGTACATTTGGCGCACAATCAATATCCCAGTTACAACGATAAGGGTCAATCCCGCCAAAAAAAAGAAGATGAGCCAGAACTGCGGGGTTATCATATCAGCATGCCCGTAGTGTTGCAGATAATATGGTGGTATGGCTATAATAAAGGTAAACCATAAGAAAAAAAATATTGCGTAGTAAATTTTCATGCGGGCTGGTTGTTCAATCTTTTATCGATTTTATAACGAGGTACAAAGATATAAAAACCCCGGTAAGTGCCAGCGCTGCCGTTACCCATTTTGTATGATGGTTCGCAGCTTCGTCAATTTTATAGCCGCCATACGAAAACAGCCCTATTATTCCTATCATCTGGAAACCCATACCTGTAAATTTCAGATAGTTATTTCCGGAGTTTTTGTTGCTGTTATTGTCTTTTTGTTCATCTTTGAGCATATGCAAATTTATTAATCCCTTTGGGTTATTTTAGTAAATTAGCGAGGCTTTTATAACCACCTTATAAATTGAATACACTTTCTAAAATCCAGACAGTTAAACCATATAAATCGCTGCTTTTTGCATTGGTATTTGTTATAGCGGGGTGCTCTCTTGAAAAAAAGAGCGGTTTTAACCGCAACATGCAAAACCTTACCGCACACTACAACATATTATTTAATGCAAAAGAGATATTGCGGTTAAAGCAAGTGAGCTATGCCTCGGTATTTGCAGATAATTATAACGAGCTGTTAAGCGTTTACCCCGACAGCGTTACCCAAACACAGACCCCTGATAAGGATTTGGAAGAGGCAATTGTTAAAGGGAACAAGATTATCAATATAAAAGAACAGAGCCATTATTTAGGTGATGCTTACCTGGTGTTGGGTAAGGCCAATTATTTAGAGGGTAACTATTTTAATGCAAACGAATTTTTCAGTTATGTGACCCGCTCGTTTCCAACCAGGTTGGATTTGGTGCAGGATGCGCTTACCTGGAAGGCCCGCGCATATATGTATTTAAATGAATTGCCACAGGCGAAGCTTACTATCGACTCGGCTATACAAAACATCGACCCTAAAAAAAATAAAGGCCTTATTGGCGATATATACGCTACCAAGCTACAATATGATATTAATGCCCAGGAATATGCCGATGGCGAGACAATGGCAAAACAGGCCATTGAGCATTGCCATAACCGTGAACAGCGCCTGCGCCTTACATTTATTTTAGCCCAGTTGCAGGAGCTTAACCAAAAGCCGGGCGAGGCGATAGCAAACTACAACAAGATTGCCAGCAGCAATGTGTCTTTCGAAATGGCTTTTAACGCCAGCCTGAACCGGATACGGATTGATGATGCACGTAATGGCGTAAAGACCAGCCGCACCGAACGCCTCCTTGCCCTTTTAAAGGAACCTAATAACAAAGAGTTTAAAGACCAGATATACTACCAGGTGGCCGAAATGCAAATGGTTGATAAAAATGTTGACGGTGCTATAAAAAACTATAAGCTATCGGTTAGGAACAGTATAAAAAATCAAAGTCAGAAGGGCCTCTCCTACCTAAGGCTGGCTACCATCTACTTTAAAAACAAGGCTGACTACATTACCTCCAAAAAATATTACGACAGCACCCTCACTGCACTGCCTGTAAACTATCCGGGCTACGGCGTTATTAAAAAAACGAACGCTAACCTGCAAATACTTACCGATGCCTATCAAACCATAACCCGCGAGGATACCCTGCAGGCGCTGGCAAAAATGGATCCAAAAAAGCGCGATTCGATAATTGATAAAATGGTGAGCGATAAAACCCTGGCGCAACAGCAACAGGCCGACCAGGCCGCAGCAGCATCGGCCAACTCAGGTTCGTTTGGTACGGATGCCAATAACGGCACCGGCACTAACGGCCCACGTGGGCGGGGGCAATTAGGTTCGCAGCAAAACTCCGGCGCTACCTTCTATTTTTACAACACCAGCGCAGTTACCCAGGGCTATGGCGATTTTAAACGCAAATGGGGCGACCGTAAACTGGAAGACAACTGGCGGCGTGCAAGCCGCTCAAACAGCGACATAACGGCCAACAACGCAACCACCACCGCAGGTGACCCTGATGCACCGGCGGGCACACAAGCGGGCACCCGGCCAAGAAATGTCACCACCGCAGGTGGATACCGTACCGAGTTAACACAAGGGCTGCCATTAACCCCGGAATTGCTGGCACAATCAAACCTCAAGGTTTACCACGCTTATGTGGATATTGCTAACTTTTATCGCGACATTTTGGGCGATAAACAGGAAGCCATTGCATCCTACGAAAAAATACTAAGTCGTTTCCCGAACGACCCGAATAAGGCCGCGATATATTATAACCTGTACAGGCTATATAGCGATGTTGACAAAGCAAAGTCTGACAAGTATAAAGACATCCTGCTAAAGCAATACGCCGATACACCTTTCGCCAAAATTATTGCCGATCCCGACTATGCCAAAAAGCTGGAGGACGAGAACGCCGAATTTACCCAAGCTTATAATAAGGTGTTTGATTTGTATGCAAACAAGAAATACAATGATGTTATTACCGGCGTGCCGCAAATGTTTAAACAATACCCGGGCAACAAACTGGCACCGCAACTATATTACTTAAAAACAATTGCTGAAGGGCATAATGAAAAAATTGGCCCATTTGCCGACAGTTTAAAACAGGTAGCCGCAAAGTATCCGGACGATAAATTGGTTACCCCGCTTATAACCCAGCAATTGGCTTACATTAATTCAAACCTTGTCGAAATGCAGGCAAGACCCGTAGCCCTGGTCGGCGATAACCCGGAGGATATACCATTTACTATTGACCCTGCCTATAAAAAAGAAACCGCTTATCGGCCTACTGTAGATCCGCGTGCACTTTATAATCAGCAACAACAGGTGCGGATAGAAAAACCAAAACCAAAGGAAGCAGAGAAGCCAAAGCAGCTGGAAGCGCCAAAGGTAGTTCCGCCCTTTGCGCCACCGGTTAAAAAGCCAGATACCGTAGCCAAACAACAGGCTAAGGTAACGCCGCCTCTAGTTAAGAAAGCAGATACCGTAGCTAAACAAGCGGTGGTTACGCCACCGGTTAAAAAAGCTGATACCGTTGCAAAACAGGCTGTGGTTACACTGCCGGTTAAAAAAGCCGATACTGTTATAGCAAATCAACCCCAGGCGATACCGCCTGTGGCGCCGCCAGTAAAACAAGTTGATACCATCGCAAATTCAGTTCAGCAAAATGCGGTTATTACTACCGAAGCCCCGTCAGAGTTAAAAAAGGTTGACCTGGTACCGTCTATATTTAACGAAAATGACAGCACTAACTATTATGTTGCAGTAAATGTAAGCAGCGGTACAACTAATTTGGCCTCTTCGCGTTTTGGATTTGGGCAATTTATAAGGGCTAACTATGCAGGCAAAGGTCTTAAGCACCAACTGTTACCGGTTGGCCAGGACAACCAGATAATATATGTGGGCCGGTTTGCATCACTTGCCGATGCCAAAAAGTACGCCCGCGAGGTTGTACCTTTGCTGCCTGATATCATGAAGGTGCCGAAGGATAAATACACCTTTTTTATTATTACGCAGCAAAATCTGAATAAATTAGCCGACGCAAAATTGATCAATAGTTACATCGACTATTACCAACGAAACTTTTAACTACCATGATTATTAAGCTCAAACCTGAGGATATACGACGTTACAACTGGTATATATGGAAAACTGTTATAGCATTCCTGGTACTTTTTGCACTGATGCTGGTGGTAACCGACTTAGGATTATTCGGCCCCTTGCCTACGTTTAAGGCTATTGAAAACCCCAAAAGTTTCCAGGCATCAGAAGTTTTATCAGCCGATAAAACAGTATTGGGTACTTACTATGTGCAAAACAGGTCAAGCATAACGTACGGTCAGCTTTCTCCAAACGTTGTGAATGCACTCATTGCAACCGAAGACACCCGCTTTTATGACCATTCCGGTATCGACTTTCAGCGTTTGCCGGGCATCGTGTTTTTTACGCTGATCGGTAAAAAACAAGGCGCAAGCACCATAACGCAGCAATTGGCCAAAAACTTATTTTCGGGCCCCATTGCTCACAACCCCTTTGTAAGGGTAACCCAAAAACTGAAGGAATGGATTACCGCCATCAGGCTGGAAAGGCGTTATACCAAGCAGGAAATTATTACCATGTATTTAAATACAGTCGACTTTGGCGCCTACAATACTTTCGGCATCAAATCGGCAGCACGTACTTACTTTGGCGTTACACCCGATAAACTTACTCCCGACCAGGCCGCTCTGTTGGTAGGAATGTTAAAAGGTACCGGCGTTTATTCACCCATCCGGCACCCCGACCGCGCGTTGGCCCGTCGCAACACTATCCTGGCCCTAATGGAGAAACAGGGATTTTTAACTGACGGACAGTTAGCTGAGCTGAAAGCGAAGCCAATAGGCTTAAACTTCAGTCCGATTACGCATAATGACGGTCCGGCCCCTTACTTCAGGGCTGTGCTGAAACAGGAAATCCAAAAAATCTTTAAGGACCAGAACATCGTCCAATCCGATGGTTCGCAATATGACCTCGACCGTGACGGCCTTAAAATATACACCACTATCGATGCTACCATGCAGCAATATGCCGAGCAGTCCCAACAGGAATATATGGGTAAACTGCAGCAACAGTTTGACGATCAATGGAAGGGCGTGAACCGCGCAAAAAACATTAAAAACTATAAGCTGCTTTTAGACCAGGGCATGTTCCGGTCTGACAGGTATAAGCAACTGCAACTTGAAGGAAAATCGGAAGATGAGATAAGAGAGAATTTTAATACGCCGGACAGTTTGGAGCTTTTTACCTGGCATGGCCTGGTTGATACACTGATGAAGCCCATCGACTCGATGGTGTTCAGTAAAATGATGCTCCGCAACTCGCTGATGAGTATGGACCCAACCACCGGCTATGTAAAAGCCTGGGTTGGTGGCACCAACTTTGAGCATTTTAAGTATGACCAGGTAAAACTGGGCACCAGGCAGGTAGGTTCAACCGCCAAGCCATTCACCTATTCTGTAGCTATTGAAAACGGCTTTTCGCCATGCCAGGAAGTTGATAACGTGCCCGTCACCATAACCGGCTATGGCGACCCATGGACACCCAAACAATCATCGTCCGATTATTTGCAGGGCGCTATTACTTTGAGGAAGGCCTTAGGTTACTCACAAAATTATGTTGCAGCCTATGTAATGAACGAGGTAAAGCCTATCCCTGTGATGGAATTGATTAAAAAAATGGGGATTACCAGCACTGTTCCGCCGTATCCGTCTATCTGCCTGGGTACATTTAACGCCTCGGTGTTTGATATGACGGGCGCCTACTCGGTATTTGCTAACCACGGCACCTGGACTGAGCCTACTTATATATTACGCATAGAAGATAAAAACGGCAACGTTATATATACACATACGCCAAAGGTGGTACAGGCTATGGATGCACAAACGGCATACGTAATGACTTATATGCTTAAGGGCGTGATTGAAGATGGAACGGGCTCAAGGCTGCGTGGCAGGTACGGGCTCACCAATCCGATAGGCGGCAAAACCGGTACTACACAGGAAAACTCTGACGGCTGGTTTATGGGGGTGACCCCGCAACTGGTTACCGGCGTTTGGACGGGCTGCGAGGATCGCGATATACACTTCCGCTCAACCCGCATGGGTGAAGGCGCAAACTCGGCTCTGCCTATATTTGCAGGGTTTATGAAACGCGTTTACGATAACCCTGCTTTAGGTATCAAACGAAATGTTGATTTTGATGCGCCGAAAAACGGGGTGAGCATTGTGATGGATTGTAACCAGTATAAACAGCAACAGCAGGGGACAGGGGAAGTGGATAAGAAGTTGGGGTTTTGATTTTGTTGCAAAGTTGTAATGTTGAAAGGCTGTAATGTTAAATACGCCGCTCGTCATCGCGAGGAACGAAGTAACCTCTACAAAGGACCATAATGGACCTTTATGTTTATGTAATCTGTTAGCTGGCTGCCTGTTCCCCATTGCAATTTTATTTTGTTGATTTGCATGTGCAGTCCGCCAGTTGGCGGATCGCTCCTCGTAGTGACGCTTCGATACTATTAATTCGTCAGTAATGACCCTATGACTACAGTGTTCGATTATAAGTCTATATTAAAAAACATCCCACACAAGCCCGGCATTTACCAATACTGGGATGAGGAAAAAGAACTGATATACATCGGTAAGGCTAAGGATTTACGCAACCGGGTTAGCAGCTATTTCAATAAGGACAACCATATAAATGCCAAAACAAAGGTCTTGGTATCCAAAATCCGTAATATCACCTTTACCATTGTTGATACCGAGGTGGATGCCTGGCTGCTGGAGAACAGCCTGATTAAAAAGCATCAGCCGCGTTATAATGTAATGTTGAAGGATGATAAAACCTATCCATGGATTATCATCAAAAATGAAAATTTCCCCCGCATTTTCTGGACGCGTCGTATCGTGCGCGACGGTTCAAAATACCTGGGGCCTTATGCATCGGTAAGCATGATGCATAATATTTTAGGACTGATAAAGGAAACCTTTCCGCTGCGTACATGTAATTTGGCGCTAACGAGAGAGAATATAGATAAAGGGAAGTTTAAAGTTTGCCTGGAGTACCAGTTGGGCAACTGTAAAGGCCCCTGCCAAAACTACCAAACCGAGGATGACTACGACCACAGTATCGAGGAAATAACCGACATACTAAATGGCAAAATTGGTGCAGTACTGCGCAACCTAAAAGCTGATATGGAAAAGGCCGTCGCCGAAATGAACTATGAGGCCGCCCACCGGTTGAAAAGGAAATTCGAGCTATTGGAGAATTACCAGAGCAAATCGACCGTTGTAAACTCGTCTATTACTGATGTGGATGTATTCAGCATTGCTTCTGAGGAGAAATATGCCTTTGTGAATTATTTAAAGGTGATGAACGGCACCATTATCCAAACGCAAACCATCGAGCTAAAAAAACGGCTGGACGAAAGCGACGAGGAACTGTTAACTCTCGCCATATCCGAGTTCCGAAGCAGGTACGACAGCCATTCAAAAGAAATAATAGTACCGTTTGATATTGATCTGGACGACCCCAAAATAAAATTCACTGTGCCAAAGCTTGGCGAAAAACGCAAGTTGCTCGACCTTTCGCAAAAGAACGTGCATTTTTTTAAGCGCGATAAGCTGGATCAGTACGAAAAGCTGAACCCCGAAATACGTACCGAAAGACTGCTTACCCAAATGATGAAGGATTTGCGGATGAACCTATTGCCAAGGCACATCGAGTGTTTTGATAACTCCAATTTCCAGGGCAAATACCCGGTGTCAGCAATTGTGGTTTTTAAAGATGCTAAGCCATCTAAAAAAGATTACCGCCATTTTAATGTTAAAACTGTTGAGGGGCCCGACGACTTTGCCACAATGGAGGAAGCTGTACACCGCCGTTACCGGCGCATGCTTGATGAGGGCACAGAACTGCCGCAGCTAATTGTGATTGACGGCGGCAAAGGCCAGCTTTCATCAGCTTTAAAAAGCTTAAAATTATTAGGTATTGACAAACAGGTTACCGTTATCGGCATTGCCAAACGCCTGGAAGAGCTTTACTACCCGGGCGATCAATACCCGCTGTATCTCGACAAAAAATCGGAAACATTAAAAGTTATCCAGCAATTACGGGATGAGGCCCACCGTTTCGGCATCACCTTCCACCGCAAAAAACGGGATAAGGGCACCCTGGTTACCGAACTGGAGCTGATTGAAGGAATCGGCAAGACCAGCGCCGAAAAGCTGCTTAAATATTTTAAATCGGTAAAGAAGGTACGCGCTGCTACCGAAGAAGAATTACAAGAGGTGGTGAATTTAAAACAGGCAAAGGCAATTGTATCTTATTTCGGTGGAGAAGAAAGTCCGAAAGTCCGGAAGTCCGAGAATCCGGAAGAAGGTTTGCTTGCTTGAGTCTGGCTCTCTAAACAAAAAAAGCCCTTACAAAATGCAAGGGCTCTTTATATCGTATCTTTCTGTCTTTCGAACTTTACTGACTTTCGGACTTTACTGACTTCATTAATACTGCCACAAATTCAACTCCCAATCCATCAGGGTTTTCTTCATCCTGTCGGCTTCGTATAGGCGGTCGATGCCGTTCATGTAGTCTTTTATACGTTCGTCCTTGTCGTTCGATTGTTTTACAATATAGCTGGTAAATATTCTCTTTACAAAGGCATCGTCAAAGCTCAAGCCTGTAGCATCGTTGTTACGGCTAACCACTTCCTTTGTGGCAAGTACGTGCCTTGCTTCTGAAAAATACACCCAAAAAGCAGGCTGATAATCTTCGGTTGTTCCTACTTTTACCTTTACCAGGGGTGCTATGCCAATAATACGCGGCTCAAAAATTGAGCGTTGCTTATCGAATATCCAGTCCTCTTTTAGGCGAAACTTAACCACGCTATCAGCATTAAATTCACCGGCTTGCATTTTCGAACCGATTTTATTACCGTTAGCGTCAAACTTGTCAACCGTCGCACTATCGGCCATACGGCTGCGGGCTTTTCCCTGTGCTAAAGGCACTAAAAATTTGTCGCCTCCCGGGTCTTCATTTGATGGTGTTGGATCGTATGCTGTCATTTCACCGGCATCAATAGCAGTTAATAAAACATCAATCAAACGCTGTTTTGGCGAAGCCAGGTATTGGTTCATTTTTTCGCGCACATCAATTTCGCGCCAAACACGCTTTACAAATGCAGCATCTGATTCCCTTAAGTTAGGGTAGGGTGTTACTTTAGCGCTTAAAATATTGTTCTTTTTAAAATAACCATCCAATGGATGCTCAAAAGCTTTTGCCGGGCCTTTTTTGGTGGTATCCGTGCCAGTTGGCTTAGCGCTTGTTGTAGAGTTAGGGTTTACACCGCCGGCAGGTTGCTGCGGTTGTTGCTGCACCGGCTGCTGCGTCGCAGCAGCTTTTGTGTTTTTTGGCTTTCTCGTTCTTTGCGCATATGATGATATACAGGCCAGGCAAAGTACAATTACTAAAATCCTTGTTTTCATAATCCTTCTTTTAATTAGCACTAAAAACTATTGGGTCAAGTCCCTGTGGTACACCATCAGGACCAACGGCAATAATATCTTTGAAAACTACAGTTGTTCCCGGTGTAACGCTGCCCATTAACTGTCGCATGGCAGACGATAACTCGCCGCCGGTGCCATTCAGGGTAACTACGTCCTGGCGAGGTTTGGCAATCTGCAAAGTAAACCGTGTTACGTTAAACTTAGCATCGAATTCGAAATTTTCAAGTTTTGCAAATAACCTGTCCTGTGCCCTGATATTAGCTGCACTGGTTACTCCCCCGCTCCTTCCGGCAAATGCAGCCTTTGGTGGTGGTATACGTTTCACGCGAAACACGCTGCTTCCTAATACAGATACTTTTCCTTTAGTAAGTTCGCCAGATACAGTAATAGTAGCCTCCCCTATACTACTAACAGTAGCAGTGTAATGACCATTCGAACCCGATATACTGCCTCCGCTCATACTAACCCTCAGGTTTTCTTTTGCTATACCCGGAGCTGATACAGAAACGGGGTTAGGTAAACCAATATATAATACGTTCATTTTATCCGGCGAAACTACTGCAGATGGCCTCGCCACCATATAGGTCTGCGGGGGGGTGTCATAATATTTAATAGATCCATCGGTTTGTTTTACCGCAATCTTTGCCGACCATGTGTGTAAACCCTCGCTGCTAGTGCTGCCATTATATTTACCTTTACCTGATTCTGTTGGTAATGATGAACCACCAACAGTAATATTGGGTGTTAGTTTTGAGTCGTAAGCAGTAAGAAACACCTCTGCAGTATATGGTTGCCCAAGCAGGACGTAGCTTGTTGGCGCTACTGCCACAGCACTAAACTGGTCAAGGTTTACCTGTGCCTGATCAACTTTGCTTAATATTTTCTTTACGACCTCATTTTCCGCATTCTTAGTATCTGTTTGAATTTTGGCAAGGGTTGTTAGAGTTGCACCAAGTGGAATACCATCGCCAAAATAGGCTTCTTCCCATGATTTTTGTATACCGGCGCTTGGTGGTGGCGCATCGGCATTTAACGAAAAATTAACGCCGCCCCGATCCTTAGCGTCTAAAAGCGCTAATAGCTTATCGTGAGTATCGGTTATTTTTTGGCGAAGTTCCTCTCCCTTTTTGCCGGCTATCATCACGTTCGGCGATATATCAAGGTTTTCCCTTGAATCCACATCATTGGTAGTTGGATTAATACCTCCACCTTTAGCTGTTAACTCATCGCGCAGCGACTGTACATAATTATACAGGTCGTTTGATATTGCAGTTGCCTTTTTGGCATCATTATAATATTTCAAAGCGCGGTCATGCTGTTCTTTCAGCTTGCCTGCTTCAAACGAGCTATAAGTTGTTTTAATACCTTTATCTACGTTACCGGTAGAAGTATCCAAACTGTTTTTTATATTTTTAAATGCATCGAGCAGGTTATCCGGTACGCTTAGGGCCACAAGGCCTAAAAGCACCAGGTAAAGGATACCCATCATTCGTTGTCTTGGGGTTTGTTTACCTCCAGCCATTTGTACTAAATGTTATATTTTTAATTAAATAAATAATTTATCATTAACTAACACGTGGCTGATTCATTGCTGAAAGCATATTGCCGTATATTGAATTTAATGTCGCCAGGTTTTTCGCTAAGCGGTTAACTTCGTCTTTAAACTGTTTTGAATCAGCAGCAGAATCGTTAAAGTTGCCCAGCGTTACTGCCATATCCGAATAAAATTTGTTCATTGATTTGAGGTGATTGCTCGAGTCCTGTAACTCCAGTTCGTAAACAGCATTCAGCGAAGTTAAATTTTTCGCCATTTTATTTACCTGCTCATGATATGATTTTGAATCAACACCCGCACCCGCCAGTTCCGACATGTTTACTGATGCTTTTTCAACAGCTGCATTCAATGCATCATAGCTTGCCGATGCCTGCTTAACTTTATTAGTAAACGCAATAGTTGCATCGCCGGCATCGGTAACGCGTGATATTGAATTGACTTTATCGCCGAAGGTGCGTAAACCATTCGCCAGGCTGCTTATCAGTTCAGGGCCGATTTTTGCTTCGCTAAGCATGGCGTCCAGAGCTGCGGTATTCGAGAAACTGTCGCCCTGGGGTGCTTTGCGTGCAACAGCTTTTGGCAATTCACCATCATAATCTTCATCCAGTTCAGGGTAAGCACGGCGCCAGTCAAGCTCTTTCTCCTCGCGTTGGAAACCTAATAAGAAAAACAAAATAGCCTCTGCCGATAGCCCTCCAGCAATAAACCAGGTTGCGCCCGGCCAGTGCAATATTTTAAACATCAGACCAACAATAACCACTGTTGCGCCCCATGATACGATATTATTAATTCCGTAAGGTTGTTTCTTCCCAGCCATAGTAATTTGAAAAAAGATTAAATGTTATTTTTTGTTGGTTTGTTATGTTTATCGTTTATCTCTTATGTCGCGACCAAGGTATTTAGTAACACAACGGAAACCGATGTAAGATTTTGCAGTGTCCTGGTACTCGTAAGTACGTTTTGAGTTTTGAAGAAAAAAGCCGATATCTTTCCATGAACCGCCGCGCACAACTTTACGCTTCAGTACCGGGGCATCGCTGGCTTTGGCTTCGTAGTTAAACGTAGGTGCAAGGTCATGCACAAAAGTAGAGGCGGATTCATCAAATGCTGATAGGGTCCATTCGGCAACATTGCCCGCCATATTATATAAGCCGTAATCATTAGGAAAATACGACTTCACTGCTACAGTGTAAGCCCCGCCATCGTCGGTATAATTACCGCGGCCGGGTTTAAAATTCGCCAATAAGCACCCTTTGGCATTTTTTGCGTAAGGGCCGCCCCATGGATAATCGGTACCAATTCTGCCGCCACGGGCTGCATATTCAAATTCAGCCTCGGTTGGTAAATTATAGGGAGCACGGTGAGCCAATTTTCTTGAATCTTTATACGCTTCGTTGTAGCGTGTGCGCCATACGGTAAATGCACGAGCCTGGCGCCAGGTCACACCTACCACAGGATAATTACGGAACGCAGGGTGTGAAAAATAAGCTTCCGTCATCGGCTCGTTGGCAGCGTATGAAAAATCACTCAACCAAACCAATGTATCCGGGTAAACCGGAACAGTATCACGGATAATGAAATCCGAACGCTTTTTTGTTTT
>Ga0207695_10002913_pt1 | contig 24748 bp, 23 predicted proteins | sample KBSC54metaG_FD_184354 | JGI IMG/M metagenome (GOLD analysis project Ga0207695, IMG submission 184354) | Corn rhizosphere microbial communities from Kellogg Biological Station, Michigan, USA - KBS C5-4 metaG (SPAdes) (version 2) | ecosystem: Host-associated > Plants > Roots > Rhizosphere > Soil...
CGAGTCGACGCCCCGGGGCACCTTGGCCCGCGCGATCTCGGCGCGGGCCAGATCGCGGAACAGCTCGGAGCGGGTGCACCCCCGCTCGGCCGCCAGCGCGTCGATCTCCTTCAGCAACGGGGCGTCGATGGCCACGCCGAAGCGGACGAGGTCGGCTTTCATCCGCAGGACAATAACATCGCCCGCGCTCAGTCCTCGGCGGCGGCGTCCCCGGCGGCGGCGGCGCGAAAAGGCGACTGCGCCGCGTAGGCCGCCACCTCCTCGCGCATCGCTTCTGCCTCGCGGGCGATGTAGTCGGCCACCGCCGCGCCCAGCTGGCGGTTGCGCAGCCAGTGCGCGCTGTAGGTGAAGGCCGGGACCAGCCCGCGCTTCAGCTTGTGCTCGCCCTGGGCGCCCGCCTCGAAGCGGGTGGCGCCGCGGGCGATGGCCCGCTCGATCAGGCGGTGGTAGCACAGCTCGAAGTGCAGCATGGGCAGCTCCTCCAGGCAGCCCCAGTAGCGGCCGTAGAGGTGCGCGCCCTTCTCGAAGTTGATGGTGCCGGCCACGGCGGTGTCCCCCCGGAAGGCCAGCGTCGACACCAGGCGGTGGGCGTGGGTCTGCCGGATGACGTCGAAGAACGCCCGCGTCAGGTACTCGCGCGCCCCGTGTTTCTCGGCGTTCGCCTGGTAGAAGTCGCGCAGCACCCGCCAGGTGGCGTCGTCCATCTCGCTGCCCACCAGCGTGCGCAGGGACAGCCCGTGGCTCTGCGCCACCTGTCGTTCGTGGCGCAGCTGCTTGCGGTGGCGCGACTTCATCTCGCCCAGGAAGTCGTCGTACGAGCGGTAGGGTTCCGGGGTCCGGTTGTGCCAGTGGAACTGCATGCTGAGGCGCTTGCGGAAAGGGTGGGCGCCTGACGCCGGCTGCGCCGCCAGCCAGTCCGCTTCGCCCTCGGTGCAGAACAGCACATGGATCGACGAGGCCTTCTCTTCCTCGGCCACCGCGTGCATGCCGGAAAGAAGCGCCTCGCTGACGGCCGCGGCGTCGGCGTCGGGGGCCAGCAGCAGGCGGCGCCCGGTGGCGGGGGTGAACGGGATGGCGGCGACCAGCTTCGGATAGTAGCGGATGCCGGCCTGGTGGGCGCCGTTCGCCCAGGCCCAGTCGAAGATGAACTCGCCGAAGCTGTTCATCTTCAGGTAGAGCGGCAGCGCGCCGACCAGGCGGCCGGCCTGCCGCACCAGCACGAAGCGGGGGACCGTCCCGGCGCGCGCGCCCACGCTGCCCGACGCCTCCAGCGCCGCGAGAAACGCGTGCTCGAGGAACGGATCGTCGTCACCGACCAGCCGGTTCCAGTCGTCGGCGGCGACGGCGTCGATGCGCTCTATGACCTCGGTGGCGATGCAGGCAAGATTAGCAGGCGCGCGGAACGGGTCATTCGCGCGCGCGGGTGATATCGTGACGTCGGCCCGATCGATGCCCCACGCCCTCCACGAGTTCCTGCACGCGTTCCGCCGCCTGGGCTGGGCCTGGACGCTGGGCATCGGCGCCGTCGCCACGGTGGGCACGCTGGCGCTGGCCGCCGTGGTGGTGGTTCGCTGGCCCACCGACCAGTTCAAAGGCGACCAACCGCGGTCGTTCATGCGGGGGCGCCACCCGCTGCTGCGCGCGGCCGCCCTCTTCGGTCAGAACGTGGCGGGGGTGATCCTGTTCGTGCTGGGCTTCGTGATGGCGCTGCCCGGCGTGCCGGGCCAGGGGATCCTGACCATGCTCATCGGCCTGACGCTGATCAGCTTCCCGGGGAAGCGCCGGCTGGAGCAGTGGTTCATCCGCCGGCCCAACGTCTTCCGGGGGGTCAACCAGCTGCGGGCGCGCTTCGGCCACCCACCGCTCGAGCTCGACGAGCCACCCGCCGGCCGGCCCTGACGGTCAGGGCCTCGCGGGGCGCTGGGCGGCGCAGTCCGCGCACGGGCAGTTCGCGCGCAGGTCACGGAAGTTGTAGATGCCACTGTCGTGCCCGTCGGTCCACGCGATCTGGATGGCGTACTGGCCGATCATGTCGATCTGTCGCGCGCGCACGTTCTCCGGGACGGCGCCGGCGTCCAGCAGCGGCGCGCCCGACATCTCCTCGACGCAGGCGGCGCAGCGGCAGCGCAGGCGCAGCTCGCGCGCCGGGTAGACGCTCTTGTGGCCGTCGGGCCACTCGAAGCTGATCGTCGAGCGGAGAAGCCCGACGATCTCGTACGGCATGGGCATGGGCGGCGCGAAGCTTAGCACCGCTCGGCCGCCGCACGGGATCGCCGGAGGGGCGGACTACTTGCTCGCGTCCTTGGGGGACGCCGGGGGCTTTGCGCTGGGCGCGCTGGCGGTGGCATCCTTGGCGGGCGCGGCAGGGAACTGCGCGGCGGCCCCGAAGTGCAGGATCACGGGCAGCTTCAGATCGGCGTACTTCGCCTTCATCTTCCCCTCCACCTCGTCGGCGCTCTTCGAGGAGGCGACCGCCTCGTCGAAGGCCTTCAGGTAGGCGCGGGTCTGCTCGATGCCCACCGCGTCGTCCTTGGTCTTGGGATCCTTGTGGCCGGCCACGATGGTGGTGGCGCCCAGGGCGCTCAGCTGGTCCAGCGTCTTCAACCAGGCGGCGCGGTCGGCCGCCTTTGTCTCGGCCGTCCACGGGTGCACGCCGTGATACACGATGTCGCCCGCCACCAGCGTCTTGATCGAAGGGATCCACACGTACGAGTTGTTCGCCGAGTCGCCCTGCACGCCGCCGTGGATCTCCAGGGTCTGGCCCTCCAGGGTCAGACCCTTGCCGTCCTTGGGCAGCGCGGTGGGGAGGACCGGCTGGGCGGGGATGGCGTCACCGTAAAGCGGCTGCCACTGCTTGACCTTCCCCTTCCAGGTCTTCTTGATCTCGGCGACGGTCTCCGGTAACGCCACCAGCTTCGCCTTGGGGAAGGCCTGCTTCAGCACGACCAGGCCGAAGTAGTGGTCGGGATGCCAGTGCGTCACGTAGACCGTGGTCAGGGTCTTCTTCGAGTCGAGGATCCCTGCCACCAGGCGGTGCGCGTCGGCCAGCGTGAAGCTGCTGTCGATCAGCACGGCGTCTTTCTCACCCTCGATCAGCGTGGCGTCGACGAAGAAGCCGGGCTCGTTTCCGGTGAAGACCTCCGTCGTCAACTTCGTCTCGGCGCGCGCCTCGGGGGCGGCGCCCCCGAGCACGAACGTCCCCAACCCCAGTGCCAGTGCAACGAACGTCGATTTCATGGCGGTCCTTTCGCTTCGATGCTGCGTGGAAAGCGCGCACCATACTCCCGAAGGTGGCGCCGCGCCTATTTGCCCCGCCGGCGCAGGTAGTAGAGCAGCGGCGCGATGTGCAACGCCTGGATGAAGTCCTCGCCGCTGTCGATCAACCTTCCCACCTTGTCCACGGGCACCAGGTGCACGCGCAGATCCTCGCTGGATTCGGGGTGCGGGGGCTGCAGCAGGGTCACGCCCTCGGCCAGGAAGGTGTGGGTCAGGTTGTTCTGCAGGGCCGGGTTCGCCGACAGCGTGAGCAGCGGCGACCAGGCGCCGCCGCCGTAGCCGGTCTCTTCCAGCAACTCGCGCCGCGTGGCGGCCTCCAGATCGGTCTCGCCCGGATCGGTCGTGCCGGCGGGGATCTCGAAGTGAACGGTCCCCAGACCGTGACGGTACTGGCGGATCAACACCAGCTCGTCCGCCGTCGTCACGGCTACCACGTTGACCCACGGCCGGTACTCGCTGACCCAGTACTCGGCGATCTCCGCGCCGTTGGGCAGGCGCACGCGCTCCCGGCGGACGGTGAACCAGTTACTCTTCGCGACGTAGGTGCTGTCGACGACCTGCCAGGGCAGGGGATCTCCGGGCCAGCTTCGGGCAGGCTTCTTCATCTCGGTCTCTTCATGTCGGTCTCTTCATTTCAGCCTGGCCCTGGCGGCGGCGAAGATCGCCGACAGCATGGGCGGGGTCAGGCGGCCGGTGTTGGTGTTCTGTCGGCTGGGGTGATACGACCCCATCAAGATCGGCTGCCCCGGCACGACCGGCGCGACGGCGCCATGGCCGAACACGGGGCGAGGGGCGCGGGAGATCCGAGTCAGACCGGGAGCGTCCGCCGCCTGCCGCGCGCGCAGGAAGGCGAGGTAGCCGTCCCAGCCGATCTTGCCCAGCGCCACCACCACCTGGACGTTGGGCAGGGCGGCGATCTCGGCGGCCAGATGCCGGCTGCACCGCACCACCTCGTCGGGCGTCGGCTTGTTGTCCGGCGGCGCGCAGCGCACGACCGACAGGATGTAGGCGTCGCGCAGGGCCAGCCCGTCGCCGGCGTGGCGGGCCGTGGGGATGCTGGCGAAGCCGTTGTCGTGCAGCGCGCGCATCAGGAAGTCGCCCGAGCCGTCACCCGTGAAGACCCGCCCGGTGCGGTTCGCCCCGTGCGCGGCGGGCGCCAGGCCCACGATCAGCAAGCGCGCCGCGGGATCGCCGAACCCCGGCACGGGCTTTCCCCAGTAGACGTCGTCGCGATGGGCCGCCTTCTTCTCGCGGGCGATGCGCTGGCAGTAGGTGCGCAGGCGCGGGCAGGCCTCGCACGCGACGATGGCCTCGCGCACCGCCTGCAACGTCACGGGGGCCGGCGGACGGGCCCTCCTCACGTCAGGCCTTGTCCGGCACGGTCGGCGAGGCGGAGGGGGAGGGGAATCCGCGCAGGGTGCCCGTCTCCGTCGGGTATCCCGCCTCTCGCCAGGCGCGCATGCCGCCGTCCATGGAGACGACGTTCGTGTAGCCCATCTTCTGCAGGTTGTCGGCGGCCAGGGCGGAGCGGAAGCCGCCCCCGCAGTAAAGGACGATGGGGGCGGCGGGATCGGGGATCAGCGTCTCGACGTCGCGCTCGAGCACGCCGCGGCCGATGTGGCGGGCGCCGGCCGCCCGGTCGACCGCGAACTCGCCGTCCTCGCGCACGTCGATGAAGTGAAATGTCTCGCCGCGGTCCAGGCGCGCCTTAACGTCGGCGATGGTGCATTCGCGGACGTTCTTCCGCACCGCCTCGACCAGGGCAAGGAAGCCAGGGTTGTGTTTCATGGCTGCAATCCGGGGCGCATCGTGCCAGATTAGCAGACCGCGCCGGCGTGATTGACAGCCGGTCCCGATGTCTTTTACGGTGACGCATACCCTGTGACAACCGAACGCGATTATTATGAAATTCTCGGCGTTTCACGCGAGGCCGACGGCGCCGAACTGAAGCGCGCCTACCGCCGCCTGGCCATGGAGCACCACCCGGACCGCAACCCGGGCAGCAAGGAGGCCGAGGCCCGCTTCAAGGAGGCCTCCGAGGCCTACCAGGTGCTCTCGGACGCCGACAAGCGAGCCCGCTACGACCGGTTCGGACACGCCGGCCTGAACGGCGGCGGCGGCGCCGGCTTCAGCGATCTGGGCGACATCTTCGGCGCGTTCTCGGACATCTTCGGCGACATGTTCGGCGGCGGCCGCGGCCCGGGCCGCGCCCAGCCGCGCGGCTCGGACATCGAGACGCGCGTGAGCATGACCCTGCTCGAGGCGGCGCGGGGCGCCTCGAAGGAGGTCACGGTCCACCGCCACGTCGCATGCGCGACCTGCAAGGGCTCGGGCGCCGCGCCGGGAAGCCAGCCCGAGACGTGCCAGCAGTGCGGCGGGCGCGGGCAGGTCCTGCACGCGCAGGGCTTCCTGCGCATCGCCACCACCTGTCCCGTCTGTCGCGGGCAGGGCAAGGTCATCCGCCGGCCCTGTCCCACGTGCGAGGGCGCGGGCGTGGAGCGCCAGACCGAGACCCTGCAGGTGAACATCCCCGCCGGTGTCGAGGACGGCTCGACCTTGCGCCTGGTGGGGCGGGGCGAGGCCGCGCCGGGCGGCCGGCCCGGCAACCTGTACGTGGTCATCAGCGTCGAGGCCGACCCGCGCTTCGAGCGCGATGGCGTCGATCTGCACACCGAGGTCGCGGTCAGCTTCCCCCAGGCGGCGCTGGGTGATCGCATCGCGGTCCCGGTGCTGGGCACCGAGGCCGAGGGGGAGGGCGGCGCAGACCCGGTGCAGGAGGTGGATCTGGCGCCCGGCACGCAGCCCGGCGACACCGTGATCCTGCGGGGCAAGGGCCTGCCGCGCGTCGACGGACGCGGCACCGGCGATCTGATCGCGCACGTGAAGGTGGTCGTCCCGACGTCGCTCAGCACCGAGGAAGAGACGCACCTGCGCGCCTACGCGGCCGCCGGCGGCCAGCGCGTGAATCCGGAGAAGTCCGAGAAGCCCGGCTTCTTCAAGCGCAAAAAGAAGAAGTAGCGAAAGAAGAAATAGCGCGGGCCGCGCGCTATTTCTTCGCCTTGGCCTCCGCCTCGATCTCCTTGATGCGAGACTCGGCGGCTGACGCGAACGGCCCGCGGGGCGAGCGGCGCAGGTAGGTGCGGAAGAAGTGGACCGCCTCGTCGGACTTGCCCAGCTTTCGCTGGCACTGGCCCATGTTGTACAGCAGCGCCGGGTCCTGCTCGATCAGGTACGCGCTCTCGAACTCGGCGTTGGCGTCGGCGTAACGGCCCAGGTCGTAGTAGGCGGCGCCTTGCTTCGTGTGAGCCTTGGCGGCGGCGATGCCATCGGGCCCCGTCGGAGGCAACGGTGTCGTGACCGGGGCCGGGGCGGGGCCGGTCAGGCTGGCGGTCGTCACCCCCGGGGCGGCGGGGTCGGCCGGCAGCGGCGACTCCGCCGGGGGGGCCACCGCGACCTTGGCTCCCTCCGCCGGCGGGGGCGGGGGGGGGACGTTGCCGCTCGCGGCGCTGGCGTCGGCGGCGCTGGCCACAGCGTCCGCGTGCACCAGCGACTCGACCAGATCGCGCGCCAGCGAGCGGCCGAAGCCGCTGGCCGGATCGATGCGCTCGTCGGTCACGATCTTGGCGATGGGTTGACCGCCGCCGGACACGTCCATGGTGGCCGTTCCCCGCATCAACACGGCGGCGCCGGCCACGGTCAGCGTCAGGCGGATGTCCAGTTCGTGGGGCTGGGCGCCGTCCGTCACCACGCGCAGGCCCACCTGCTCCATGTAACGCTGCACCCATTCCTGCAGATCGCTCGGGATCGCTCCCGGTACGGTCAGCACGGGCGCGGCGATCACGGTCACCGGGCCCAGCACCGCGTAGCGCACCTTGCGCTCGGACACCAGCGTGGGCGGGGTCTGGGGCTCCTCGGTGCGGCCCTGGATCAGGTTGCCGTTGCAGGCCGGCAGCAGGCCCGACAGCGCCAGCAAGGCCAGGCCCGGCCAGAGAGAACGAGACGATGGCATACGCCCCTCATTGTCGGCGAGCCCGGCAGAAAACAAAAGTCCTCGGTCGCTTCAGCGCGACGCCGGCGGGGCAGGGGGCGCGACAGCCGTCACTTCATGTCGACGACGAAGCGGTTGCCCTCGTCGTCCAGCGACTGGTCGAGATACGGCGAGTAGGTCTCCACGCCCAGCTTGGCCCCGTCGGCCGAGAACCGCAGCAGGCGCAGGAAGCCGTTCCCGCCGTGCACCGAATCGCAGGGCGCCGACAGGCAGGTCTGGTAGTTCGCCAGGATCTGGTGCACGAGCGTCCCGTCGGGGCGCCTGCTGGTCAGGCGCGCCGACGTGCCGGGCGGGGTGCCCTGGCCGTTGACGTCGTGTCCCGAGAAGACCAGCTTCACGTTGCTGTTGGGCGCGATCAGCTTGGTCCACATCTCGGCGCCGTCGTTGATGGTCGTGTCAGCCTGGTTCGCCATGACGTACCCGTGCGGGTTGAACCACTGGTTCGGCGCGCCGACGTGGTCGTAAAGCGTGCCGTCCCGGTACAGGTACGCGTGCGTGATGACGATGGCCGGCGTCGCGGGGTGGGCGGCCAGCACGCCGCTGGCCCACGCCAGCACCTCGTCGCGCGGCCCGAACTCGAGCGCGAGCACCAGCCACTGCCCCCCGGGCACGTCGATCAGGCTGTAGCTGTTCTCGATGTGGTCGGGCTCGAACGTCCCCTGGAACCAGGGCTCGGGCGCGAAGTCGGCGGGCGGGAAGTACAGGTTGCCCATGCCCATCCGGTCGGCCAGCGTCGCGTAGTCGTGGTTGCCGGCGGTGACGACGTAAGGCAGCTGGCCGTCGAACATGTGCAGCGCCTGCGACGCCACCGTCCATTGCTCGGGCGTGTCGCTGTCCACGATGTCGCCGGTGTGCAGCACGAAGGCCAGCTGCTGCGGACCGCGGTTCCCGACCAGCCAGCTGGTCTGGGCGGTGAAGACCTCGGGCCAGCTGGACGCGTAGTACTGCGTGTCGGGCAGGACGGCCACCGAGTAGGCGATCTCGCCGATGCCGGCGTCGGGCCCCGCCGACGCGCCGCCGCCGCAACCGGCGGCCCCCAGGCACGCCAGGGCGGCGGCCAGGGACAGGGTGCGGCGCGCGAACGGCATGCTTCCTAGCGTAACATCGCGCTGGGCGGCCGCCCGTCGTTCAGGGCGCCCAGGCCGGCGCCGGGCTGGTCAGGGGCGGGTTCGCGCGGGCAGGGGCGGGACGGGGCGCTTCGCGTCGTACAGCCACGCGTAGGCAAAGTACGAGGCCAGCACGCGCTTCGTGTAGTTGCGGGTCTCGTCGTAGGGGATCGTCTCCATGAACTCGTCGAGCGCCAGCGCCCCGCGCTCGCCCAGCCACTTGTCGACCGCGCCCTCTCCCGCGTTGTAGCCGGCGATGGCCAGCGGCGCGACCTTCGCGAAGTGGGACCACAGGAAGCCCAGGAAGCGCGAGCCGTACTCCAGGTTCTTCACCGGATCCATCAGCGCCTCGCGCGTCACGCTCTGGCCGTTCGAGAAGCGACGGGCCGTCTTGATCAGCATCTGCGTCAGGCCAATGGCGTTCGCGAACGACTCGATGCGCGGCGAGAACGCGCTCTCCTCGCGCATGATCGCCAGCTGCAACGCCTCGGGCAGCTGGTTGGCGCGCGCGTTGGAGGTCACCAGCTCGGGGAAGGCGCGCGGGTACGACAGGCGCCACTTGGTGGCCCCCAGCCCCTGCGGATATTCCGCCTTGTAGTCGGTCAGCGTGTAGCGCGGGATCGAGTGCGAGGCGCTCCACACCCTGCCGCGATCCAGCAACACGGCGGCGATCCACAGCAGATCCTCGCCGTCCTTGCGCGCCCCCGGCGCGGCGTGCTTCTCGCCGGCGGTGGGCAGCCCCAGGCGGGCCAGCTCCCGGCGGGCGTCGCCACCCTGGCCCATGCGGCACAGCTCGACGGCGCGGCGGAAGCCGGGCTCGCCGAACAGCGGCCGCGCCTCGAAGTGAAAGGGGACCGGCTTGGGCACGTCGCGCAGGACGCGCAGCAGGTGCGCCCGCGCCTTCGGTGCGGTCTCGTCCAGGCGCGCGAAGGCCAGCAGCGCATAGACGGACAGGGGATACTCGCGGATGGCGCGCTCGTAGAAGGCGCGCGCCCCCTCGCGGTCGTCCTTCTTCTCCAGCAGGCGCGCCTTCCAGTACAACGCCCGCCCCTCCGCGTACCAGATCTCCTCGTGCGGGATGCGCTGCAGGTTGTCGTCCAGCCAGTGCGCCATGTCGTCGTAGCGGCCGGCCCGCCAGGCCGCGAACGCCAGCCGCCACAGCGCCTCGCCCAGCAGGTCGCCCTTCGGATAGCGGGTGGGGATCTCCATCAGCAGGCGGGTCGCCGCCTCCTCGTCGCCCGCGTCCTGGGCCAGCTCGGCCATGCGCAGCCGCGCGTCGTCGGCGTAGCTGTGGTCGGCGTGCTCGCTCTCCACGCGCTGGAAGCGCTGCTCGGCGGCGGCGCGGTCGCCGGCGGCGGCCCAGGAACGGGCCGCCTGATACAGCGACTTGGCGTGCAGGTCGGCGTTGCCCGCCTTCTTGCAAGCCGCCTCGGCCGCGTCGAACAGCGGCGCGGCGCGCGGGCGCTGCCGCTGCTTCCAGGCCGACTGCGCCAGGTGATAGCGCGCCTTGCACTCCAGGTCGGGGGTGGCCCCCGGCGCGCTCAGGGCGTTGCCGAAGGCGGCCTCCGCCTCGGGGTTGCGGTTGCGATCGAACAGGACCATCCCCCGCGCCACCCACTCCGTCGAGATGTGGGTGCGCACCAGCCTGGCCTCGGCGGGCGGCAGGGCGGCGGCGATCGCCTCCAGTCGCTCGCCCGCCCGATCGCCCCATCCGTCCAGCGGCGCCTCGGCCCACACCCGCCGGTACAGCGCCGTGATGTCCTCCAGGTCGATGTCGTTGTCGAGCGGCCGGTCGCCCAGCACCTTCTCCAGCGCCTCGGCCCGCTTGAACGTCGCCTCCAGGCGGCGCGGCCCGGCCGGGAAGTCGCCGAGGTAAGCGGCCGCGGCGTCGGCCACGTCGCGCCAGCGCGACAGGTTCCGCAGGGCGTCGATGCGGATGAGGGCCGTCTCGGCCTCAGGGACCGTGCCCGACTCGACGCGCGCCGTCCAGGTCAGCGCGGCCTCGGTCTGTCCGGCGCGCAGCAGACAGCGGGCGGCGTTGTAGGCGTGATAGGGGGCGAGGCGCGGGTACTCGCGGTAGAGCGTCTGGAACAGCGCCGCGGCCTCGGGCCACTTCCCCTGGTTGGCCTTCGTCAGGGCCACCAGATAGCGGGCGGCGTTGCGTTCGTCCGAGCCGGGCGGCATCCGCGCCGCCGCCTTGGCCAGCTCGTTCTCCGCCGCCGGCCAGCGCTCTTGTCGAAAGTCCGCGGCCCCCTTGGCGGCCAGCGGTCCCGAGAAGAACGGCTGCAGCCAGCGCGCATCGAAGGGCGTCGCCTTGGCCTTGCTGGGCCGCGCCACCTTCGCCGGGACGACCGGCTCCTCGTCGTCGCTGTCACCCGCGGCCCGCCCCAGCGCCGGCGGAGGGAGCGAGACCAAGGCGAGGCAGGCAACGACGCGAAGGGGGCCGATCCGCACCGTCCGAGACTAGAGAGCGATCACCGCCCCCGCAACTTCTCTCCGTCGAGAATGAGCGGCCGGCGCCCGCCAGTCGGCTGGAACTAGACGGACATGTGGAGCGAGACGCGGTTGCGACCGCCCTGCTTCGAGCGGTAGAGCGCGCCGTCGGCCGCCACCACGAACGCCGACGCGTCCTTGATGTGGGGATCGGGCAGGGCGGCCACGCCCACGCTGATCGTGACGGGGATGACCTTGTCCTGGAAGGTGAACTGGCGGCCCTCGGCGGCGCGACGCAGGCGCTCGCCGATCACCTGCGCCTGGGCCAGGTCGGACCCGCGGCAGATCACCGCGAACTCCTCGCCGCCGTAGCGGGCGAAGATGTCCTCGGTGCGCAGTGAGATCATCATCAGCGCCGAGAGATCGGTCAGGATGGCGTCGCCGGCCGGGTGCCCGTAGGTGTCGTTCACCTTCTTGAAGTGGTCGATGTCGAACATCACCAGCGCCAGCGGCGCCGTGTGGCGCATCGCGAAGGTGAACTCGCTCTCCAGCCGGTCGGTGAAGTACTTCTTGTTGAAGGCGCGGGTCAGGCCGTCGCGCAGCGATGACTCGTACATCTGACGCTGGAACACCTCGTCCAGGTTGTCGTGGTACGTGAACTTCAGGATGGTGGTCGACCCGACCAGGATCTTGTCACCGTCGGCCAGCGGCCGCGCGTCGACCTTCACGCCGTTGCAGAAGGTGCCGTTCGTCGAGCCGAGATCGCGCAGCAGCACCTCGCCGCCGTCGATGACGATCTCGGCGTGCTCGCGCGAGATGCCGTCGTCGATGAGGCGAATCTGCGCCTTGCCACCGCGCCCGATGATCGTGCGTTCCTGCCCGATCTTGTACATCTCGCCGACGGCGGAGCCCGCGAGGACGATCAGGTATGCCCGGTCGCGCTTCTCCCCGGCGGAGACGGTGGCGGGCGGTTCGAACATGCGCGTTTTCTCGTCGGGCATGGACCGATGGTGATCGTAACACAGCGGGTTAGGTGCCTGGTAATTCCTTGCGCCGGAAGCGATCGCGATGTCGCGCCGTGTGGGAGCAGCGCCGACGTCCAGCGCGCACGAACCGCGGCGGCGCGGGCCGTGGCGCCGCGCGAACGCGGCGGCGAGGCAGAGGCGAGCAGCCCGCCCTGTTCAGCCAGCGGTCTTTAGCCAGCGGTTTTCAGCAGGCCGTGGGCCAGGGCGCGCAGGGCGCCGGCCCGGCCAGGGGCGCGCAGGCTGTCCAGCGCTTCGATGGCGCGCGCGATCAGCGCCGTCATCTGCTGGCGGGCGCGCCCGGCGTGCTCCGGGTGATCGGCGTCGTCCAGATCGTCGGCGTGCTGGAAGGCGATGCCGTAGTTGTCACCGAAGCGGGCCAGGGCCGCCACGTCCTCGGACGAAGCGCCCGAGGCGTGGGCGCCGATCTCCACGGCGGCCCGGAACAGCGCGCCGGTCTTCTCGGCGTGCAGGCGCTCCAGCTGTTCGAAGGTGGTGGGCGGGGGCGCGCCGAGATCGCGGGCCTGACCACGAACCATGCCGGCGCCGCCCGCGCCGCGCGCCAGCGCCAGCGCCGCCCGGCCGAACGCCGCGGGCCGTCCCGAGCGCTCGCCGGCGTCCGCCAGCCACTCGAACGCCAGCGTCAGCAGCCCATCGCCCGCCAGGATGGCCATCGCCTCGCCGAACACCTTGTGGTTGCTGGGCTTGCCGCGCCGGAAATCGTCATCGTCCATGGCCGGCAGGTCGTCGTGGATCAGCGAATAGCAGTGCACCAGCTCGACGGTCGACGCCGCCACCAGCACGCCGGCGTCCCGGAACTCACCGGCGGCCTCGGCCGCCGCCAGCGCCAGCACGGGGCGCAGGCGCTTGCCCGGCGCCAGCAGCGAGTACCGCATCGCCTCGATCAGGCGGCCCGGATCGTCGTCCGCCGGCAGCGCCGGCAGCCGCGAGCTCAGCACGTCCTCGATCTCGGCGCGCCGGGCGGCCGCCCAGGCCTGCCAGTCGGGCGTCCCCACGGGCGCGTCAGTCGCCATCGTTGGAGGGCGTCTCGAACGGCGCGGTACGCGGCGCCTCGCCGGACCCGTTCAGCAGCACCTCGACCTTGCGCTCGGCGGAGTCCAGGATGGACGCCCCCTTGCGGCAGAGGTCGATCCCCTCTTCGAAGAACTTCAGGCTGTCTTCGAGGGGCAGGTTGCCCGTCTCCAGCTTGTCGACGACGCCGCGCAGGCGCAGCAGGATCTCGTCGAAGCGCTGGGTTGCCACGGCCGTTTCGGCGACGGCGTTCTCTGCCCCGGACCCCGTCGTCGACGCGGCTGGCGGCCCCACCGGTTTGGGCGATTTTTCCGACCCATTCATGCGCGACTTTCTACCACGACGGAATCCGACTTTCGCGTGGTGCCGCGGTCGGGGATCGGTCTAAAATCTCGCCGCCACCATGCGCCGGCAGGGATCGCTCGCCGGCGCGGAGAGCGAGAGAGACATGCCGCCGACCGTGACACCGGGGACCGACAGCACCGACGACGTGAAGACGCCCTGGCGCGACTACCTGCGCAAGAAGGGCCTGAAGACCACGCAGCAGCGCGAGGCGATCGTCGACGCGTTCCTGCGCTCCTCGGGGCACGTGGGGCTGGACGATCTGCTGGCCACCGCGCGGCGTTCTCACCCGGGCGTGGGCCTGGCCACGGTGTACCGCACCGTGAAGCTGCTGGAAGAGGCGGGGCTGGCCGCCACGCGCCACTTCGACTCGGGGCACACGCTGTACGAGGTGGCGCAGGGCCGCGCCCACCACGACCACCTGATCTGCCAGAGCTGCGGTTACATCGTCGAGTTCGAGAACGACGAGATCGAGCGCCTGCAGGAGGCCGCCGCCAGCCGCATGGGGTTCAACGTGCTCCGCCATCGCCACGAGCTGTTCGGGCTGTGCGAGAAGGCACAGGGCCTGCCGCGCGGACGCTGTCCCGCCGAGGAGGCGGGGGTGGTCCCGCTCAGGCGAGACACTGCAACGCCAGCACGGTGACGTTGTCGGTGCCGCCCGCCTGGTTGGCGGCGTCGATCAGCCCCGAGACGGCCTGCTCGAGGTCGGCGCTGGAGGTCACGATCTTCAGGATGGCGTCGTCGTCGACCATGCCCGACAGCCCGTCGGAGCAGAACACGAACACGTCGCCGCCCTGGATGTCCTCGGCGTGGACGTCCACCTGCACGGTGTCGCGCATGCCCAGCGCGCGCGTGATGACGTTCTTGTGGGGGAACTTCTTCTGCTCCTCGTCGGACATGCCGGGCTTGGCGTCCTTGTAATCCTCCAGCAGCGAGTGGTCGCGGGTCATCTGCTGGATCTTGGCGCCCCGGATGCGGTAGCAGCGCGAGTCGCCCACGTGGGCGACGTACAGCTTGTCGCCCACGATCTGGCCGCCCACGATGGTCGTCCCCATGCCCTTCAGGCGCAGGTCCTTCAGCGCCGCCTCGTAGATGCGCTGGTTGGCCATCTTCACGCCCACCACCAGGCGGTTCTCCACGAACGACAGGGCCCGGTCCATCTTGTAGGGCCAGGTCACGTCGTCGTCCTGGCTGCGCGCGAAGAACTCCTGGATGGTCTCGGTGGCCATCTTCGACGCCACCTCGCCCGAGGCGTGGCCGCCCATGCCGTCGGCGACCAGGAACAGCTGGTCCTGCTCGATCAACGAGAAGTAATCCTCGTTGTGGGTGCGCTTCATACCGACGTCGGTCTTGGCGGCGTAGCGGATTCGCATTGCAGGACGCTGAGGAGGGCAGGTTAACCCCAAAGGGCCGTTTTTCGAAATCGGCCCGTGGCGCGCTTCAGTTGCGCGGGGTCTTGGCGGTGGGAACTCTCGTCATCTCGATCATCGTGCGGCGGAAGCCCAGCCGCTCTAACAGGCGCTGCGCGTCCCCGTTCGCGTCCGCGCTCCACAGCATCACGCGCGGGGCTCCGTGGTCTTCCAGCCAGTCGGCCGCCGCCTGCAGCAGGCCGGTCCCGATGCCCTGGTCCTGGGCGCTCTCCTCGACCACCACGTCGTGGATGAAGCCGGCGGGGCCGCGCAGCTCCTTCCACGACATCGGTTCCAGTCCAGCGTAGGCGTATCCGATCACCTTGCCGTCGTGCTCGGCCACCAGCACGACCGCATCGGCCTGATCCAGCTGGGTGCCCAGGAACCAGGAGTAGCCCTCGGCGGCGTCGCGGGCCGGCGCCATGAAGCGGGCCGCGTCGAACCCATGGTGCAGGCGCACCAGCATCGAGCCCAGGCGGCCCAGGGCGGGCAGGTCGTCGGAGGTGGCGAGGCGAATCAGGATCTCGGAGGACATTTGAAAGCGCATCATGCGCGCGGGGCGGCCGGGGGGGAAGCGGCCCCCGCTGGATTACGCGCGCGGGAGCGCGGAAGCGACCGAAATGGCATCGCCCGCGGCCGGACACCCCGTATACGGTAGTCATTCCGTGCACGACCCACGATTAGTAGTTGACCGCCGGCCGGCATGACGGTACATTGCGTGACGTTGCTGGTGCGCTGGTGCAGTCGGCCGGCGCTGAAAAGGGAACCCGGTGAAAATCCGGGACTGCCCCGCAGCGGTGAGCAGGAACGAAAGTCGTCACATGCACTGGGACGCGCCGGTCTGAAAGCCGGTAGCCCTGGGAAGCGACGGCGAGTAGACGAGCGACCCCTCGCGGAAGCGCCGTCGGGCCTTTTTGCCCCGCGGACACTTCTCGCGAGCGACGAGAAGGTCCTTTCTTTCCAGGGGCCTTCTCCTCACGGTCGACAGGCCTGCGAGTCCGAAGACCTGCCAGCGGCTCACGCGGCTTCCGCGTGATCAAGCCACGTGCCTCTCGGGGGAGAGGGCCGGCCGCGCGCGCCTGCGCGCCCCGTCCGTGCTCTGTCCTTCCCGTGCGGCATGCCATCCGCGGGAACGATGGAGGTCGAACATGGAGACGCAGCAGCTCGACACGCGCAGCGAGGGGAAGTCGCTTCACCGCCCGGGCCCACGCCCGGCCGGCGACGACACGGCGGCCGGGACGTCCATGCGGGTACGCAAGCGCAGCGGCGCGTTCGAGCCGGTGGACGTCAACAAGATCGTTCGCGCCGTCGGCCGCTGCTGCGGCGGCCTGGGCGCCGTCGACTCGATGCGCGTCGCGCTGAAGACCATCAGCGGCCTTTACGACGGCGCCACCACGCGCGAGCTGGATCAGCTGTCGATCCGCACCGCGGCCGCGCTGATCATCGAGGAGCCGCAGTACTCGCGCCTGGCCGCCCGCCTGCTGGCGACGTTCATCGACAAGGAGGTGCGCAATCACGAGATCCATTCGTTCTCGCAGTCGATCGCGGCGGGGCTTCGCCTGGGTCTGGTCAATGAGCGCCTGGCGCGGTTCGTGGCGGCCCACGCCCGCAAGCTGAACGACGCCATCGATGGGGCGCGCACCGATCGCTTCGAGTACTTCGGGCTGCGGACCCTTTATGACCGGTATCTACTGAAGAACCCGCAGAGCCGCGAGGTGCTGGAGACGCCGCAGCAGTTCTTCATGCGGGTCGCCTGCGCGCTGGCGGACTCGGTGGCCGGGGCCGTCGAGCTCTACGACCTGATGTCGTCGCTCGAGTACCTGCCCAGCTCGCCCACCCTGTTCAACGCGGGCACCGTGCACGAGCAGCTGTCGTCCTGCTTCCTGCTCGACTCGCCCGAGGACCACCTGGAGTCGATCTACGCGCGTTACTCGGACATCGCCATGCTGTCGAAGTTCTCGGGCGGCATCGGCGTCGCCTATCACCGGGTGCGGGCGCGCGGCTCGCTGATCCAGGCCACCAACGGGCACTCGAACGGTATCGTGCCCTGGTTGAAGACGCTGGATTCGTCGGTGGCGGCGGTGAACCAGGGCGGCAAGCGCAAGGGCGCCTGCTGCGTCTACCTCGAGCCCTGGCACGCCGACGTCGACGAGTTCCTGGAGCTGCGGGACAACACCGGCGACACGCAGAGCCGCACCCACAACCTGAACCTGGCCAACTGGATCCCGGATCTGTTCATGCGCCGGGTCGAGCGCGACGAGCCGTGGTCGCTGTTCGATCCCAAGGTGGTCCCGCAGCTGCCCGACCTGTGGGGCGCCGCCTTCGACGCCGCCTACCAGGCGGCCGAGGCCGCCGGGCTGGCCAGCAAGCAGGTCCGGGCGCGCGATCTCTACGGCCGCATGATGCGTACCCTGGCCGAGACGGGGAATGGCTGGATGACGTTCAAGGACACGGCGAATGCCCGGTGCAACCAGACCGCCACCGCCGGCAACGTGGTCCATCTGTCGAACCTGTGCACCGAGATCCTGGAGGTCACGTCGCAGGACGAGACGGCGGTCTGCAACCTGGGGTCGTTGAACCTGGCCCGGTACCTCGTCGACGGCGTGGCGGACGCGGCGGGCCAGGGAACCCTTCCCCAGCGCCCGCCGCTCGACTTCGCGCGCCTGCGGGCGAGCGTGCGGATCGCCGTGCGGCAGCTCGATCGGGTGATCGATCTCAACTACTACCCGATCCCGTCGGCGCGCGCGGCCAACCTGCGCTGGCGGCCGGTGGGCCTGGGTCTGATGGGGCTGCAGGACGTGTTCTTCGCGGCCCGCCTGCCGTTCGACGGCGAGCAGGCGCGGACCCTGTCGGCGCGCATCCAGGAGGAGGTGTACCTGTCGGCGCTGGAGACCTCGGCCGAGCTGGCGGCCCGCTACGGCGCGCACCCCGGGTTCGCCGACACGCGCGCGGCGCAAGGCATCCTGCAGCCCGACCTGGCGGGCGTGACGCCGACGCAGACCGCGCGGTACGCGGCGCTGAAGGCGCGCGTCGCCGAGACGGGGCTGCGCAACGCGCTGCTGATCGCCATCGCGCCCACCGCGACCATCGCCTCGATCGCCGGCTGCTACGAGTGCATCGAGCCGCAGGTCTCGAACCTGTGGAAGCGGGAGACGTTGTCGGGCGACTTCCTGCAGGTGAACCGTTTCCTGGTCGAGGATCTGAAGGCGCTGGGGCTGTGGAACGACGCCACCCGCGCCGCGCTGAAGCAGGCCAACGGGTCGGTGCAGCGGCTGCCCGGCCTGTCGGACGAGGCGCGGCACCTGTACCGCACGGCCTGGGAGCTGCCCATGCGCGCGCTGATCGACATGGCGGCGGAGCGGGGCGCCTACATCGACCAGGGCCAGTCGCTGAACCTGTTCATGGAGAGCCCGAGCATCGGCGCGCTGTCGTCGATGTACTTCCACGCCTGGAAGCGGGGGCTGAAGACGACGTACTACCTGCGCTCGCGTCCCGCGACCGAGATCGCGAAGACGACGGTGGCCGCGCCCCGCCCCGACGCCGAGGCCGTGGCCTGCTCGCTGGAGAACCCGTCCAGCTGCGAAGCCTGTCAGTAGAGCGAATAGGACGAAGGGAAAATCGAATGCTGCTCGAGCCCGGCCTGAACCTGACCCTGCGCCCCATGGCGTATCCGCAGTTCTTCGAGATGTACAAGGACGCCATCAAGAACACCTGGACGGTCGACGAGGTGGACTTCTCGACCGACCTGCGCGACCTGCGCGAACGGATGACGCCCGCGGATCGTCACCTGATCGAGCGGCTGATCGCCTTCTTCGCCACCGGGGACTCGATCGTGGCCAACAACCTGGTCCTGAACCTGTACCGGCACGTCAACGCGCCCGAGGCGCGCCTGTACCTGTCGCGCCAGCTGTACGAGGAGGCGCTGCACGTGCAGTTCTACCTGACCCTGCTGGACACCTACGTGCCGGATCCCGAGGCGCGGGCGCGCGCCTTTGCCGCCGTCGACAACATCCCGTCGATCCACCGCAAGGCCGCGTTCTGCCTGAAGTGGATGGACTCCCTTCACCAGCTGCAGCGGCTGGAGACCCGGGCCGAGCGGCGGCGCTTCGTGCTGAACCTGGTCTGCTTCGCCGCCTGCATCGAGGGCCTGTTCTTCTTCGCGGCGTTCGCCTACGTGTACTTCCTGCGCTCGCGCGGCCTGCTGCACGGCCTGGCCGGCGGCACCAACTGGGTGTTCCGCGACGAGAGCGCGCACATGGCGTTCGCGTTCGAGGTGGTGCGCACCGCGCGCGCCGAGGAGCCGGACCTGTTCGACGACGAGCTGGTGGCGCGCCTCCACGAGATGCTGGACGAGGCCATCGCCTGCGAGACGCAGTTCGGGGAGGACCTGCTGTCGGGCGGCGTGGCCGGCCTGTCGGTCCGCGACATGCGCCAGTACCTGGAGTACGTCGCCGACCAGCGGCTGGCGGCGCTGGGCCTGCCGCCCGTGTACGGCGCGCGGAACCCGTTCCCCTTCATGGATCTCCAGGACGTGCAGGAGGTGGCGAACTTCTTCGAGCGCCGCGTCTCCGCGTATCAGGTCGGCGTCACCGGCCAGGTGTCCCTGGACGCGGCGTTCTAGCGGGCCGGCGGCCGGGGCTTGACGGCGGGCGGGCGAGGGCGGAACGTTGCGGGCTCGTCTTGGGGGAGTCCGTGAGCGACAGCCGAGTGCCGCAGGCCGGTGGTGTGAGAGATTCCGTCGGGGCCCCCGCGTTGCTGGGCGTGGTGGGCCGCGCCGTGATGGCGCTGGGGTCCGACGTCGTGTTCGTGCTGGACGCGGCGACGTTGCGCCTGGTGGAGGCGAATCGCGCGTTCCGCCCGGTGTTCGGCTACGACGAAGCCGAGCAGGGGGCGCTGGGCCTGGCGGAGCTCGCCGCGGACGCCGCCGCGCTGGCCGCGGCCCTGCCGGCCGACGGCGAGGGCGAGCTGGGAACGCGCGGGTTCCGGCGGAAGGGCGGCGCCCCCTTCCAGATGGAGACGCGCGCGGTGACGGCCGTGGCCGGTGACCGCCGCTACCACTGCATCGTCGGCTGCGATCTGACACCACGCCAGGCGGCCGAGCGGGCGCGGGCCGAGAGCGAGCTGCGCCTGCGCACGTTCGTCGACGCGGCCTTCGAGGGGCTGGCGGTGACCGATCAGGGACGCATCGTCGACGGCAACGCGCGGGTGGCCGAGCTGCTGGGGACGCCGCTGCCCAGCCTGCTGGGCCGCCCGGTGATGGACTTCATCGCGCCCGAGTCGGCGTCGCGCGTGGCGCCGCGCCTGCGCTCGGGCGCGCCGCAGACCTACGAGCACCTGTGCCTGCGCGCCGACGGCAGCAAGTTTCCCGTCGAGGTGCAGGCCAAGACCATCCAGCTGGGGGACCGGGCCCTGCGCATCACGGCCATCCGCGACATCTCCGAGCGGAAGAACCTGGAGGAGCAGGTCCGCCAGGCCCAGCGCATGGAGAGCATCGGGCGGCTGGCGGGCGGCGTGGCGCACGACTTCAACAACTTGTTGACCGTCATCCTCTCGCTGGTGCGCCTGCTGATGCGGGTGCCGCGCAGCGCCCCCGATCGCGACGATCTGGAGCAGATCCAGACCGCCGCCGAGCGCGCCGCCGAGCTGACGCAGCAGCTGCTGGCGTTCGCGCGCCGCCAGATCGTCGAGCCGCAGTCGCTGGACCTGAACGAGCTGGTCACGCGCATCGACAAGATGCTGCGCCGGCTGATCGGCGAGGACGTCCAGCTGACGACCGTCCCGGACCCGCGCATCGGGCGCATCCGCGCCGACCCCGGCAAGGTCGAGCAGGTGCTGATGAACCTGGCCGTCAACGCCCGCGACGCCATGGAGAACGGCGGCAAGCTGACCATCGAGACCGCCAACGTCGAGCTGGGCGAGGACTACGCCGCGAACCACCCCGAGGTGCGCCCCGGCCGCTACGTGATGCTGAGCGTGAGCGACACGGGCGCGGGGATGGACGCCGAGACGATGGCGCACATCTTCGAGCCGTTCTTCACCACCAAGGTGAACGGCAAGGGCACGGGGCTGGGGCTGGCCACCTGCTACGGCATCGTCAAGCAGAGCGGCGGCTCGATCTGGGTCTACAGCGAGGTGGGGAGGGGCACGACGTTCAAGGTCTACTTCCCGCACTTCGCCGAAGAGGCCGTGCCCGTGCCCCCGCCGGTGGTGCAGGCGGCGCCCTTCGGAACGGAGACGCTGCTGGTGGTGGAGGACGACGACATGGTCCGCCGGCTGGCCGTCCGCATCCTGCGCGATCAGGGGTACGTGGTGCACGACACGGGCGACCCGCTGGAGGCGCTGGCCATGTTCGATCGGCTGGGCGGCGCCGTCGACCTGCTGGTGACGGACGTGGTGATGGCGGGGATGAGCGGCAAGGAGCTGGCCAACCAGCTTCGCGCCCGGCGGGCCGGACTGCACCCGGCGCAGCCGCTCTTGAGGGTCCTGTACACGTCGGGTTACACCGAGAACACGATCGTGCATCATGGTGTCGTGGACGCCGGCGTGAACTTCCTGGCCAAGCCCTACGTGCCCGACGAGCTGGCGCGCCGGGTGCGCGACGTCCTGGACAAGCGCGGCTAGCACGCGCGGCGCCCCTTTTCCGTTCTTGACAGCGCCGCGCGGGATCCGATAGGGTACTGCGCAAATGTCTAGTCCCGTGCGCGAGAGACTCCGGGCGTGTTTGCTGGCGATTGGTGACGAGGTGCTGCGCGGCGAGGTGATGAACGGCAACGCGGCGTTTCTGTCCGAGAAGCTGTTCGAGCTGGGCGTCGAGGTCGTCGAGCAGGCGGTCGTGTCGGACGACCCGCTGGCCATCCGGGGGGCGCTGCTGCGCATGCGGCCCGTGTGCGACGCCATCGTGGCGACCGGCGGGCTGGGGCCCACCGAGGACGATCGCACCGTCGACGTGGTCTGCGACCTGCTGGGCGTGGAGAGCAAGGCGCACGGCCCCTCGCTGGAGGCGATGAAGCAACGCTTCTCCACGCACGGGTTCGAGCTGACGCCGAACAACCTGCGCCAGGTGCGCGTCCCCGACGGGGCCGAGGCGCTGCCGAACGGCGCCGGCATCGCGCCGGGGTTCCGGGTCGCCCTGGGCGGCGCCGACGGCTATTTCATGCCCGGCGTCCCGCGCGAGATGCACAAGATCTTCGCCGACGAGGTGACGCCGCGCCTGGCGCGCCGTCTGGCCGAGCTGTCGGTGGGGCCCCGCGCCGTGCGGACGTGGCACGTCTACGGCATGGGCGAATCGCACATCGATCACCGGCTGGCCGGCCTGCTGGACAACGTGGCGGACGCGACGCTGCACTTCCGCACGGCGGCGCCCGAGAACCACGTGAAGGTGGTCGTGCGCGATCCCGATCCGGCGCGCGCCAAGGAGATCCTGGAGAAGATCGACGCCGATCTGCGCAAGCGCATCGGCACCGGGATCTACGGCGTCGACGACGACACCTTCCCGGCGGCGGTGGGCCGGTCCCTCACCTCTCACGATTCGACGCTGGCGCTGGCCGAGTCGTGCACGGGCGGGATGGCGGGCGAGCTGCTGACCACGGTGCCGGGGTCCAGCGCGTACTTCAAGGGCGGCGTGATGGCGTACGCCAACGAGGTGAAGCAGCAGGTGCTGGGCGTGAAGACCGAGACGATCGCGACGTTCGGCGCGGTCAGCGAGCCGGTGGCGCGCGAGATGGCCGAGGGCGCGCAGAAGACGTGCGGCTCGACGCTGGCGGTGGGCATCACCGGCGTGGCCGGACCGACCGGGGGCACGCCCGAGAAGCCGGTGGGGACCGTCTGCTTCGCGGTGGTCGGCCCCGGCACGCCGCGCATGGTGACGAAGTTGTTCGCGGGCAACCGCGAGCAGGTGCGCCGGGCGGCCGCGTACTTCGGCCTGGATCTGGCGCGGCGTTACTTCGAGAACCGCAAGAGCCGGTGATCAAGGCAGTGACCAGGACGGTGCTCGAGGCGGTGACCACGTGACGGCGAGCGGCGATGCCGTGCAGCGGCTGCGCAGCTTCGTCGCGGTGCCGCTGCCGGCCGAGGTGCAGCAGCGGATGCTGGACGCCGCGCGCAGCCTGGCCGCGGAGCTGCCGGCGGTGAAGTGGTCCGCCAAGGTCGAGAACCTGCACATCACGGTGCGGTTCCTGGGTGACGTCGCGGCGCCCATGCTGCCGACGCTCGCGCAGGCGCTGGTCGAGGCGACGGCCCCGCATCGGGCGTTCCCCCTGGCGCTGCGCGGGCTGGGCGCGTTTCCCGACGCGAGCCACGCCAGCACGCTGTGGGCGGGCGTCGACGACGGCGAGGGCCGGCTGGCGCGCGTGGTCGATTCGGTGGAAGGCGCCTTCGGACGCCTGGGGGTGGCGCGCGAGCCGCGGCCCTTTCATCCGCACGTCACCGTGGGACGGTGCAAGGGGGGCGTGGACGCGCGGCGGGCCCTCGACGGCTGGCGCGGGCACCACTTCGGCACGGTGGCCGTGACGGCGCTGCATCTTTACGAAAGCCGGCTGGGGGGCGGGGGATCGACGTACTTCCTGCGCGGCCAGGCACCTCTTCGAAACGACTGAAAGGACGACAAACAGATGGCGACGACCGACAAAGGCGAGCTCCGGGATTCCAAGGTCGACAGCAAGACCGACGGCAAGGCCGACTCCAAAAATGACAAGATCGACGGCAAGACCGACGTGAAGCTGGCCGCCGTGCCGGCCGCGCCCGCCGCCCAGGCCACGGCGCCAGCGGCGCCGCCGCGCCCGCGCGACGCGCAGCGGGACAAGGCCATCGAGCTGGCCGTGTCGACCATCGAGAAGCAGTTCGGCAAGGGCAGCATCATGCGCCTGGGCGAGGACGCGACGGCGCCCGAGGTGATGGTGGTGCCGACCGGCTCGCTGGGGCTGGACATCGCGCTGGGCATGGGCGGCCTGCCGCGCGGCCGCATCGTCGAGATCTACGGGCCGGAGTCGTCGGGCAAGACGACCATGGCCCTGCATGCGGTCGCCGAGGCGCAGAAGCGCAGCGGCGTGTGCGCGTTCGTCGACGCCGAGCACGCGCTGGACGTGGGCTACGCGCGCAAGCTGGGCGTGCGCACGGACGACCTGCTGGTGTCGCAGCCGGACTGCGGCGAGCAGGCGCTGGAGATCACCGAGATGCTGGTGCGCTCGGGGGCCGTCGACGTCGTGGTGGTCGACTCGGTGGCGGCGCTGACCCCGCGCGCCGAGCTGGAGGGCGAGATGGGCGACTCCCACGTCGGCCTGCAGGCGCGGCTGATGAGCCAGGCGCTGCGCAAGCTGACCGGCACCATCTCGAAGTCGAACACGCTGGTCATCTTCATCAACCAGATCCGCATGAAGATCGGCGTCATGTTCGGCAACCCCGAGACGACGACGGGCGGCAACGCGCTGAAGTTCTACGCCAGCGTGCGCCTGGACATCCGCCGCGTGGGCGCGCTGAAGGACGGCGAGAAGGTGGTGGGCAACCGCACCCGCGTGAAGGTGGTGAAGAACAAGCTGGCCGCCCCGTTCAAGGAGGTCGAGTTCGACATCCTCTACGGCGAGGGCATCAGCCGCGAGGGCGACCTCGTGGACCTGGGGGCCGAGTGCGGGGCCGTCGAGAAGTCGGGCGCCTGGTTCGGCTTCGAGGGCGAGCGCATCGGCCAGGGCCGCGAGAACGCCAAGCAGTTCCTGCGCGACCATCCCGAGCTGGCCCGCAAGCTGGAGACGAAGGTCCTGATCCATCACGGCGTGAAGCGCGACGCCGAAGGAACCCCTGGCTCCGCGGCGGCCGGCGCCACGGTCCACACCCTCAGCCCGCAGCCGAAGCCCGCCTCCGAGAAGCGCGGCCGCTAGCGGCAATGCCGTTCACTTAAGCGCCAGGACGCCAGGACGCCAGGACAGGCGTCGGAATGATTCGGCGAACACCGCGGAGAAGACGGGCACGTTGAAGTTGATCAGGAGACCGAATCCCGGCTCAAGAATCCGATGGACCTCGCTGGCAGCGGCAAGCAACTCGGAGACACGCTCATCGAGCTCCTTGGCCGGCTCCTCCAGCGTCTTGGCG
>Ga0207695_10002915_pt1 | contig 24742 bp, 28 predicted proteins | sample KBSC54metaG_FD_184354 | JGI IMG/M metagenome (GOLD analysis project Ga0207695, IMG submission 184354) | Corn rhizosphere microbial communities from Kellogg Biological Station, Michigan, USA - KBS C5-4 metaG (SPAdes) (version 2) | ecosystem: Host-associated > Plants > Roots > Rhizosphere > Soil...
TCTCGAAAACTAAGGCTACCGTTCCGAGGCGAACCCGTGCCAGCCAATCCAGCCTTCGCACCAAACCACAACTGATCATCTAAGACGAATGTTCAAACTGCGCCGTTACGTCCTTTTCCTGGTTCAAGTCGTCAAGTCCTGGTTCTATCGCCGGCGCGCGTTGCTCGTGAGTCGAAGTCACAATAACAATATGGAGCCGTACATCTTCTCAGAGAACATCGAGATGGAAGTTCCATAAGGAGGAAGAGACGGAATCATGAGTCGGCAAACCCGGGTAAGCCACCCGCTAAATAATCTCTTGCCTACCGAAATCGAGCGCTTCGATTCCCTGGCGGAACTTGCCCAGGTGGGGCGACAGCTTAGTCCCGATTTGTGGGAAATCACGCATAATCCCTGGGTCCTCTTGCAGACGGTTTCGTGAGGCAGATTCAGCGCTCATTGGCTGACCCTGCTTTCCGCAAGAACCTGGACGGATTGATCCAAGAGAGCCGGCAGGCGGCGAAGGCACGCACGTGGTTTCAAGTGAATCATCCCAACGCTCCACTGATCTGCGCAGCCTATTTCAGCATGGAGTCTATGTCGAGCGAAGCGTTGCCCATCTACTCGGACGGACTCGGGAATGCGGCAATCACATGTCAGCTGCCAGCGATCTGGGCGTGCCCGTGGTGGGAGTGGGATTGCTCTGCCAGCAAGGCTATTTTCGCCAATTGATCGATAAGCAGGGAGCACAACAAGCTCTGTTCCCGCACAATGACCCCGGGCAGTTGCCAATCACGCCTTTGCGCCACCCCAACGGAGAATGGTTACGGTTGGAGATTGCGTTGCCGGGATACGCGGTCTGGCTGCGCGCCTGGCAGGTCCACGTCGGCCGGGTGAAACCGCGGAATTACCAGCGAGCTTTATGGGGGAGCCTGGAGCTGCGTCTTAAGCAGGAACTACTGCTCGGGATCGGCGGATGGCGGTTGCTCCGAGCGCTCAGCATTCAGCTGGAAGTGTGTCACTTGAACGAGGGGCATGCGGCCTTTGCCGTTTTGGAGCGCGCCCGAAGCTTCATGGAAGCGACTGGCCAGCCCTTCGAAATCGCACTCGCCGTCACTCGGGTCGGGGGAACCGAAGCCACTTGAGTCCTCCGAGCTCTCTCGCTTGCTTCGAGAGTGTTATCAGAATCGGACAGTCCGCGAAAGCATGTGGGAGTTCCTCGGCGGAGTGGATCCGCAGAAGGCCACGGCTGCTTCCCGTTCTCTGCCATGGATTCGCCGATAAGATTGACTGTCTGCAAGTGGCTGAAGCTGGAGCTTTTCATTCGCTTCTGTTTCCCTTTAGGGTGTCTGAATTCCGACACACACTGGGCTTCATTTCGGTTGCAAAAAGAAGCTCCTCACCGATTCACATGCATCATCGTTCCCGGCCGTGGAAATCCGTTATCAACGCTCCGCAGGCTCGCGCAGCACGAATCCTTACCTAGGAGACGGATGTTTTTTTCGGCGCGACAACACCCGACGGGGTGTTCTATGGGGCATATGGCTCACATCTTTCGGGCGGGAATTCAAGTGCAGTCACACGCACAGCACAGTTGGCTGGAAGCTGGATTGCACTTGAAATCAGCCGAAGGAGAATCCCCATATGAAGATTGGCGAGACTCTCATCGAACACGCTTCCGTATCGGTTCCCGCGGCAGAGGTAGTGCTGCAAGGAGATCTGAGCATGCCCTCCAAGTCGAAGGGCGTCGTCCTCTTTGCTCACGGTAGCGGCAGTAGCCGGCACAGTCCGCGCAACCGGTATGTCGCGGAGGCTCTTAACGAACACTCGCTCGGTACGTTGCTGGTCGATCTGCTGACAGCAGAAGAGGAACAGGAGGACGAAGTTACAGCGCAGCTACGATTCGATATCGGCCTCCTCACGCGGCGCTTGGTGGCAATTACGGATTGGCTGGCTAGTGCACCGCAGACGCGGGGGAACTTTATCGGCTTGTTCGGCGCCAGCACGGGTGCGGCGGCGGCGCTGATGACAGCAGCCGAGCGACCAGGTTTGGTGAAGGCCGTGGTATCTCGCGGAGGCCGGCCGGACTTGGCAGGCTCCACAGCATCGTTGGTTCGCGCTCCAACCCTGCTCATCGTTGGAGGCGAGGACACGGTGGTCATTCAGATGAATCGCGATGCGATGGCGCTGATGAAGTGTAAGACCGAGCTCAACATTGTCCCGGGTGCGACCCATCTATTTGAAGAGCGGGGCACGCTGGCACAGGTTGCGACCCTGGCCGCGGATTGGTTCACGACTCATCTGGCTTGATGAGCCGAAGATTAGATCGAGCAAATGAAGGAGAAAGAAATGGCAGAAGTTAAGGTAAATAAAGAACAAGCAGTTGCGAGACGGGAAACACCCGCTTCCACTGGGCTCTTCAGACCCGTGTTTCCGTTCAGCCGATTTTTCGGCGCGGAACCGTTCGGCCTGCTAAGGGAACTGAACGAGGAGATGGACCGCGCCTTTCGCGGCTTCGCTCCCGCCGCGAAGTTGGAACCCTGGGCCCCGACTGTCGACGTCCAGCAATGCAATGGCGACGTGGTCGTGACTGCGGAACTGCCCGGTTTGAGAAAGGAAGACGTCAAAGTCGAGCTGACCGAAGACGCCTTGATCATCCAAGGCGAGCGCAAGCAGGAGCACAAAGAGGATCACGAGGGGTTTCACCGATGGGAGCGGAGTTATGGCCAGTTCTATCGGTCGATTCCGTTACCGGAAGGGGCCAAGACAGACCAAGCCAAGGCTGAACTGACCGATGGCGTCCTGAAGGTCTCGGTGCCGGTGGCGGAGACGAAGAAGAAAACGACTCGCCAGGTGCCGATCGAGCAAGGCAAAGAGACCAAGCCCGCAGCGGCGTGAAGCCGAGCAGTTCAGACGGGTGACGGAGATTCGGCGCCGGAGGCAGAATCCGGCGCCGAAGCGGGTGTGATGTTATTCGAAGGTCCGACAAACGCTATCGGGAAGCGCTCCACGCTAGCGGACTATTTCGCGCAGTTCACTGAGTCCCCTGGTCTGTATCTTCAGTACGACAACGGATACCGAAGTTGGTCTTACACCTATGCCCAGGTCGGCACTGCAGCTAGAAGCTTTGCATCCAGGCTGGGAGCACAAGGTATCGGCAAGGGCGAGAAAGTCATCTTCTGGTCAGAGAACCGACCGGAGTGGGTCGCTGCCTTTGGGGATGCGTGATCGCGGGCGCAATCGTTGTTCCGATCGATTACCGGGCTTCGGTTGACTTCCTTAAGCGTGTTCAAGAACAGGTGAGCGCTCGCGCAATCCTCATGGGAGACGAAGTCCGCCTTCCAGCATAGGCCACGCAGCCGCCTGTCTGGCGGCTTTCAGAGTTGGACTGGACGAGCACCAGCCTCGACATTGCGGAGATCGTCTTTACCTCGGGTGCTACCGGAGAACCCAAAGGTGTCCTGATCAGCCATCGCAACATTCTGTCAAACCTGGCCACTCCGGAGAGAATCATTTCGAAGTACGTGAAGTGGTTCCGCCCGGTGTTCCCTTTGCGATTCCTCAATCTGGTGCCTCTCAGTCACATGTTTGGCCAGGCCGTGACAATGCTCCTTGTACCACTGATTCCGGCAGAGGCTGTCTTCATACGAGGCTACAGCCCTCACGAAATCGTGCGCCAAATCCGAAGCCGGCGCATTTCGCTGGCGGCGGTGGTACCCAAACTGTTGGAAGTGCTCTGCGGACATCTCCTGCAACAATTTCCTGAAGCGGCCGGGCCACCTCCCGCGGCACACACTGGACACGGCGTTGGTGGCGCTACCGAAGAATTCACCGATACTTCGGCTTGAAGTTCTGGGTGTTCATCTCGGGAGCCGCGCCGCTCGAATCAGAACTCGAAGAGTTTTGGTCCAGGTTGGGCTTCCTCGTCGTTCAAGGATATGGACTTACTGAAACTACGCCAATTGTCTCTTTCAACAATCCCTTCGCGGTTAAAAAAGGGACGGTTGGACGGCCCGTAGAGGGCACGGAAATCAAGATCGCCGCGGATGGCGAAATTCTGGTTCGCGGCGAAAGTGTCACGCCAAGCTACTATGGAGCGCCCCCAGAGGCGAGTTCAGCTTTCAGCGAGGGGTGGTTGCACACGGGCGATATCGGCTCGCTCGACGACACCGGCCGCCTGGTGATCCGAGGCCGCAAGAAAGAAATCATCGTCACGCCGGAGGGACTGAAGGTATTCCCTGAAGACGTCGAGCGAGTCCTGAACGTTATTCCCGGTGTCCGCGAGTCCGCGGTGGTCGGAAAAGGCCACCCGCACGCGGTCCTGGTCCTCGAAGGCGGGACATCACCAGAAGCAGTCATCCGCGTAGCCAATCAGCAGTTAGAGGATCACCAGAAAGTCCACGGGCTCTCGGTCTGGTCGGGAAGCCGCCTGCCAAGGACGACAGGAACAGAGAAAATCAAACGGTCTGAGATCCAACGTTGGGTCGACGCTGGCGCCACGGCACCGCCTCCGCCTTCCGGGGATCATCTTCTGGACGTTGTACGCAAATACGCGCCGGGCCGCGAGGTGACTGAAACCACAACACTCGACCAATTAGGGCTGACCTCGCTGGATCGGGTCGAACTCATGATGGATCTCGAGCAGCACCTCGACACCAGCATCGACGAGTCCGCGTTGGCTGGTCCCGCACATTGGGCGAACTAACACGAGTCACAGCCATCCCCACTCCGGCGGAAGTCCCGCGCTGGAGCAGATCCTTGCTGGCGCGCATCGTCCGGAACGCTGCGCTATTCACCTTGTGGCTGCCCCTGACTCGTTTGTTCGCTCGGGCTCAGGTGCGGGTAGTGGTTCAGTTTGAACCTCAAACTGAACCACTACCTGATGAAGAGACATAACATCGGTGCTCTGCCTGTCATTGGCAATTTGCGAGGGAAGAAACTCGTCGGAATCATTACGGATCGGGATCTGGCGATGAAGGTGGTCGCCGAAGGCAACGATCCGAATACGATCGCGGTAAATCGGATCATGACGCGTCCGGTTGTGACCTGCTCGCCGGATGATCGCTATCAGAAAGTCTTGGAGCTGATGGAGCGGCATCAAGTGAAGCGCATCCCGGCAGTTGACAATTTGGGTCGAGTCGTCGGCATGATCTCCGGGCCAGACGTGGCGCTACGAGTTCACGATGAAAAGAAGACGGCCGAAGTGGTCATGAGTATTTGCCAGCCGGCCTGAGCTAGGTAAGGTTAAGAGTTGGAAGCAAGTGCGGGCTAAGAAGAATCTGCGCTGAACTAACGATGCCGCAAGATAGCCGAGAGGGAACTCTCTAAATCCCATAGCTGGGACTGGCTGGATACTACGGCGGGATTGCTGCAGACAGCCTGGATTACCGGATGGTTCAGGTAAGCCTCGGCGGTTTCCCGGTTGGCAAAACAGATAGATGCCGCCCATCTCAAACTCCTCCTCTTGCGACACCCGGATCTTTCCAGATCAGACCTTCTACCGAGGCAAGATGATAGCGCTTCTCGGCTATGGGCAAGCAAGACACCTTGCGGTACCCGCAACTTGAAGCGCAGGTGCAGGATGGTGCAAACGTTAGCACTGTTCTCTGACATCTCGTTTCTCCAAAATGTTTTTCTCTGCATCTGTGGCAGACACAGACGGGTCTAGGGCTCCTGAAGGGTCCTGAGAGCTTGATGAGAACATGATGAGAATTGAGTGCGTCCGAGGCGGTACCTGATCAGGCCAAATCCATGATGCAGGTTCACGCGAAAATTCCTCCGAGGACTACTTCGTTTGTGACGCATTCCGGGAGCGGCGGAACTGCGCGGGCGGACATCCAAATTGCCGCTTGAACACCCGGTTGAACGCCGCTTCCGACGCATAGCCGACCTCGGCCGCGATCTCGACCACGTTCGCATTGGAAGTCACGAGCGTTTCCGCGGCCAGCTTGAGCCGCCACCGTGTCAGATAGGCCATCGGAGTCTCGCCCAGAAAGTATCGGAAGCGCTCCGCAAATCGCGTGCGCGAAACCCCGACATGGTGCGCGAGGTTCGCGATCGTCCAAGGGTGCGCCGGGTTCTTATGCAGAAGCGCGAGCGCTTCGCCGATCACTGGATCGCGCGCACCTGCGAGCCATCCCTTCTGCTGATCCGGCAGGTCCTGAATGAAGCGGCGCAGCGTCTCGACGAACAGAACTTCAGATAACTTAGCCAGAACCACATCGCTGCCGGTTCCGGGCCCTCCCGCTTTCCCCACCGAGAACTGAATCGAATTTGCCAGCCATTGGCCCTCGGGATCATTCGCGATATTGACCACGAACATCGACGGCAAGCCCGCCAGTACGACTTCGCTCAAACTCGGATCGCAGGCCATATAGCCGCACACGAACCTCGTCAGTTCCCCTCCGCCGCCGTAACGGGCGACTTTGAGGCCGTTGCTCAGATTCTTAGCGAAGGTTCTCAGCGAATCAGCCGGCTTGCATGCGCCGTTTCCCAGGATGTGTGCATCTCCATGCGGGAAGATCACCACGTCGCCCGGCCCCAGATCGCGGCGGCTCTGGTCGGGCAATTGCGCATATGCGCGGCCATCGGCCAGGTAGTGGTAGATGATCACATGATCCGCGCCGGGGCAGAGCAGCGGAGCGACCCGGCTCGATTGAGACGACGCTACTCCCCAGGGAGCGGAAAATTCGGCGTTGAAAAACAGCGCTCCTCTGAGCTTGACGATTTTCAGCACTTGGGAGAGGGCGTCCATGGCTCCAGATTCTCTCAATTTGGATGTTTTCGGCAAGAATGCGGAACGGTCGAGCAAGTTTCTAAATCGTGTCCGCCGCATAGTAGAGCCAGGAGGCAATAGTAATGAGCGTTCTAGAGAAAGAGACCGGACTGGACGAATTAAAAAACCGTTTGCGCAATACCTGGATGACAGGCGACTATGGCCGATTCAGCCGCTATATGGAGCGCGATGCTGAGGCGTTTTACCGGCGCCTGCCCATCAAGGCGGGCGCACAATTGCTCGATGTGGGCTGCGGCGCAGGGCAGCTTTCGCTGATTGCAGCGAGAGCGGGAGTTCGCGTGACCGGGTGCGATATCGCGGCCAACTGGCTGGTCCAAGCGCGTCGAAGCGCGGCCGCGGAGGGGCTAACAGTCGTGTTCGAAGAGGGCGATGCGGAAGCCCTGCCTTACGAAAGCGCCACGTTCGATGCAGTGGTTAGCCTGATCGGCGCGATGTTTGCCCCTCGTCCGGAACTGGTCGCAGCCGAGCTTACTCGCGTCTGCCGGCCCGGAGGGGTAATCGCAATGGCGAACTGGACGGGCCCTGGGTTCGTTGGGCAGATGTTTAAGACCATTGCCAAACACATCGCGCCTTCGGGCATGCCGTCGCCCGTGTTGTGGGGTGATGAGCCGACCGTTCGCGAACGGCTGCGGAGCGGGATTGCGAGCCTCGAATGTTCGCGCCGCCTTTACGAACTCAGTTATCCGTTTTCGTCCGCGGATGTAGTTGAGTTTTTCCGCGCGAACTATGGGCCGATGACACGCGCGTTTGCATCCATCGGAAAAGAGGCGCAGCAGCAGCTTCGCGCCGAGCTGACGGATTTGTGGTCCCGTCACAATCGGGCTAATGACGGAACCACCAGGGTCGATGCGGAGTATCTGCAAGTGGTCGCGATCCGAGGATAATCGCCGGGAGGGAATCATGCAATTAATTGAAGCTCCGACTATGATCACTGCGGCCGGGATTCCGCCGAAAGTGATCGCCGAGCATGCGGGCCGGCTAAACACACGCGACCCTGCTCTCAGCATCGCTCACATGATCAGCCTGCATAGATGGAAGGAGCCCGGGCAAACGCCGGAATTCGACGAGTACACCGTGGTACGGGCTCGCACACGCTGAGTTCAGTGAGGAATCACCATGTTATCCAAGACACTTCGTTTCCGTTCCAATCCCAAGGCGTGAGTTTCAAGTTCGTGGCGCCTTCGCCGCTGCTCCTCCATTGCTTGCGCGGCGGTGTTGCCCAGGCTGACGCCGAATACCATGGTTCGCAAATGGAAATCAAAAGCCGGACAGTAGACCGGACAGCAAGGAGGGAAAACGATTGATTCTACTGGGGGTATTCAGGGAGCTGGCATTCTACCACTGAATTACTCCCGTTCTTCGGCGTGGACATTTCTCAGCAGCCTGAGAACTCCATTTTCGCACGACCGGAGTATATCATGCCGCCCCCTTTCCCTGACTCCAGACGTTTGGCTATAACAGGTTTAGCTATAACAGATAGAAGCATGGGCAAGGCGAATACACCAGCGCGCAAGTTCTGGGTATCCGGGCAGGTGCAGGGCGTGGGTTATCGCTTTTTCGCGGCCCGCGTTGCTCGCGAACTCGGATTGAGGGGCTGGGTTCGCAACCTGTCGGATGGACGCGTGGAAGCTTACGCCGCAGGTCCGGCCCGTCGCCTGGAGGATTTTGAAGGACGACTCCGCCAAGGTCCGCCGGCCGGGGAGGTGCGTGGCATCGAGGTCGAAGAGGTCAGCTGTGACACGAACCTCGATGCTAGAATTGAAGGGTTTGACATCCGCTAACACATCCGCCAAACCAGCCCCCGGAATGAATCAACTCAAGAGTTTAATCCGCGAGATTCCCGACTATCCCAAACCCGGCATCCTGTTCTACGACATCACCACGCTGCTCAAGCATCCCAGCGGCCTGCGCGCCGTGATCGACGCCCTGCGCGCGCATTTTGCAGGTCATGGAATAGACCGAGTCGTGGGAATCGAAGCCCGCGGATTCATCTTCGCCCCCGCCGTGGCCTACGCCTTGAGCGCAGGGTTCGTGCCGATGCGCAAGCCGAAGAAACTGCCCGCGCCTGTCGAACGCGTGGAGTACGCACTCGAATACGGTACCGACTCGGTGGAAGTTCACAAGGACGGCATCGAGCCGGGTCACAACGTTCTGATCGTCGACGACGTCCTGGCTACCGGCGGAACGGCCGCGGCCGCGGCCAAACTGGTTGAAAAACTCGGCGGCCGGGTAGCCGGATTGAGCTTCGTCATCGAGCTGGATGGGCTGAATGGCCGCGACAAACTTCCCGGCTACGACGTACAAACCCTCCTGCATTACTAAATTCAACTAAATGCCGATCCGGCGGGCGACCATCCAATCCCTCGCGAAGATCAACCTGGATCTGCGCGTACTGCATCGGCACACCGACGGGTTCCACGAATTGCGGACGGTGTTTCAGACCATCTCTCTGGCCGATACCATCGACATTGAATACCAACCGGCGCGGCGTACGAACATTTCGATCGACGATCCCCTGGCGATCCCTGGCAACCTTATATTAAGAAGCGCGCAAGCCGTCCTGGATGGACTCAAGGCCCACGCCAGAGTGCATTTCCGTCTGCGGAAACAGATCCCCATGGGAGGCGGACTGGGAGGAGGATCCTCCAACGCCGCCGCTGTTTTATTGGCACTGCCGGTGCTGATGGGACGTTCTCTGGCAGTCGATTCAATCGCCGCGGAGTTAGGCAGTGATGTCCCTTTCTTTCTTACCGGCGGTGCGGCCGTGGGGATCGGCCGTGGTACCGAAGTCTATGAAATCCCGGACCTAAAGCCTCAGCCGATCCTGATCGTCTCGTCCGGACTGCATGTGGCGACGGGGCCCGCCTATCAGGCCCTGGATTCACATCGGAGCAGCGGTTTGACTGCCGACGCTTCGTCTAGTAGAATTAATAAGTTCCAGGCCTTTGTTCGAGTGTTGGCGAGTGAACATTCGGCAGGGGCGGCGAGTCCGTTCAGCGCGAACGACTTCGAGGCAATTGTCTTTCGCCAGTTTCCCCAGCTCCAAATGATTGCGCGAAAGCTGTCGCAGTTAGGTACGGGTGGGGCGCGGCCCGGCGTGAGGATGACGGGCAGTGGTTCGGCGATTTTCGCGATATTTGGTTCTAATGCGGAGCGGGATCGCGCACAGGCGGTTTTAAAGGGGAATCGAGTGTTTGGGAGGTACCTGGTCATGCCGGCAGTGTTGGTGAACCGCGGGAGCTATCAACAGCTCTGGCGGCGGCAGATGCGCCAGCATATTCGGACAGACCAAAGCTTATGGCCGCTGCACAGCCGGTACGCAAAATGAGGTTCAATCACTTCAAGGTCTTCACGGGCAACGCCAATCCCGTCCTGGCGAAAGAGATCTGCTATGAGCTCGGTTGCCAATTGGCCGTGGCCAATGTAAAGCAGTTCTCCGATGGCGAGGTGCACCTGCAGATTCAGGAAAACGTGCGCGGCGCCGACGTTTTCGTGGTGCAACCCACTTGCAGGCCGGTGGACACCAACCTGATGGAGCTGCTGCTGATGATGGACGCTTTGAAGCGCGCCTCGGCGGAGCGCATCACGGCAGTGCTACCCTACTATGGGTATGCCCGGCAGGACCGCAAGGACCGGCCGCGCATGCCGATTTCGGCTCGTCTGGTGGCCAGTGTGATCGAACGGGCCGGAGCGGACCGTGTTCTGGCGCTGGATTTGCACGCGGCCCAGATTCAAGGTTTCTTCGACGTCCCCGTAGACCATCTATTTGCGGCTCCGGTGATGGTGGATTATTTCAGCGAGCTGGGCGGCGAAGGCCTGACGGTGGTTTCGCCCGATGCGGGCGGCGTGGAACGCGCCCGGGCGTTCGCCAAGCGGATGGATTCGCCCCTGGCGATCATCGACAAGCGGCGGACGGATGTGAATGTGGCCGAAGTAATGCACATTATTGGAGATGTGTCCGGCCAGCATTGCCTGATCGTGGACGATTTGATCGACACGGCCGGCACGCTGGTGAAAGCCACCGAAGCGTTGCTCGAACAGGGCGCCCGGAGCGTTCGGGCGTGCGCGACGCATGCGGTGCTTTCGGGACCGGCGGTAGAGAGAATTGAGAGTTCGGAGATTACAGAAGTAGTGGTGACCAATTCCATCCCGTTGTGCGGACAGGCGGACAATTGCGACCGCATCAAGCAGCTTTCGGTCGCTCCGCTGCTCGCCAAGGCGATCCAGTCGATCCATGAGGACGGCTCGGTCAGCACTTTATTCGTATAGAAGTTTGTTGAGAGAAGAGACAAGAGAAACACTATGGCAATCGATATCACGGTCGCGGCCGAGCCGCGCAGCACACGCGGTAAAAATGAGGCGCGCCGGTTGCGCGCGGTAGGCTCGGCGCCGGCTGTGGTTTACGGAACCGGCAAAGAGAGCCTCACGGTTTCTATCAATCCCAAGGAAGTAGTGCGAATCCTGCGCAGCAAGACCGGGCACAACACCATCTTTCACCTGGCCATCAAGGACGGCGAAAGTACGCCCGTCATGATCGTCGATTGGCAGAGGGATCCGGTGAAGGATACTCTGCTGCACGTGGACATGAAGCGCATCGATCTGACGCTGCGGCTGGTGGTGAAGGTTCCCGTTCATACCCTGGGCGAACCCGAAGGCGTCAAGCTCCAGGGCGGATTGCACGAAGTGATCACGCGCGAAATCGAAGTGGAGTGCTTGCCCGACGAGATTCCCGAGTTTCTAAGCGTGGACGTATCCAAACTGGTGATCGGCCAGGCTGTACGCGCCAGCGAGGTTCCGCTCCCCGGATCGGTCCGGCTCCTGAGCCCCCCCGAAGCCGTGATTTCGCACATCGTCACCATGAAGGCAGAAGAGGTGGCGGCCCCGGTGGCTGGAGCCGAGGTGGCGCCGGCGGCTGTCGCCGAACCGGAAGTCATCAAGAAGGGTAAGAAGGAAGAGGAAGAAGAGGCCGAAGAAAAGAAGAAGAAGAAATAGGCGGAGACCCGAAACCAGGGGCCAGGGTCCAGTCCCAGCATGCCGGACGAGATCGAGTTTCTTGTTGTGGGGCTGGGGAATCCGGGCGAGGAATATCAGAACACGCCGCATAATCTGGGCTTCATGGTGATCGACCGGCTGGCTGAAACGCACACGATTCGGGTCAGCCGGAAAGAGAATACGGCGTTGGTGGGATTAGGGCAAGTCAGGGGTAAGCATGTGGCCCTGGCCAAACCGCAAACGTATATGAATTTGAGCGGCCCGGCGGTGCGCGGGCTGCTCGAGCGGTACGAATTGAAACCCGGCCGCTTGATTGTGGTGTATGACGAGCTCGATCTTCCCTGGGGATCACTGCGGATCCGGTTAAAGGGTTCCGCGGCGGGACACAACGGGGTGAAGAGCCTGATCGGCAGTTTGAAAACCAACGAGTTTACACGGGTTCGCATGGGGATAGATCGCATGGAAGAGGTCCCCGGGAATCCGGTTAAGGGAGCGCAGTATGTGCTCGCGCCGTTTAAGCGGGCACAAAGACAAGACGTGGAGGAGACGGTGGGCCGCGCAGCGGACGCCGTTGAGTTCATAATCGCCGAGAGCGCCGCACAGGCCATGACGAAATATAATCGTCGCGCTCAAGGCTTAAAAACAGAGGAAGAATGAGAGTCTACGAGGAGTTGTTCATCGTTAAGCCGGACGCGCCGGAAGAGGAAGTGGACGCGTATATCGGCCAGCTCAAGGATCTGATCACCAACGGTAAAGGTACCGTAGAAAAAGCCGACAAGTGGGGCACCCGCAAGCTGGCTTATCGGGTGCAGAAATACAACGAGGGCGTGTATGTGCTGTTCCAATTCAGCTCGTCGCCCGAGTTGGTGAAAGAGATCGAGCGGCGCATGCGCGTGACGGACATGGTGATCAAGTTCATCACCGTCCGGATCGACGAGAAGACCAAGAAGATCGAGAAGCGCAAGAAGCAGCGCGACAAGCGCGCCGCCCGCAGACCCGCGCCACCGCCGATGGCGGCACCGATGCAACCAGCCGCGCCAGCGATGCCCGCTGCGCCGGCGCCACCCGTACCCACGGCACCCGCTGCCGAAGCACCAGGCGTGCCCGACGCGGTCGCCGCCGCGGCGGAAACCAAAGAATCGTAAGCGGAGACATCGTAAGAGGACAACATGGCGGAACAAAGAGGCGGAAGACCCATCAGCGGTTCATCGAGACCCACCGGCGGCGACAAAGCCCTGGGCGGGAAAAAGCAATATTTCCGGCGCAAGAAGCTGTGCCGGTTCTGCGTGGACAAAATCGACGACATCAACTATAAGGACGTGCGGCTGATCGGATCGTTCATCAGCGAGCGCGGCAAGATCACGCCGCGGCGGATTTCGGGCGTATGCGCGCCGCATCAGCGGCGGCTGGCGGAAGCTATCAAGCAGGCTCGCAACATTGCACTGGTGCCGTTCGCGACGACGATTTAGCAGCTATAGGTAACCCCATGGACATCATCCTGAGAGAAGACATCGACAAACTGGGCCAACGCGGCGACATGGTGAAGGTTGCCGCCGGTTATGCGCGCAATTTCCTGCTGCCCCGGAACCTGGCCGTGGCGGCCACCGAATCCAATAAGAAGATCGTGGAGCAGCAACGCCAGGCGCACCTCCGCCGCGATGCCAAGCTGGTGACGGAAGCGCAGGATCTGGGTAAAATCATGGCCAATGTAGCGGTCACTATTCACCAGAAGGCCGGCGAGAACGATCAACTGTTCGGATCGGTCACCTCCAATGACGTTGCGGTGGCGCTCGAAAAGCTGGGCTATACCATCGACCGCAAAAAGGTCCATCTGGAAGAACCCATCAAAACGCTGGGCGATTTCCAGGTGAGCGTGCGCTTGCATAAGGATGTGTCCATCGACATCCCGGTGCACGTGGTGAAAGAAGAGTAGCAGCACACGGTGGCCGCCTGTGCCGGGGAGTTATTGCGCGAGGCCGCGCAAGGCCTACTGGGCGTCGACCGGCGCCTGGTCCAATCCATTCTCGATGGCGGTTCTGAAGCGATTCAGGAAGTCCTCTCGTTCGCAAAGGCCTCGCATGATCAGGACCGTTTGGACCTCGATCCGCTTCTGGTGGACCTGTTCCACCACTGGGGGACACCAGAGGCGCTCGACTTCCTGATCGAGGCAGTAAAACGCACTCACGAAGATGTGAACGACGAGCTGGTTCAAACCTTGCTGCCGTTCGGCGAGCGCGCCGTTGAGCCGCTGCTCAAACTCTACGAGGAACTAGGCGAAGAGCAAGGTTCCGATATCGCGTTCCTGCTAGCCGGATTGGGCGTGCGCGATTCGCGGGTGCTGGCGCTGCTGCTCGACCGTTTGCAGTTCGATGCCGGCGACGGCGCGCTGTGCCTGGAGCTGTACCACGATCCGGCCGCCCGCCCCGCCCTGGAAGCCATGCTGGCCGAGATTCCCGCGGAGGACGTCGCACTGCGCCGCGATTTCCAGCATGCCCTGGCAGAACTGAACGAGCCCGCACCTTCCTACGAGCCCATACCATTCGACATTATGAAGGAGTATCCGGCGCGCGAGCTGCCGGCCTTTGATGTCCTCCGCGAGTCGGAACGGATGCAGTTGATGGCATCTTCCGACGCGGACACGCGAGCCGCCGCTGCTCACAGCTTCTTCAACCAGGAACTCGATCCCAAAACACGCGGCGCGCTATTCCGTCTGGCACAGTCCGATCCGGACGCCAAGGTTCGCGGGCGCGCATGGGAGTCGCTGGCCGACGCCACGGAAGATTCGTCGATTCGCGACGCCATGCTCGCGGTCCTGACCGACACGTCGCGCGATATTTCCGAACGCGGCGGAGCGGCCGTCGGATTGTACGCGGTCGCCGACAGGGACGACGTAAGTACGGCGCTCCAGGCACTCTATGAAGAAGACGGCGTTCCGGCGCGCGCCAAGGCGCTCGAATCCATGTGGCGGTCACTGTGGAAGCCGTATGCCCGCTTCTTTGCGCAGCATCTCGAAGATCCTAACAAGGAAATCCTGCGCCAGGCGATTCGCGGGGCGGGATATTTTCAGCTCGCTCGCCACGCGGACAAGATCGCCAGCTATTTCGATCGCGAGGACGATCTTGAGGATCTACGCGAGGACGCCCTGTTTTCCTACGCCCTGGCCATGCCGGGCGAGACCACGCGCGGCCGGATCCGCGGCATGTTGCGCAAAATCGACTCGATTGCCCATCTTTCCAGCAGCGAGGCGGATCTGGTCATGTTCGCCCTGGACGAGCGCCTGCGCTTGGCCGGGCTCGATCCCGTATTTGCGGGTGCCGACGATTCTGAAGCTCGACCAGAGGAAGAAGAACAGTCGCCTCCACAAAGGACCCGGCCAGCGCCAGATGGCAAAGTCGGTCGGAACGATCCCTGCCCTTGCGGTAGCGGTAAGAAGTACAAAAAGTGTCACGGTGCGTAACCCGAAGCCGCGCGTAGCTCGTAGAATGAAGTAGTGACTGCCGGAAAAGCCGGACTTCTGCGTCAGTTGGGCTTATTCAGCGCCACGGCGCTGGTAGTCTCCAACATGATCGGCACCGGGATTTTCACCGGAACCGGTTTCCTTGCCGGCGAACTCGGCTCAACCAATCTCGTTTTCGGCATCTGGGTGGTAGGCGGTGTCATCGCGTTTCTCGGGGCCATCTGCTATTCCGAACTTGGAATCAACTTCCCCAGCTCCGGGGGAGAATACGTCTACCTGACGCGCGCCTTCGGACCGGCCTGGGGATTCATGACCGGCTGGGCGTCCTTCTTCGCGGGCTTCTCCGCACCGATTGCTACCGCGGCGCTGGCGTTTTCCGAGTATCTGGGGCACTTCTTCCCGGCCCTGAGCCAGGACAATGCTCGGGTGATCGCGGGCTCGGGCGATTGGGCTATCCGGCTGGGAGGTGCGCAAGCGGTCGCCTGCGGGCTGGTGGCCGCTTTCACCGTGCTGAACATCCTGGGTGTACAACGGGTGGCGCGCGTGCAGAACGTCTTGACTGCCACGAAGGTACTGGTGCTGCTGGCGTTCATCGTCCTCGGATTCACCATCGGCGATGGAAACGCGTCACACTTCGCCGCCAGCGCTACACGCACGGTTAGCACGTCGCTACCCGGACAGTTCGCATTAAGCCTGGTATTTGTTTTCTTCGCCTATAGCGGATGGAATGCGGCGACCTACGTGGCCGAGGAACTGCGCCAGCCCGCGCGCACCCTTCCGCTGGCGATGGGGATCGGCACGGCGCTGGTGACAGCGCTGTATCTGGTGCTGAACTTCGTGTTCGTCTACGCACTGCCCCTGGAGGACCTGAAGGGGCAGGAGGCCGTGGGAGCCATCGCCGCGTCGCGCCTGTTCGGACCCGAGATCGCAGGGATCTTCAGCGGGTTGATGGCTCTCTCTCTCATGTCGACCGTAAACGCCATGATTACGGTGGGGCCGCGGGTATACTACGCTATGGCGGGGAACGGAGCGTTTCCGGCCATCGCCGCCAAGGTCCATCCACGCTTTCATACGCCAGTGGCCGCGATCGTGGCGCAGGCGGTCTGCACCATGATCATGACTCTCACTCCGTTCCGGGAACTCATTCAGTACATCGGTTTCACGCTGTACTTCTTTGCGGCCATGAGCGTGGCGTCATTGTTCATCTTCCGGCAGCGCCCGGGATGGCAGAAGCTGCGGGTGGTTAGCTTCGCCTACCCATTGTTCCCGCTGCTGTTCATCCTGATGGGCGTGTGGGTGACGTACCAGGGCATCGTCCTGAAGCCGTACGTGGCGCTCGCGGCAGGGGTCACGCTAGGTACGGGAGCACTGATGTACCATGTGAGGCTGCGATCGCGAACACCTCAGAATCCAACCATCGAGAACTATTAGTTGCCGCGTGACATCGTATAATCAAGTGAATGGCGCTATCGTCTAACGGTTAGGACGGAGCCCTCTCAAGGCTCAAATACGGGTTCGATTCCCGTTAGCGCTACCATATCACCTTAATTTTCAAATGTTTAACTTCGCCTCGATCACGCTTCGCTCACACCGCTTCCTTTGTTTCTCAAGGATTTAGCGATTCTCAAAATACGGGTTTTAAGCCCGTTATCAAGCGATCTCAACTCTGGAATCCCGGCGATTTGGCAGCACCCGCTTCGCTGTGACACTTCGGGAAGTGTCACAGCTTGGCCGCGCCGCGAGTCAGGTAAGCATTAAAATCGCAGGTATGGATGTCCTGAAGAATTGGAGGATCTGCAAGATTGCTCTTATCGCGATGTCCGCCGTTGGCGTGCCAGGCGGAGCACAGACGACAAACAAAGATGACGCCCTGACGACGGAAACCCAGGCGCGTGGGTATTGGGTAGATCCATCCTCACGGTTGATGTGGGCGGCGAAGGACAACGGTAAAGATGTGAACTGGCATCAGGCAACGAGCTACTGCCAGAAACTGCGCGTGGGCGGATACTCGGATTGGACACTGGCGACAATCGAGCAATTGGAGGAGTTGATCGACATCAAAGCTTACGCTCCGGAGCAGGTCGGTGCCAAAACGATTTTGCATTTCAACATGGACGTCAAGGTTCATGGTGGCTTGCTCGTGACGGGTCACGTATGGAGCAGCAGCCAAGATGTGGATGACCGGGGAAAACTTGTTGGAATTGCTTGGTACTTCGATTTCGTCAATGTGCGAAGGAGTGACGACGACGGCGATGTCGGCCTCCGAGATAAGTACAATAAGCGCGCGTTGTGTGTGCGAGACACAGCGCCGGCTTCCAAAGCTGAAACCGGGGATGGCACTGTTGTCGCGACTTATGTCGATGCCGCTACCGGATTAACGTGGTCCACGAAGGATAACGGCAAGGATGTTAACGTGGCGGATGCAGTCCAGTACTGTCGCGCACTGCGGGCGGATGCACGGTCAGATTGGAGGCTGCCCACCATCGAGGAACTGGAGAGCTTACAGAACCCAGATGGAAAAGGTTCGAAAAACGTAAGCAGCGTGGACGGTACAGCATCCATTGATCATGGCGAGGAAAGGCCCCTCTTGACGGGAGATCCGTGGAGCAGCAATCTGGTGGACTTCCGGCATTGGTGGTATCTCAGCAGGAAGAGCGGTACGCGTGTCTTTGACGAGCCAGGTTTCGGTCGGGCCAAGCGCGCTCTCTGCGTGCATGCCGCCTCGGCACAGCGCAGTACGCGATCCGGCGTCAGCTCTACGGTAGGAAATCGATCGCCGAGGCAAGGGATACTGGCGGTTGGCTACTGGAGTGATCCAGCGACTGGGTTAATGTGGACAGCCATGGATAGTCTCAGCAGCTCCCCCATCTACTTGGACGCGACATATCCCTGCCAACATCTTCAGTTGGCGGGCCAGAAGGATTGGAGATTAGCGACGGCCAGCGAACTACAGAGCATTTATGACGCAAAGGTAGAATCACCCGGGGCAATTCCGAGAACGCGCTGGCAAGAACCTGAAGCAACCACTTTTCACGTGAAAGGAAATCTATTCCTGACCGGCGTGGAATGGGTTAATACAAGCGACAACAACGATCGTAATCCTTCGCAAGACCGCGTGGTCTTCGACTTCAAAGGTCGACAGTTAGTTAGTGAAAAACGTTACTCTGTCAAGGCTGGCGCGCTGTGTGTGCGGGGTACTGCAAAATGATGCGTAACTCCGATGGTTGAACCTTGGCTGGCCGCCGAGATTTTGATCACACATTGATCACACCACACGGTTCCATAGGGGTTATCCCGCGAGAAGGATGGTCCTGCGTCTACGCAGAATCAGCTAGTTACGACTGGAACGGAGCAGATCGGACGACACGATACGGGTTCGATTCCCGTTAGCGCTACCAATTCCTCATACACTTACAGGCTTTGCGCTGTGATGCGCTGTGACGCGCAACGGGCCAGCCGAAACCGGCGTCGCTCTCTCAGCACTTCCCTGGAGTGAAATTCCTCGCAAGCAGCGGCCAAATGTCTATTGGCCCGAGCCCAACATTTTGATGAAGTCCGCCAAATCTTGTGCGCTTCTTGATGTAAAACCGAAAGAGTGGCTCGATTGGGTCCAAGGTTGCCATATCGACCACAACGTCGACGTCGCATGACTGCTAGGTGGGGTGCGAACATGAAGGGAGGCAGGAGAAGTGCTGTCATTGTGGTCACCGGCTCTCGCGTGGACTGCCGAAGCAGCTTCATCCATCGGAGCCGATAAAGCCGAGAACACCATCTGAGCAACCACCCCGAGATCCGTCCAGTTATAGGTATCGACCTAGGCACCACCAATTGTGCGCTCGCCTATTCGCAGGAGGGCGCAGTCAAGTTGTTTTCAATTCCGCAATTCGTCCATCCGAACGAAATCCGCGAAGAACCCTTGCTGCCATCGTTCTTGTTCTTAGAAGACGCCCCAATTGTCGGCGTGCTGGCGCAGAGAAAGGGTTTGGACAATCCTGGACGCCTCGTGTCTTCGGCGAAGTCCTGGCTTTCCTACGCTGGTGTGGATCGCAATGCTGCGATCCTCCCGGTTACGGCGCCGGAGGGAGTAAGCAAGGTCTCGCCCGTGGAGGCTTCGTCGCAATACCTCAGATACCTGCGTGCAGCATGGAACAAGAAGAATCCAGACGTCCCTTTTGAAACACATCAGGTGCTGGTAACCGTACCAGCATCCTTTGACGCCGTGGCGCGCGATTTAACACTTAAAGCAGCTGAACATGCAGGGTATGACCAGGTCGTTCTCCTGGAAGAGCCGCAGGCCGCGTTCTATGCATGGGTTGCGCACAACCCGGATTGGCGAGAGAAGGTCGCTGTTGGGGATCTGATTCTGGTGATCGACATCGGCGGGGGCACTACTGATTTCGCACTGATCTCGGTGGAAGAAGACGCGGGCCAGATCTCCCTGCGCCGCATTGCCGTCGGCGATCATATTTTGCTCGGGGGCGATAACATCGACGCCGCCCTCGCGCACCATGTCGCAGAGAATCTCCCGAAGCTGGATGGGACGCAGTTTCATGCCCTCTATCAGCATTGCCGGTTAGCCAAGGAGCATTTGTTAGCCGAGGACAACCAAGAAAGCCAACTACCCATAGTCATTCTCGGCCGGGGCACGAGTGTCGTAGGCAAATCACTCAAGTCAACGCTGACGCGTGCAGACATTGTGCGCATTTTGACCGATGGGTTTTTGCCAGAGGTTCCAATCGATGAAGAACCCGACGAACAGCCAACGACTCTTACCGAATTTGGCCTTCCGTACGCCTCCGACCCAGCGATTACGCGGCATCTGGCGCACTTTCTCCGCCGTCAGTCCGCCACTCCGACGCACGTTTTGTTCAACGGAGGCGTATTCCGCGCACCATTCGTGCGGGACCGAATAGTGGAAATCCTGAATCATTGGTTTCCCCGGCCGATGACACCTCTGGTGAGCGGCGATCTTATGCGGTCCGTCGCACACGGCGCTGCCTACTATGGCTTGGCCAGACAGGGGGAAGGAGTGCGAGTGCGGGGCGGCGTTCCCCACAGCTACTACATAGGCATCGAGGCTGTAGCGCCGGCTGTGCCCGGCAGGCGACCGCCGTTGAAAGCCCTCACTGTCGTGCCTTTCGGGATGGAGGAAGGTACTGGATACAAATTCACGGATCGCACGTCCGTTTTGAGTGTGGGGAAACGGGCCCAGTTCCGGTTTTTCCAATCCAGTGAAAGAAAGCAGGATGCGCCCGGATCCCTTATCGAAGAGATCGATTCCACGATGGAGGAACTCTCGCCAATCGAGGCTTTGCTGTCGAACGATGTCACTGAGAACGTCCTGGTTACACTGGAAAGCCTGGTTACAGAAACCGGCACGCTGGAGCTATGGTTTGTTGCCCGTGATGGGCGGCGGTGGAAGCTAGAGTTCAATGTGCGGCCGAAGAAGGAACGCTTGCCCTCCCAAAAGGCGTGAGCAATGTCAGCAACTGCCCGATATGTAGTATTATCGGAACCGTCCTGAGTGGAAAGAGCGTGTAGATGTGCCGTAATTCAGGACCCACCTTTGTCCTGATCGGCTGAACCGTGGCGGTATCAGGATCGCGTCGTAGAAGACGGGCAAGCCTAGGGACTAGCCCGCCTCCATCGTCACTTCAGGACGGAAAGTACGTTGTCGAGCGCCCAGACTTCGGACTGTCTTCCTTCAGACATACCGATTACAAAGCGAGTCCTGTTTGTAAGGCCGGGCTCGCGCTGCCGTCCGCACGAACTCGCATTAGCGCCCAATGGGAAGCCGCCCCAGGCTGCTCTTGATTGAAGAAAATCGAGCGGCCGTCCTTCTCTAAGCAATCGATCCGGCGCCGAACAGAGCATCGGTTCTGGCAAACACCTCGCGGAAATTGCTGCCATCTACGCATACCGGGCCGATGTGGAGCCTTGCGCCTTTCTCAGGGACCCGATCCATCCATCCGAGGGCCAGCGCTTTTCCATCCGGGCTTAATGCCAGCGAAGGCCCTTGAATCCGGTCCGTTCCGAGAACCACAAGGATTTGCCGTTCCTGGCCTGTGACCATATCGTTGGACATGATACGAACGGGCATGTTGTCTGGATTGCGTCGGTTATATAGCGTCCGGTCGTCCGGAGAGAGGATCGGCAAGTCCCCGCCGGTGGTGGGCAGTTTCGTCCACTCCCCCGTCTTCAGATCGATGCGGAAGACGCCTCGCGGGCCGTCGGGGCTGTGGAGCCCGGTCATCACGCTCTTGCCGTCGTGGAACCAGTTCGGCGCTCCGTTACCTGTAAATCCAAGACTGGTTGGATACAGTCTCCCTTCGCCGGTTTCCAGAAAATGCACCACCAAGTCGTAATCATCGGTCACGCAATTCCCTTTCTGCGTGCCTCCTAGATGCCGCCTCTTAAACGGATGGATTTCCGATCCGGCCACCAAGCCGGACCAACTCCTACAAATGTTTCCAATGGCTTCGCATTGAGGTTCACCGATTCATTATGTTGATGAGTTCGTTGCCTTGCTGACGGCTTTCATAGGGTTTTTACTCGGATTGACCACTCGCGCGGAGTATTCAGGCTCCGCCCTTGAAACGCCATCCCACGGACTGGGATTGAGCCGTCCGATACTGCCACACGCGCGAGTTGATCGGTATGGTCGTCGTTTTAGCAACGATGACCACAATCGACTTGCCATCGGGAGACCAGGCGGTCGGCGTGTACCAGACATTCTCTTTGTTATCCATTAATACCCGCGCCTTCGCCGCGGTCTCGTTGGGCGCGACGCGCAGTTGTACGTGAGCACTTCTCTCGCCGGTATCCCACAAATAGACGATCTGCCGTAGATCGGGCGAAAGAATGGGCGTCTCGACATAGCTGTCGGAATCCCTCCCCGTCCCGGTCCTGACCATGAGCCGCTTGACTTGGCCAGTGGATATGTCGCGCACCGCCAAATCGCCGCTGTTCCAGTCCGTGATCGCCATCCAGCGTCCATCGGAACTAAAGTCGGCTTCCGCATCGCCGCAACCGGCGCACAGTAGGCGCTTGGCCAGCGTGCCCGAAGAACGCGGCCTTCCCAGAGCAAGCAGACGTTGTTGCGCCACCGCGACCATTTCGGTCTGATTGCCGAAGTCCCTGACGATGCGTTTATATGTAGCGCGGGCTTTGTCCGCTCCCTGCCGTTCCTGCCCTTGCCCGAGATATAGCAGTGCCCGCGCGGCTAAAAACACTTTTCGTGCTCGTGGTGATCGCGTTCGGCGCCGATATCCTCGCCGCTCACAATGCCCCCCGTTCCCGCGAGGTGAGCGAATAATCGACGCCTTTCAGACTGGCGGAATCCAGTAGAGCGTCGACAAAAGCGCGCGCTTTGGGCGTGGATGTCTCGACGCTCACGATCTTTCGCCCCTCTTCCCGGCCGTGGATAAAGACGTCCGAGTGCGGTCAGGAACCGTGAGATGCCGGTTCAGCGCCATTTATTGCTGCATCCCGAGGCCCGGCTGACGGATGCTGAGCGGCAGCAGATTTACCGCTGGACGCGAACCGAGCGGAACCGTCTTCGGATGCGTTCAACCCCACTTAACCTCACCGGCGAGCTCGACACGGCGCGCTAGTCGAATCGTTCGGCTGGCGCTGTGGTTCAGACGGAGAATCCAGAAGTCTCCTTAGGAAGTTCTAGCCCACGCTGATACATCCCGAGAAACGCCGTTCATGTCAGGTCCTTTGAAGGCCTTCGTGCGAAACGCGAGTTGCCCTGCCGAGTTAGGACCGCTCCGGGTTACCAAGAGTGACTTTTTTGAAAAGGTGAGCACGATGCCGGTGCCTTCTATGAAAAGGCTGGTCGCCGCTCGTGGCAAGAGGCTTAGCTCTTCAGCCGCCGCCCAATGCGGTTATTCTGGGGTATGGGCACCATCCAGGCCGCTGCGCCGGGGCAGACTCTGCGCGAAAGGATCTCCTACGCAGTGCTGACCATGATCAGCTTCTGCCACTTTCTGAATGACATGATTCAGTCGCTGCTGCCGGCGATTTATCCCATCCTCAAGGGCAATTTCCATCTGGATTTCGGCCAGATAGGGCTGATCACTTTCACCAGCCAGCTCACGGCGTCGGTGCTGCAGCCTGTTGTGGGATGGTTCACGGATAGACGCCCGCAGCCGTTCTCTCTCAGCATCGGTATGGGCTTCACTTTGTTAGGACTGGTAATGCTATCCACCGCCTCATCGTATCTTCTGATTCTGGCAGCAGCGGCGATGGTGGGGATTGGCTCGTCGGTGTTTCATCCGGAATCGTCGCGCGTCGCGCGGATGGCCTCGGGCGGGCAGCATGGCTTCGCGCAATCGTTTTTTCAAGTAGGGGGGAACGCGGGCTCGGCCTTAGGTCCGCTCTTGGCGGCGTTCATCGTAGTGCCGCACGGACAAGGAAGTCTGGCGTGGTTTTCGCTGGCCGCGCTGTTGGGGATGGTCCTGCTCGGCAAAGTGGGTCTGTGGGCAAAGAGCCATCGGGCGGCGCGCGCGAATGCGCCGAAGCGGGCGAGCGATCACGGTGGGCATAGTCTGCCGTCCAATAAAGTGAGGTGGAGTATAGCGATTCTGGTGGTGCTGGTTTTCTCCAAGTATATCTACCTGGCCAGTTTGACCAGTTACTACACGTTCTATCTCATCAGCACATTTCACGTTCCGGTGCAGAGCGCGCAGGTATATCTTTTCGTGTTCCTTGGCGCGGTTGCGCTAGGCACGATACTGGGCGGCCCCATTGGCGACCGGGTCGGACGCAAGTACGTGATCTGGTGTTCGATCTTGGGTGTGCTGCCCTTCACGCTCGCGCTGCCGTACTCCAACCTCGCGTGGACCGTGATCCTCAGCGGAATCATCGGCATGATTCTGGCATCGGCGTTCCCGGCGATTGTGGTGTACGCGCAGGAACTGCTGCCAGGCAAGGTAGGCATGATCTCAGGGTTGTTCTTCGGTCTCGCTTTCGGCACCGCGGGCATTGCAGCGGCGCTCTTGGGCGAACTTGCGGATCACACCAGCATCGGTTTTGTATATCGCGTGTGTGCCTTCATGCCGCTGCTGGGACTATCTACCGTGTTCCTGCCGGACATTGACGGCCTCATGCGGCGGGACGCCAAAAGGGGGATGGCCTAGCAGTGGCTTCCGCGGCCATGTCGTGACCTGTGGGCACCTGAATAGCGGAGCAGCTCGGATGTGGGCCCAGAGGCGTCGGACCGCTTGCCGTCATCGTGGCTGACCAACGAGGCACTAGGCCTTACTGGCTCGATCGGCCGCAGGAAACACGTGATTCTCTTCGCACCAGCTCGTCACGCCCGCTGTTGACTCGACTGCTGCTTGACCGCATGCCGCACTGCTCCCCGGCGAACCGCAGGCTCTACCGGAGTTCTTGACAGCAGGTCCTTCAGCGCCACGTTGTCCAACGTCAGGTCGGCGTACCGGTCCTTTTCATCTCGACTCTATTCGCAGCCTCTTGCGCCGCTCGGGTCTCTCTAATTTATGCCGGTCCTA
>Ga0207695_10002919_pt1 | contig 24718 bp, 27 predicted proteins | sample KBSC54metaG_FD_184354 | JGI IMG/M metagenome (GOLD analysis project Ga0207695, IMG submission 184354) | Corn rhizosphere microbial communities from Kellogg Biological Station, Michigan, USA - KBS C5-4 metaG (SPAdes) (version 2) | ecosystem: Host-associated > Plants > Roots > Rhizosphere > Soil...
GCGATAGCTTCCACGGCGACGAAAACAAGGGTGACCAGCAGCGAGCCTAGCAGGATCTTGCCGGTCGCCTTTCCGTGCGCATGTGCGTGGAAATGGGCCATCCGATTCAATCCTAACGCGATTTAGTATTTAGGCGGTCTGCGTACTGGTTCTCGAAGAGGTAAGACGAGATCCACGCCCCCGAGATGTGCAACATGCCGTCGAATCGCGGTGCCGAGGTCGAGTTGCGGCTGCAGGCTATTTCTCAGGATTTCGACGGCTTCTTCCTCCAGGGAACGGCTGGCGATCAGAGTGGCGTCAAGCGGCGAATGGTGATGCTGGCCACAGGCCCATAATCGCACGGACGGCATAAGCGCTCGATGACTCTCGCGGCTCGGAAAAGTTGTACACGGAGCCGCGGCAGTAATGGAGCGGTTTGTCCCTACTTCTTCACCAACGCCTCGACCGCTTCCAGCTCTTTCCCCGCCTCGGCCCATTTGCCCTGTGCAGAGAGAGCGCGGTAGCGATCCAGGTGGCCGCGAATGGTTTCAATACGCGCATCGGTTCCGGCGGCACTGGGTGCGAGGGATGGGGCCGCACTCGATACATTCGTTGTCACCGGCGCCGGCGCCCCACCTTGCAGCATGGCCAACTGCTTCAGCGCGTCCTGATATGTGTCCGCATAAACCAGTTCGCTGCCCTTGGCCAATACGACTCTTTCCAGCTGCGGCATGCGGGCCTGTTTAGCCTGGAGATAGATGGGCGCGACAAATAGAAATGTATTGTCGATCGGCAGCACCAAGATCTGCGAGCGCAGCACCTGCGAGCCTTCTGTATTCCACAGCGAGAGGTCCTTCGAGATCACGGGGTTTTGATTAATGAGCGCCTCGATCTGCAGCGGCCCCGGGATGATTTCTTGCTTGGGTAGTTGCAGGAAGACGATCTCGCCCAGATGGTCGCCATCGCAGCGCGCCGCCATTAACCCGATGAGGTTCTGCTTATTGTGCGGCGTGAACGGGATGGTCAACAGGAACTCCGGCTGGCTCTCGCCGGGAAGAGTCGCCACCATGTAGGTCGGCGCCATGGTTTGCGGGTTCCCAGCCTGGCCGCTCGTGAAGGTAGCCAGATCCCACAGGTCCGCCCGGTTATAAAAGGATTCCGGCACGCGCATGTGATACGTGCGGTATAGTTCGGCCTGCACGCGGAACAGCATCTCCGGGAAACGCGTGTGCCGTCGAACATCGGCGGGCATCTCCGACGCAGGCGTGAGGAGTCCCGGGAACAGATGCTGATAGGCCAGGATCAATGGGTCCTGATCATCCCACAGATACAGCTTTACCTCGCCGTCGTAGGCATCTACCGTAGCCTTCACCGAGTTGCGAATGTAATTAAACTCGCCGGCGCCCTCAGCCTGAATCGGGCGCGCGTAAGGATGCGCCTCGCTCATGGTGTACCCATCCACGATCCACACCAACCGCCCGTCATCGCCAATGACCATATAGGCATCGGGATCCCAGGTGATGAACGGAGCCAACGCGCCCAGCCGCTCGCGGATACCGCGCCGGATCATCATCCGGCTCTCCGGCGTGAGCGCGTCGGACAGCACGATGTTAGGATCTCCGAAGGCCCAGGCCGAGGCCAGCCGTAGACCCATGGAATTCGTGGGGATTCCGCCCTTGCCTTCGTAGCGCGTGTGCACTTCCTCGGAGCCCGAAGGATAGTTGAACTCGGGCTGGGTGGTGCGGACGAATACGGGGTCGCGCGATTCTTCACCGTAGTAAATTTCGGGACGCGTCAGTTTCAGGCTGGGAGTCAGGACCTCAACGGGAGCATTGCGGATCAATAGTTCTGGAAGGCCGTTGGGCGTGATGTGATTGGCTTCGGCCAGCGCCAGTCCGTAGCCGTGCGTGTAGATGGTGTGGGTAATCACCCAGCGGCTTTGCGCGTCACCCAACTGCGTAAGATCCAGCTCGCGCGGAGCGAGCAATACCTGCCGCATCTGGCCGTCGATGGTGTACCGATCCACGTCGGTGTCGGCATAAGCGTAAGGCCGCAACGGCTGACTCTGGCTGAGGGTGTCATGAAACGCGCGCCAGTCCCAGAGGCGGACGTTATCGAGCATGGAAGCGTTGCGCTTGAAATCGATGGGCGCTTCCTTGCGTGCCGGAAATTCCGATTCGCGTTCGCGATGGTTCAGGCCATAGGCGGAACGGGTGGCCTCAATGTGCCGTTCGATAAAAGGCCGCTGCAGCGCCAGCTCATTCGGACGGACCTGCAGCGCGTTGACCGCGGAAGGGATGACTGCATCGGCCACCAGCACAATCGCGCAGGCGATCGCCAGTTTGCGGCGGCCGGCCAATACCAAAATCGCGGCCAGAAGCGCCGCAATGGCCTTTGCGGTTTGCAGCGGCAGGCCGATGTGCTGTTGAACGTAATCGACACCAGTCATCAGCTCGCCATGATCGGTATAGAGCAGCTCATAGCGACCCAGCCAGAAATACGCGGCGAGCCCCACCAGGAAAAACGCCAGCAGCATCTTGAAAATGCCGGTTTCAAGGCGGCCGAGCCGGCGCAGGTCATCCCACTGGACATGTCCGGAAGCCCATAGTTCGGGGAATCGCACCTGCATCTGCCAGACACGCGCGGTGACGTAGTAGACCACGGCACCGGCGGCGGCGCAGACTTCCAGAAACCCGATCAATTGGGTATAAAACGGGAGTTCGAAGAAGTAGAAGACCAGGGATCGGCCGAAAACCGGATCCTGCCAGGTAGACTCGATGCCGCGCCCGCCAATGAATCGAGCGATGACCCAGCCATCCATGGAGGCGGCTGCCAGAATCAATGAAACCACAAAAATCGCCCCAGCGACTAGAAGCTGGTACTTGCCTCGACCACGGCTGCTGGCGCCTGCGTGGCTCATCCCGCGGGCGTGGGCTATCCACAAAACCAGGAAAAGAATCAGCCACTGCGCGACGTCGGGAACGTAGCGATACAGCCACATCCGTTGCCAGGTATTCACCTGGCCCATTTCACCCCACCATTTGTAATCGATGAGAAGCGAACAGAGAGATCCGCCGAAGATCAGGAGCAGGATGAGGGCGGCGGCGAACAGAACCAGCCCAGACCGGCGGGAATACGGACGCGCCGACACAGTAGTATCCAGCGTAGCTTAGATTGGGGGTGAGACGTTACAGTAAGCGGAAGTTAACTTCGATGTTGGCCGAGACGGGAACCGGCTTTCCGTCCTTCAAGCCGGGCTTGAAGCGCCATTTCTGCACCGCTTCGATGGCCTTTTGATCCAGACCCAAGCCCAGGGACCGGACGACCTTGATGTCCTGCGGGACACCGTTTTCGTCGACCACGAGTTGCAGGAGCACCGCGCCCTGCCACTTGGCTTTGCGAGCTTCTTCCGAATATTCGGGTTCGGGACGGAAAACCGGAACGGGGGCGCTGACGCCGCCACCGATCTTGTAAGCTCCACCACCGAATCCGCCGCCGCTACCAGGACCAACGCCAGGGCCCCTTCCGGATCCAATGCCAGTGCCGATCCCGTTGCCCGCCGATGGCAGGCCTACACCGGCAAGAGGGTTGCCGAAGTTACTGGCTTGGATGTTCGGCATCTCAGGCGCAACGATGGTCGGATTCACCGCCAGTTTAGGATCTTCCTGCGGACGAATCGGGGGCACGAACGACTTAGGCGCAATCTTGGGAAGCTGTCCCTTGGTAACTTCCGTTTTCTGCGGGGTTCCACCGCCGCCTTTGGACTGCTCAGGCTTCGGTTTGGGCTGGAGCGGCTTCAGATCCGGCGCGAAAATCGGGACGAATTCTTTCACGGCTTTCTGCACCGGCTTGAGCGTTCCGACAAATAACAGGAGCGCCACCACCACTATATGAATGAGGACGGAACCCACCCCGGCCATCGATTCATGACCGCCGTACAGACCCTTCAAGGAGGGAAGGTCGTCCACCGGTTTCGAGGTGAGTTCCAGCGGCGGCAACTTAGGAGGATTGAGCATCTCCTTGACGCCCTGAACAATGCCCTTATACCAGGGCAGCTCAATCGAAGCCGGCACCAAAAAGTGCTGCAAATGGACGTCGGTCTCCGCGGAAGGATTGTCGAGGTCGATGGGCTTGGAAGTAACGTCCAGAGGCGCTAGCTTAGGCGGATTGATTAGCTCGCGGATGCCCTGAACGATGCCCTTATACCAGGGCAGTTCGACTGAAGCGGGCACCAGAAACTTTAGATCGTTAGATGGTGATCCGCCGCCAGCGTTTACCGGTTTTTCTGGAAGCTGCTCGGACACTTTTGCTCTCTTGGCCCGAATTGGGTCGCTTTAAAGACGTTCAGAGCCAGCCAGGGGTTTCAGTTTCTGGAACTTTCACCACAGCCTTCAACTCTGTTTTGAGTCTAACATAGGACCAACAATGCGCTAATCGACTCATACTTATAAGGACTTTGGCTTAGACACAATCTCTATGGATTCTGGAACTGAAAGGAAATTCGAAACCTGGACCCACATCGGCTCCAGAACGTCCGTGAGCTCGTGCCCTGATTCCAAAAGAACCAGCTTGATGTTCGGCCGTGGGGACGCATACGCCTTCGAAATCCAGGCGGGCACAACGCTATCACGGGTTCCATGAAGAACCAGAGCGGGCTGCGGGAATTCCGGTTCATCTTCGTACTGGGTGGCATCCACCGCGAATTGGTATCCGAGCTGCCGTTCCCGGCCCTCGCCATAATGAAAAATTGTTAAGGAACCGTGGCGCTTCCAGTCTTCCGGCGGATAGCGTTCCTGCCAGCGCCGGGCGAACTGAAAGGCGGGCGCAAGCAGCACCAGGCGCTCGATCTGAGACTCGCGACGAGCTGCATAGAGCGCCGCCAGATAACCTCCCAAGCTGGAGCCGATCAAAACCGTAGGCTGGTCACCCACGGCCCGTTCGATCACCGCGAGTTGTCTGGTAATTGTCAGCTCTTCAAACCTCCCTTCATCCAGGATGGGAATCTCCATCGGGATGCCGCGCTCGGCAAACTTGCGCCGGAAAAACTGCGCTTTGCTGGAATGCGGGCCGGAGGCGAAGCCGTGAAGATACACGACTCGCATTATTTAGAACCAAACTTGATTTGGCTCGCGGCGTCGAACTTGTGGAAATCGGCGTAGCCGAACTTATTCTCGACCAAGACTTTGCCGTCCCGCAACTCACGATGCTCGGTAAAGACCGGCAGGAGCGCGCCATAAGCCGACATGGAGTAATCTACGGAGGCTTCTTCGCGGACTGCACCGTTCTCTGTGGCGAGAGTGATCCGCACCGGAATGAAGTTGTTCTCACCGACCCACACTTCCCCGCCGATCGGCACGTTTTGCTGCGATTCGCCGCCACGCGTAGCATCGATGACAGTCAGTCCTCCCGGGCCGTCTATTTGCTGATATCCGAAGACCAGCAGACGAGCGAGGCCTTGCATTTCCGTCCGGCGATAGGTGAACTCGTAGTGCATCACATCATGCGAATCGAATAACAAGAGGAGCTGACCAAAATCGGTAACCGCTCCCACCAATCCGTATTTTTCGAACTGCTCCAGCAGCTCCTTTTTCCGCTTGTCATCGGGTGCAGTGACGATCGCAGCCAGTTCCTGCTGGGCTTTCTTCGAGTCCTGCACCGCGCGGCCATCGACGGAAGTGACGCGTCGCAGCTCGTGCAACGCACCGCCCTCCCCAGCAAATGCCGCGAAACTGTATTCGGACAAGATACGCCGCTCCTGCCAGACGGGTTCCGGGGGCTTCTGGACGCTCGCGCCCACACGAATGTGGAATCCTCCCTTACCTGGCTTGATAGCGCGCTGGAAGAGGGTTTCCTGGCCGACTACGTCGGGCGCGATTTTACGAAACGCGTCCGCTTCCTTACTCAGGCTCGCGGCCAGTCGCTGCGTGCGTTCGTCCGCGCGTAAAACACAACAGACCGCGGCGAGTAGAATCCAGCGTCGCATACCTTGAGGATATCGGCTTCTGTTAGCATGATGGGTACCCCCTCCGATCATGATTCGCAGTTTCCGAGGCACCAAGCCCAGGATCGCCGCCTCCGCCTACGTTGACCCCGGCGCCCACGTCATTGGCGACGTGGAGATCGGCGAACGCGCGAGCATTTGGCCGTGCGTAGTGCTGCGCGGGGACATTGAGCCGATTCGCATCGGGGCGGACACAAATATTCAGGACGGTACGGTCATTCACACCGATAGAGGCTTTCCCACGACCATCGGCGACCGCGTGAGCGTGGGTCATTCCGTGATTCTGCACGGCTGCACTATCGAGGAAGAAAGCCTGATCGGCATGGGCGCCATTGTGCTGAACGGTGCCCGCATCGGTCATGGAGCGGTGGTGGCCGCCGGTTCGCTGGTTCCCGAGGGGATGCAGGTCGCGCCGGAGATGCTGGTAATGGGCGCGCCCGCCAAGCCGCGCCGTCCCGTGAGCCCGGACGAAAAAGCTCGCTTCGAGAAAGGTGTGGGCGGATACGTGGAACGGGGCAGGCAAGCCAGGGAAGAAGCGGCCCAGGAATGACGAGCATGATCCGTGCGGTTAAGGGAACCCGCGACATTCTTCCGCCCGCGAGCGCAGCGTGGAATCACGTAGAAGCGGTGGCGCGCGAAGTCTTCCGCACGTACAACTATCAGGAAATCCGCACGCCGCTGTTTGAAGAGACGGCGCTATTCGCGCGCGGTGTCGGCGAAGACACCGACATCGTCGGCAAGGAAATGTACACCTGGGACGATCGCGACGGCAGCTCGCTCACGCTCCGTCCTGAGGCCACGGCGTCGGTGATGCGAGCCTATATCGAGCATCGTCTGGATCAGATTCCGGGCGTCAAGAAGTTCTATTACATGGGCCCCATGTTCCGCCGCGAGCGCCCGCAGAAAGGCCGCTTCCGCCAGTTCTATCAGATCGGCGCGGAGGCTATTGGATCGGAATCGCCGGTGGTCGATGCAGAAGTGATCGAGATGGTGGTGGAGTTGCTGCGCCGCGCGGGGATGGAAAATTTCCATCTGATGATTAACTCTGTGGGTGATACCCACTGCCGTCCAGCCTACCTGGCATTGCTACGCGATCAGCTCAAAGATGTCGCTCCGAAGCTCTGCGCGGATTGCCAGCGTCGCGCGACGACCAATCCGCTGCGCGTGCTGGACTGTAAAGTTCCCGAAGACCAGCCTTATATTGACGCACTGCCTTCGATCCTGGATCATTTGGACGACGCCTGCCGAGCGCACTTTGCGAGTGTGCGCTCGCATCTGGACGCCCGCGGGATCGCGTATGAAGTGCGGCCGCGAATGGTTCGCGGCCTCGATTACTACATGCGCACGACCTTCGAGATCACGCACGGCGCTCTGGGAGCCCAGAACTCTGTTCTTGGTGGGGGACGTTACGACGGCCTGGCGGAGGCCATCGGCTCGAAAGTTCCCGCGCCGGGTATCGGATTTTCGATCGGCGAGGACCGCCTGGTGATGATTCTTGAAGAATCGAATCCCGATCGCTTCAAACCCGCCATGGACGTGTTCCTGGTGCCGATGGGGGAAGCCGCCGAGCAGCATGCCGGGGCACTCGCCGCCGAACTGCGATCGCAAGGGTTTTCCGTCGAACGATCTGCGGACCGCAAGCTGAAACGGGCTTTAGAGGTCGCTAACAAGACCGGCGCGCGGTTCACGCTGATCCTGGGCGATGATGAAGTCAGCACCGGGACATATTCATTAAAGGACATGGCGTCAGGCGAGCAAGTGCAGCTCAAACGCTCCGAGCTCGCGGCGCGAATTAAGTCAAATTAGAAAATGGAACAAGTACCTCTGGACTTTTTAGGCGAGCTCCGCCGCACACATACCTGCGGGGAACTTCGTGCAACCGACGCTGGCAAGCGTGTAATTTTGATGGGCTGGGTCCATCGCCGGCGCGACCTGGGCGGCGTGCTGTTCATTCATCTGCGCGACCGCGACGGCGTCACGCAATTGGTATTTCGTTCCGATGGCGACCCGGCCGTGCATGCCAAGGCGGAGTTGCTCGGGTCGGAATACGTTATCGCGGTGGAAGGACTTGTCGAGAAACGCGCGGCCGATACCGTCAATGCGGCCATCGATACCGGTGGGGTGGAGGTGGTGGTCGACAGGATTTGGATCCTCAACACATCCAAGACTCCGCCGTTTCCGATGGAAGAGAACGTCGACGTCAAGGAAGACGCGCGCCTGAAGTACCGCTATGTCGACCTGCGTCGGCCGCACATGCAGCGCAACATTATCTTGCGGTCGAAAATGGCTTTCGCTGTGCGACAGGTTCTGACCGACATGGGATTTCTCGAGATTGAGACGCCCTTCATGACGCGCTCGACTCCGGAAGGCGCGCGCGATTACCTGGTGCCCAGCCGCGTCAATCCAGGCAAGTTCTACGCCTTGCCTCAGTCGCCACAAATCTTTAAGCAATTGCTGATGGTGGCCGGATTCGAAAAATATTTCCAAATCGTGCGCTGCTTCCGCGACGAAGATCTGCGCGCCGATCGCCAGCCCGAGTTCACTCAGATCGATCTGGAGATGTCCTTCCCGCAGCAGGAACGCATCTATGAGGTGATCGAGCCGCTGATTGTCGCAGCGTGCAAAGTGGCCGGTTATGATGTACCCGCGAAATTTCCGCGACTGACGTACGCGCAGGCGATGCGCTCCTATGGCAGCGATAAACCTGACATGCGCATTCCGCCGTTCCATTCGGTCGAGGATCTGTTTCCCGGCGCGGGGCTGACTCCCGATGGACTGCCGCTGGTAGCGATTCGCATTCCCAAGGTCGGCGCGATCAGCCGCAAGGAGCGCGATGAATTGAAGGCAGCCGGCCAGGAGCGCGGGCTGCGTGTGTACGACGACCCGAAGCGGCTGGATCGCGACTTCTCCGAACAGATGACCGCCGTACGCGCGAGAATCGGCTCCGCTGACGATGACTTGCTGCTTCTGGCCGGTTGGGCCGGCGAACCGAAAGGTCCCAAGCCCGAAGAAACCGTGCTGATGGCGTGCGGACATCTGCGTTTGCTCGCCGCACAGAAGTACGCCGACAAGCACAAGCTTCTGGATCCTACGAATTTCCAGTTCCTATGGGTGGTCGACTTCCCGATGTTCGAATGGGACGAGGAAGAAAAGCGCTGGAATGCCGCGCATCATCCATTCACATCCGTGCACGACGAAGATATCGAAAAACTCACGTCCGACCCGGCACGGTGCCGTGCAAAATCCTACGATCTGGTTCTGAATGGAACCGAGCTGGGCTCAGGCTCGATTCGTATTCATCGCCAGGACGTGCAGTCGAAGGTATTTACGGCTCTGAGTTTCAGCGAAGAGGAAGCCCGCAAGCGTTTTGGGTTTCTCCTCGAAGCTCTGGAGTACGGAGCTCCGCCCCACGGCGGCATCGCACTGGGGCTCGACCGGCTGGTCATGATCCTGGCGGGCGAGACATCCATTCGCGAGGTGATTCCCTTCCCCAAAACGGCCAAGGGAACGGATCTGATGTGCGAAGCGCCGAGTGACGTTCCTGAGCGGAATTTACGGGAACTCGGGATCAGTATCCGGAAGGCCTAGTTCACTCGCTACGCAGCGCCACCATTGGATCTAGTTTTGAGGCCCGGCGCGCCGGCAGGTAAGCCGCGCTGAGCGCGACGGCTACGAGTACTCCGATCGCCAATGCCAGCGTGAGGGGATCTTGCGGGGCAACACCAAAAAGCTGGCTGGTGACGACGCGCGACGCCGCGTAGGCCAGTCCAGCTCCAAGCACCAGTCCGGCGATAATCAGTCCGGTCGTCTCACGGAGGATCATGCCGACGACTCGTGCGGTCTGGGCTCCCAGAGCGATGCGGATCGCGATCTCGCTTTTGCGGCGCGCGATGCCATACGACAGGACGCCGTACAGGCCGATAGCGGCCAGAGTGAGAGCGACCGCACCGAACGCGACGGCAATCTGTGCGACTGCCCGGTCTTGAGCCGTCAAGGGGGCCATCTGCTCTTCGATGGAGCTTGCGGAGATAATCGGTAGCGATGCGTCAGTGCGCTGAATGGTCTGCCGCACGGCTGCCAGAATCGGTGCGGAATCAGTGGCCGTACGGATCAAGAAGATCGGATACGGGATGTCGAACGGGAACTGCAGGGCCGGGAAGTAGTAGCGTGGTCGAACATCGCCCCGTAAGTTTTGTGTGCGCGCGTTGTTGGCGACGCCCCCCACTACACACGTCGCGCTGTGGTCTTCTACTGAGGTAATACGTCTTCCGATCGGGTTCCGTCCATCAAAGAACTGCTTGGCGAAGGCCGCGTTGACGACGCAGATCCCAGGCGTGCCGGGACGATCGCTTTCCAGAACGCCGCGTCCCAAGACAATAGGCGCCCCTAGAGCCGAGAAGTAGTCGGGACCCACTACGTCGATACCAGAGTTGCGGTCCTTGTCTCCTTTCGGAACGTAACCCTCCACCTGGATCTCCAAGGCCGAGTTCCCTCCGCTGAATACACCCAGCCTCGAAAAGCTCGCCGCGCGGACGCCCGGAATGCGCCGGAACTGTTCGAGCAGGTCACGAATCAAGGCGTCGCGCCGAACCGCATTGTAGCCGGCCTCGCGGGTATCGATCCGCACGAGCAGGAGGCGTTCGGCGGGATAGCCCAGGTCCACGCGCTGGAGGTTGTAGAGCGTTCGCGCCAACAATCCAGCGCCAACCAACAAAGGCAAGGAGAGGCCGAGCTGCAGGCTAACCAGGAATCGGCCCCAACGCATGCGGCCAATCGATCCGGTGGCGCTGCGGCTGTGCTCTTTGAGGGGATCGGCAGCATCGATAGTTGTGACTTGCCAAGCTGGTAAAACACCGAATAACAGGGCTGCGCCGAGCGTCGCGGCCACCGCGAAAGCCACCACCATTGGATCCAGAGAGAAACTCATCTGGAAGTCCATCAGCCGCACCAGAGCGCGATGAAGAAGATAGGCCGTGCCGAGACCGGCCACGCCTCCCATGATGGCGAGCGCGAGGCTTTCCGTGAGCATTTGACGCATGATCCGCCCTCGGCTCGCTCCGAGCGACAGTCTCAACGCGATCTCCGATCTGCGCGCCGCCCCGCGAGCAAGCAGGAGATTCGCCAGGTTGGCGCACGCGATCAGCAATAGCACGCCCACCGCCGCCAGTAGCGCGGTGAGGGGCTCGGAAAAGTGGTTGCGTACGCTCGAAGCTCCGCGGGCCGCGGGCCGGATGCGAATATGCTGATCCAGAAAATCGGCCCGGTTCTCCGCTGTCAGGACGCCACTGTAGAACGACTCGAGTCCTGCCTCGAAAGCAGAATTCACCTGCGCTTCCGCCTGCGGCAGCGTCACTCCAGATTTCAGTCTTCCGAACACGTGCAGCCACATCACCTTCTGAGGGCTTTTGTCGTGCAGCCGATCCACCCCCGGGAGCACCATCGGCTGCATCCCGAGCGGGATCCACAGGTCCGGCTGCTCGCCGCTAGTCTCGCCGAAGAATCCGCGGGGCGCTACCCCGATGATGGTCAGCACAGTCTTGCGCATGCTCAGGGTCTTACCGAGTACGTCCGGGCGGCCACCGAAACGGCGCTGCCAATAGTTGTAGCTGATGACCGCGTAGGCCGCGTCGCCGGAATCGTCAGCTGCGGTGAATGCGTGACCGAGTACCGGGCTCACGCCCAGCACCTGAAAAAATCCACCCGATACCAGGCGACCCCTCGCTTGTTCCCACTCGCCATCCGCGACGCGGACTTGCCAGGTGTCGAAGTCACTTTGCGTGGCCATCACCGCAGAGAAGACGCCACCGTTATCCCGGAATTGTGCGAATTCAGCATAGGTGAAGTAGGGCCGATCGCCGTCTTCGCGAGTGGACAATCTCCCGGTCCACATGCCTTGCTGGTTGGGATCGGACAGCATCACCAGTTGCTCGGGTTTATCAACTCCTGGAAGCGACGCGTGGATCACGCCGTTCCACAAGCTGAAAATGGCAGTGTTGGCGCCGATACCAAGCGCCAATGACAGGATCGCCACCGCGGTGAAGCTCGGGCTGGCGGCCATGGTGCGAAACGCGTAGCGCAGATCTTGAACTATCACGTGGAGGTGCTCCCTCGGAGCGACAGTCAGCGCATCCAGGGCTGCGCGGAGCCACACGGAAGCCTCGCCGGTCCGGCCCTTTAAGCGGCGCACTTGTTCCAGTTCCTCGGAAAACATGAGGACCATCTGGGTGCCGTACTCATGCCGGAAAGCCGCCGGATAACAGTACAGCAATGCTTTGTAGATCGCATTGGCGCGTGCCATATGCAGGTAACTAGGCGCCCGGCACGAGGCCGGTGTCGCGAGCCTGCTGCAGCAGCGTGTTTAGCCGCTCAACTTCCGCTCCAGCCACGCGCTTCCCGAAACGCGAAAGCCGGTAGTAGCGCCTGCGCTCGTCGGTGCTCGCGGGATCCGGACTATCCGAAAGCTCCTCAACCAGCCCTTGTTCCAACATGCGGCGAATGGAACTGTAAAGCGTCCCCGCGCTCAGCCGAACCTTGCCCCCGGTTCTGGCCGCAACATCCTGCATGATGGAGTAGCCATGCCGGTCGCGATCGGCAAGCGCGATCAGGATATGGAAAACCGCCGGAGGCAGCGGTAGCAAAGAATCTGGTTTGGAATCGTGCATCGCTGTATCTAACCGGCACAAGTATACTGGATGGAACTATACTTGTCAACGATATAGATCAGCGGCCGCCTAGGCTTCCGTAACTTCACGGGCCGCGCGATTGCCGGATTCGAGCGCGCCTTGCATCCAGCCGAACCACGGCGAGGTATGCTCGCCCGCGAAAAACACACGGCCTTCGCGGCGCGCGATATGCGGCAGCAGCGTCGCCATCTGATCGCGCTTGAACCACGCGAAGGCGCCCTTCACCAGCGGATCGGCATCCCAGGCAATCGACACAGCCTTTTCGTAATTCACACCCGGAAACACTCTTTGCAGATTCTCGATCACCGTGCGGATACGCTCGGGTTCGGAAAGTCCGGCCAAGCGCCGCGCGCGCTCACCCGACGTGTAGCATTCCAGAATCCCGCGTGCGCCTGACTGGCCTTCGGTGCAGTCCCACACGGTTCCGACGGGGAGATCGGTGGCAGCGTAGCCGGAGAGTCCGTCCGTTACCCACGATCGTGTAGGCGATTGCACATACACTCTGGTGACTGAGTTGTAGCTTAACTCGCGAATGGCGCGCTGCTTGCCTTCACTGAAAGCAGGCGACACGGGGATCGATCGCAGCACGGTGAATGGAATCGCACAGATGAGATAGTCGGCTGAGATCTGGCTGCGTCGGCCCGACGTATTCACGGTCACCATGACGTGTTTGTTGTTCTGGCTGATACGCTCGAGCGTTGTGCGGTAGTGGAGACGCCCCCCGAGACTCTTCGCCAGAGCCTTCGGAAGCTGGTCGTTCCCGCCGCGGATACGGAACGACGCACCCTTACGCGCGATGGCTTCGTCGCGCAGCAGACATAGGGCCGAATCGGGCGCCGTCCCGTTGTCCCACGAATCGCTATAGACGATCTGCAGCTGCGCGATTTCTTCGGGAGATGCCCCGCGGCTCTTCAGCAACTCAGCCATCGAGATGCGATCGAATTGCCGGAGCAAATCGGTGGATGGCCATCCGTCGCTCAGAGGATCGCCGATCTCCTTAATTGCGGGCAGCACGTATTTGCGCGAAAGCTCGGAACTGGATGGGGAGCGCCGGCCGTCGCGAAATACTAACGAAGCCAGCTTCCCATAACTCCAGGCCGGAATCGTTTCGAGCTGTAGGGATCGAACATAGTGCTGAACGAAATTGTGGGTTTCTCCGAAGGTCTCCGCTCCGGCCTCGGCATACTGGCCATCGGCAAAGCTATCCCGCAGCGTCAACACGCGCCCACCGGGACGATCACGGGCATCGAGCACCGTAACCTGGTGGCCGGACTGGACCAATTCGTAGGCGGCTGAGAGTCCCGCTAGCCCAGCACCAGCAATGAGGATTCGTTTTGGACGACGGGCTGCCGCAAGAACGGCAATCGATCCGGTCGAGACGAGCGCGGTTTTAAGAAGATCGCGACGGGATAGCTCGAAGCGGAGCGAACGCCCGAGTTTCACAATTAAACAGACTGCGGGCGAATTTCCGCACGAGGAGCCGGGCTACTTCTACCAGATGGCCGGAACGCCCAGCACCAGATCGCCACGCTAGTTAGATAGGTCAGAGTCTTGAACAAATTCGCCAACTGCTGCGGGGTGCTGGTGGGCGGGGTAAATCGTCTCAGGCCGTACGCAATGGCGGCGCCGGTTACGGCCACGCCTAATCCGGCGCTAACGGTGAGCAGAAGTGGATCGCGCTTTTTAGTTCCGATTAGTGCTGTCCACAAACCTAGGTTCATGATGGCCGCGCCGAAGTTAAGCAGTTGGCTGGTGCCGTCGAACCAGATCGTACTGAAGCGACGAGCGGTGAAAACGACAAAGGGCACTATTAGCACGACGGCTACGACAGCCCCGAGTAGACGGCCCATCGCGACGCGCACTGGGCTTCCCTCGACCGCTCTATAGATAAGACTAATCACCATAAGGAACAACAGGAGATCCAGCGTGATCTCATCGGTCCAGTACAGTGTCCGGAAGAAATTGGTTTGCCCGTGCACGCGGGAGACGTATTCCTCGGCTATGGTGGCGGCAAGCTGGAGGACACAATAAACAACAAGGAGGGGATATCGGCGGAAAGCAGAACGACGGAGGAGGAAAATAACGACAGCCGCCTGAATGGCGATACTTGTCGCCTCCAGGATAATCTGACTTAGGGCCATACTCCGACCTCACTATGAACGGCCATGAGGCCGGAGTGACCCGTTTCAGAAAAACTACGCGAGACGAACGTTTCCGCCGTCGCCGCCGTCACCGTCCGGAGGAGCCACCGGGCCGTGAGCAATAATGTTTCCGCCGTCGCCGCCGTCACCGTCCGGAGGAGCCACCGGGCCGTGAGCAATAATGTTTCCACCGTCGCCGCCGTCACCGTCCGGAGGAGCCACCGGGCCGTGAGCAATAATGTTTCCACCGTCGCCGCCATCACCATCCGGAGGAGCCACCGGGCCATGAGCGATAATGTTTCCACCGTCGCCGCCGTCACCGTCCGGAGGAGCCACCGGCCCATGCGAAATAATGTTTCCACCGTCGCCACCATCGCCATCGGGGGGAGCAACCGGCCCGTGCGAAATCAACCGCAAGCTGCTCGCACTTACCATTGGACTCATAGCGAGCGCCAAAACAAGAACTGCGCAAATTGTAGCACACACCACCATCGAGCTACGAAGTTTTGTCATTTTTAAGCGAACCTTTCCTCTCAGCATTGGTCCGATAGAGCTAATGCAAAAACTAGACCTAATTGGCTAAGAGCTTCACCCTAGATGTTACGTAGTACGGAGGTTTAGGTCAATAGGGGTTATCCCTAGTACCAGAAGAGTGGGAGTACTAAAGTCCGGGCAGTAGGAACTGCGTTTTAAGCAGTATGTTATTGAAAACTATTAAGTTAGGACGAGCGCCGGAATAGCCGAAGAACTTCCGCGCAGGCCACGTAAATATTTACCAGCCCTAGGCCAGTGATGGCCCCACGGAAGTACGGCTCATCCCAGACGTTTTCGAGTGCGGGAAGCCACCCAGAGAAATAATTCAAACTCCAGATGTCCACCCAGGGGAAAACGGTGAGGAAGAGACCGATTTCAAAAGTGAAAATTGCGAAGACCAAGCGGAGCAGCCGCGGGGTGCGGGAAGGCCGCCGGGTTTCGCCGGTCGAGGCGGGTGCGGAATCAGGAGTAGAGGCCGATTCCGGCGTTAGGGACATGCGAAGAGTTCGCCTTGTTCGGAAAGAGGTTCGGGGATCGGATAACCCTTCCAAGCCTGATAACGGCTCAGGTTGCGGACGGGCTCGAAGCTAAAGCGGTGCAATGTGGTGGGCCCTAGCTGTTCGAGTGCCGCCAGATGCTCCGGCGTGCCGTAGCCTTTATTGTCTTTGAAGCCGTATTCGGGGAAAACCGCATCCCAGGCCCGAAGTGCCGCATCCCGGGCGACCTTGGCCAGGATCGAAGCGGCGGCAATCGAAAAGGATAGCGCATCCCCGTGAATCACTGCTTTTTGCGGCAAGGGCAGATCGACGTCGGTTGCATCCACCAGCAGGAAATCGCACGGTGTGGGCAATTGTTCCACAGCGCGCCGCATCGCCAGCCGCGAGGCCTGCAGGATATTCCAGTGATCGATTTCGAATGCGTCGGCTGCGGCCACGGCCCAGGAACACGCCCGGTCCTGGATTCGTTGTGCCAGGACCTCGCGCCGCTCCGGGGCAAGCTGCTTGCTGTCGTCGAGGCCGCGAATAGGCTTGTCCGGGTCGAGGATCACAGCTGCGGCGAATACCGGACCGAATAGCGCCCCGCGGCCGGCTTCATCCAATCCGGCGATGGCGCGGTATCCGGCACGCCGAAAGGCCCGCTCATGACGGCTGGTCGGCATCGGGTTAAATCTTCCGCTCGCGCCAGGGAACCGATTACTCGCGTTCGCGCAAGCGGGCGGCCTTCCCTTTCAAGCCCCGCAGATAATACAGTTTGGCGCGGCGGACTTGGCCAGTGCGCACCACTTCAATGTGATCCACTACAGGGGCGTGCAGCGGAAAAATACGCTCGACACCTTGACCGAAGCTGACCTTGCGGACGGTGATGGTCCGACTGACGCCCTTATTGTTCTGAGCAATAACGGTGCCTTCAAACGCCTGCAGCCGTTCCTTGTCGCCTTCCTTGATCTTCACATGCACCCGGATGGTGTCACCGGGCCGAAACTCGGGGTGCCCACTTCGCAAGTTGCGGGCCGTGATCTTGGTCAAAACTGCGTTTTCCATAATAGATTCCACCTTCAATACTCTCACAGACCGCCCCGCGTTCGGCGGCTTGCTTAAGTTCTCAATAAATCCGGCCTCTGCCGCACTGTTTTCTCACGCGCCGCCTTCAGCCGCCACTGCCGAATCTGCTCGTGATTCCCGCCCAGCAGCACTTCGGGAGCTTTCCAGCCGCGGAATTCCGCCGGCCTGGTATATTGCGGGCAATCCAGCAGGCCATCCTCTCCGAAGGACTCGTATAGCGCCGAATCACTGTTTCCCAGCACGCCTTCCTTCAAGCGCGCCACCACATCGATCACCATCGCCGCGGCCAATTCGCCGCCGCTCAGCACGAAATCACCGACCGAGAGTTCCTCATCGGCCAGATGCTCGGCTACCCGCTCATCCACGCCTTCATAACGGCCGCAGATCAGCAACAACTCCTTCAAGCCCGCGAATTCCCGGGCAACGGACTGATCGAACTTCCGGCCCTGCGCGGAAAGCAGGACAACTTTTTTACCCTGCTCCGGTACGCGATCAGGCCAGATCGATTCCACAGCTTCAAAGATCGGCCCGGGCTTCAGCACCATGCCTTCGCCGCCGCCGAAGGGCCGGTCATCCACGGTCCGATGCCGATCCGCAGTCCAGGTCCTCAGATCGTGAACCTTGATCTCGATCAAGCCAGCCCGCTGCGCCCGATCGATCACGCCATGCTCGAACGGTCCGCGAAAAAACTCGGGGAAAATCGTCAGAACATGGAAAGTCATTTTACAACGGGTCTCTTTACAGCTCGGCTAAACCCTCGGGCAAGTCCGCCCTAATGATTTTCCGGGCCACGTCAATTTCGCGGCAGATAGCTTTCGCAAAAGGGACCAACATCTCCCCACCAGCGCACTTCTCTACCCGGAGAAGCGTCTGCCCGCCATATTCTTCGACGCCACGTACAACGCCCAGTCGCTGTTCCTCGATCGAAGTCAGTTCGCAGCCAATCAAATCGGCGTGGGTATACTCGCCCTGGTCCGGACGTACTCGTTCGCTTTCGGGAGCCAGTAACTCCGCCCCACGCCAACGTTCGGCATCCGTGATCGAGTCGACCCCGAGGAACTTGAACACCGGCCGCCCGCCGTGATACCAGAGCCGCTCCACCTGGACCGGCCGTTTCAGGCCACCCAAGCTCAACATTAAGTCTTTCAACTTTTCAGCTCGCCCCGGCTGCGAACTATAGATTTCGGCCGTAAGTTCACCGATTCGGCCACGTTCCCGCAGGATGCGGCCGACCAAAATCCACTTCGGGTCATCCAATCAGTGCTATTCCAAAATCTCCAGCGTAAAGCGCCGGTTCAACTTCATACCTGCCGCTCCGAGTAGCGTCCTAATCGAACGCGCGGTACGGCCCTGTTTGCCGATCACCTTACCCAAATCGGTTGGTGCGACGCGTAACTCCAGAACGGTTACCTGCTCGCCTTCCACTTCGCGAACCGTCACTTCATCAGGTATATCAACTAGAGCTTTGGCGATATCCGTTACTAAATCTTTCACCCGTTTCACCCTCCTGCTTGGATCGATTCTAGCACTTGCATGCCGGAACCGGGCCCCTGGTGTGAATGGCGGGTAAACTAGGCCGCGGGAGCCGCCGGATAAACCCGGATCAGACGAGCCACCGTGTCCGACGGACGGGCTCCGTTCTTCATCCAGTGCGCGATGCGCTCATGGTTGAGGTTCACCGCCTTGGGCTTGGAGATCGGATTGTAGGTTCCCACCACTTCGAGCGCCGTGCTATCCCGGGCCCGTTCTTTATCGATCACCACCACGCGATAGGTCGGCTTCTTTTTTGCGCCGAATCGCGCCAAACGAATCATCAGCATCCTGGTAACTCCATCCTATATATTGTTCGGATCTTTTATTATCTTATGAGCCGAAGCCCATGGGCAATTTGAGCTTCCCGAGTTTCTTGCCCAGGAATCCACCGCCACTAAAGCTTTTCATCATTTTACGCATCTGCGCATACTGCTTGAGCAGATTGTTGACTTCCTGCACCGAGGTACCAGAACCCTTGGCGATCCGCCGGCGCCGGGCCCCATTGATGATCATGTGATTGAAGCGCTCGCGCTCCGTCATGGAATCGACGATAGCCACCAGGCGGGTGATTTCCTTTTCGTCGATCTTAGCGTTCTTGAGATCCTTGAGCGGTCCCAACTGCGGCATCATCCCCAGAATCGACTCAAGAGGACCCAATTTTCGGAGCTGCTTCATCTGGTCGCGGAAGTCGCCCAGCGTAAACTCATCCTCGATGAGCTTGCGCTGCATTTCTTCCTGCTCTTTTTGACCGTAAGTTTCCTCGACCTTTTCGATCAGGCTCAGCATATCGCCCATGCCGAGAATGCGCTGGGCGACGCGGTCGGGATGAAACGGCTCGAAGGCGTCCGGTTTTTCGCCGGTGCCGACGAACTTCAATGGCTGGCCCGTAACCGCGCGGATCGAGAGAGCAGCACCGCCGCGCGCGTCGCCGTCCATCTTGGTGAGGATCACGCCGGTGATGCCCAACCGCTTGTGAAACTCGTCGGCCGATTTCACGGCGTCCTGCCCTGTCATGGCGTCAGCGACGAACAGGATCTCGACCGGATTGAGTTGCTCTTTAAGCTCGCTGAGCTCGCTCATGAGTTCTTCGTCTATGTGCAGGCGGCCGGCCGTGTCGACCAGGATGACGTCGCGGCCGGTCTGCACGGCTTCTTTACGAGCGCCGCGAGCCAGCTCCGCGGGTTTGGTCTCCTCCTGCGCGCCTTCATAAATCGGGAGCTTCAGATCGCGCGCGAGCACGCTTAACTGCTTGCGCGCAGCGGGACGGTACACGTCGACGGAAACCATGATCGGCGAATGGCCATTTTTAGAGAGCCAGCGCGCGAGCTTGGCAGTAGAAGTAGTCTTACCGGAGCCTTGGAGGCCCACGATCATATATACGCTGGGAGGCTCGTTGGCCGTGCGCAGGCGAGCCTGATGCTGGCCGAGCATCTTGACCATCTCGTCGCGAACAATCTTGACGACGTGTTGGGTGGGCGAGAGGGCGGTCAATACCTCCTGGCCCATAGCTTTTTCCTTGACGGCCTCGATAAATTGTTTGGCAACCTTGAAATGCACGTCAGCTTCGAGGAGAGCCAGCCGGATCTCTTTCAGCGCGATTTCCATATTTTCGGCCGAGAGTTTCCCCTCGCCGCGCAAGTTCTTGAAGACCCGCTGGAGTTTATCGCTGAGGTTATCGAACATTCTAAGGTACGGACTGCAATTTCGGGTGGGTTCAGCCGCCGGAAGGCAGTTCCTTTTTATTCTAACCCAGCCATAGATATTCTGGCCGTAGCAGTGGCCGGAAGCGTTGGGCTGGTGTAAAATGAAGCCTGCCCGCCAACTTGCTCCTCGGTAGCTCAATGGTAGAGCATTCGGCTGTTAACCGAAGGGTTGTAGGTTCGAGTCCTACCCGAGGAGCCAACAAGTTACGAGCGATTTCGCTCACTGTAAAACCTCGACCTTAGTGGATTCCTTAGCAGGCTCGACTGGGATTTGGGCCACGGCCTTGGTCTTCTGCGTCACCACCAGGGAATCTGTTGCACGCCGCTTCGCTTCCATCCGGGTGTGTGAATAGTGTTTCAGCATCTGCTTTGAGACGTGACCGGCCATATCCATGATCGTGGCGTCGCTTGCCTCGGGACTCTCGGCTAGGTCCGTGATGAAGGTGTGGCGGTTGTCATACCAGCGGCCCTGAACCCCCGCAGCATCTTTCACCTTCGCCCAAACCGTCTTGAAGCTGGTTGCTCGCCGGGTCGCATCCGTCGGTTGGGGCTTGCCGAACGGGAAGACGTACAATGCCGAATTGGTCGTGCCGAACTTTTTCAGGAACTACTCACCGGCGACCGAGCGTGCCAAGGAGTACGCTCGGTCCGCTCGTGCCCCGAGCACGCTCCGCGCCTACCGTGTCGATTTAGCCGACTTCACGGCGTGGTGCTCCACTCAGAATCTCTGCCCGCCTTCCCGCTGAGCCTCAGACTGTCGCGTCCTACATCGCAAGGCAAGCGCCTTAGCCCCGGTGGCAAACGCCGCCTTTTTGGCGAATCATCGAGCCAACAATGACACCGGTCGTTCTGGTCAACGGCTGAATGCCGCCGGCGCCGATGGGCCAGAGGATTTCGTAGGGGCCGAGTTTGTCGCCGGGGGATAGTGAAATGCGAATGATTTAGCCCAGGCCACCCGATCAGCCGCGCGGTGCGGCGCTACTTCGCGGGGTCGATGCGGAGCAACGCGCCGTCGGTTTCGTCGGTGAGCAGGTAGAGCAGGCCGTCGGGGCCCTGGCGGATGTCGCGGATGCGGTTGTGGAGGTCGGGGATATAATTACAAACGACCCTAGGTCATGAACCGTAGCTGGCAACAGGTCGAGGCCCTGTATCGTGCGGCGCAGGAATGTGGGGCCCACGCCGCCTTGATGGCTTACACTGATCCAAAGCTGCGGCGCGAGGTGGAGACCCTGCTCGCACAGGAAGAAACATCAGCGATCTCCAAATGAAGCCAAGGTCAAAAGGCACACTTAGTCTCGCTAGGCCCGAGCGCAATCGCTATTTTCGCTTAGCCGTTGAGAGTTCGCCCAGCGCGATGGTGATGGTGGACCGCGAGGGTAAAATTGTGCTGGTCAACTCGCAGACCGAAAAGTTGTTTGGCTACAAGCGCCGGGAACTTCTTGGGCATCCAGTCGATATTCTGGTGCCCAAGTCGATCCGGAAGAGGCACCCGGGGCTTCACGGAGACTTTTTCGCTGCGCCCCAAGCACGCCCCATGGGCGCGGGACGGGATCTGCACGCTCAGCGCAAGGATGGTACGGAATTCGCCGTAGAAATCCGCTTGAATCCTATCGAAACCGAAGAGGGAACCTGCGTGTTGAGCTCCATCCTAGACATCACCGATCGCAAGCGGGCAGAGGCGACGCTTCGCGAAAGTGAAGAACGTTTTCGGAAGTTGGCTGACACGGCGCCTGTAATGATATGGGTTTCCGGCCCGGACAAGCTCTGTACTTTTTTCAACATGGTCTGGCTGGAGTTCAGGGGCCGCACCATGGAGCAGGAACTGGGCAACGGCTGGGCCGAAGGGGTGCATCCCGATGACGTCGATTGCTGTATCGCCACGTACTCGGCGTCTTTTGATGCCCGTCGCCGTTTCCGGATGGAGTACCGGTTGCGCAGGGCAGACGGAGAGTATCGATGGATCCTAGATGACGGTGTACCCTGCTTCAGTGGGGACGGTATTTTCGTCGGATACATCGGTTCCTGCGTCGATATCACCGAGAATAAGCGCGCCGGAGAAGTGCTTCAGGAGAGTCAGAAAGAGCTGCGAGCCCTGGCGGGCCGCCTGCTCCTGGCTCAGGAAGAAGAACGGAACAGAATTGCCCGGGATCTACATGACGACTTGAACCAAACAATTGCGCTTCTGGCTTTCGATGCCACCAGCCTTGCTTTGACGCCCGCTCCGTTGCCGGATGAGGTGAGGAAGTCCATGTACAACCTTAAGACCCGGATCGCGGAGTTGGCCATGGATGTTCGTCACATCGCGCACCAGCTCCACCCTTCGATCCTCGAAGACCTTGGGCTCGCTCCGGCTTTGCGCGAGCTGTGCGAGGGCTTCTCGGCGAGAAACAAGATCCAGGCGGTTTTTAAGCAGAAAGAGATGCCTGAAACTCTGCCGATGGATGTTGCATCGTGCCTCTACCGCCTCGGACAAGAGGCGTTGCACAACGTTCTGAAACATGCTCGGGCGAGCCAGGTGCGGATGACCTTAAGTGGAAGCCGGGAGAACGTCCGCCTTTCCATCCAAGATGACGGCATCGGTTTCGGAGCCCGCTCATCGCGCCCCGGCCTAGGGATCGTCAGCATGCGAGAACGCGTGCGATTAGTGCAGGGCGATTTCTCCCTCCGCTCTAAGCGGAGCCAGGGGACGACCCTTACAGTGGTCATCCCGCTGCTATGGGGGCAGGTTGAAACGGATACACGGATAGCGGATGACCATTGACAGAGGCGCGTCCGACGTTCGCACTCCCGTTAATATCAGTAGCGGGTTGACCTTCAACTTCCAGAAAAGCTGGACCAGGAAGGAAGTAACTTCCGTAAGCGCCGTGATACAGGCACTACCCGCTACGCGATAGCGCTTAGCGTGAGGCCTGATCAGCTTGGTTTTCTGGACGCTGGCTATACAGCCCGACTTCCAGCCGCCAACCATCGGGCGGCAGCATCGGCGCTATCGTCCGGTCGTGTATTGAAGGCAATCGCCGCTCGTGGGGCAGCCTTACGAATCGAGTTGATGAGGACTTCAAATAATGTGAGGCAACGGGGTGGCAAGCGCACGCCTGCTCCGATCACCACACAGTCGTAGTTCTTCGAAGCTAACAGACGCTCCACGTCCGGCCCAGCGGTTTCATCGGGCCGGATGAAACCAAGGTCGCCCTCCCATCCGCGGTCAGCGAACTGCTTCAGCGCAACAGCGATTCCGGCGTGAACCTTCTCGGCGGTCATACCTGGTGGTAAAGCAGGGTCGGAAAAATCCACAGTCTCTGGATCGAGGCCTAGCAGCAAAACCCGTGTCATGGGATCCCCCTTGTTCTTATCCTTGCGAGCGCTTGGCGGTACCGTCAGCTGCCAGTTTCGGGGCAATTTGACAAGTTATCATAACCTAGATCTGGTCCTAGACGAGCCGGTTGATAAAAACAAACGGTAACAACTTACTTGGCAACTCATCCGGTGGAACCGATGAGTTGTCAACCATATTATTGCCTTTCGAACCGATGTACGAGTTGGCGACGACTCGCTCGGGGAATATGCGAATGCTTTTCCGGGCCGAGCGTCAGCCGTACGTGAGGTCGGTGCTCTGTCCGACCTCGATAATATATCCGTCAGGATCGCGGATGTAGCAGCGCGTCTCGCCGTATTTGGGGATCGGCTCCGTGATGAACTTCGCTCCTCGACTTTTCCATAATTCATAGCACGCTTGAATATCCGCAACGCGGAAATTCATAAAGCTGTTGATGTGGTTCGGGTCGGGGACGCTGAGCGTTACCGTCGGCTTATCCGGGGTCGGCCCGCCTCCCACGTTCAGAATCATCCAGATATTCGCAAGCTGAAGGTACGCAGGCGCGTTCCCGTCACCCAAGCTCAGAATGCGAGCGCCGAAGACCTTTTCGTAGTAGCGAGCCGATCGCTCGATGTCGGCGACGGTGAGAAAATGTGCGATGCTGATCCCCTCTCTAGGGGGCATCTCATAGCTCTTCTGTTCGATTTGCACGCCGCTCATTTGACGACTCCAATTCCCAATATCGTACATCTGCCACGCCAGCCAGGGGCAGCCCCGCATGGATGACGCGCAACTCATAGACAGCCCCTGGGGAACGGTCCGCTCTCACCTTGTCCAGTTCGCCGACAATCCAGGACTTGAAACCGTTACCGAACAGTTGCTGAACGAGAGCGAGGGTATGGCATGGCATCGCGCCGGTCGTGTGCATGATGTGGATCTCGCTGTTTGCCTTTGCCCCGGCGGTAAACGACGCCTTTTTGGCGAATCATCGAGCTGACAATGACACCGGTCGTTCTGGTCAACGGCTGAATGCCGCGGGCGCCGATGGGCCAGAGGATTTCGTAGGGGCCGAGTTTGTCGCCGGGGGATAGTGAAATGCGAATGATCTAGCCCAGTCCACCCGATCAGCGGCGCGGGGTGCGGCGCTACTTCGCGGGGTCGATGCGGAGCAGCGCCCCGTCGGCTTCGTCGGTGAGCAGGTAGAGCAGGCCGTCGGGGCCCTGGCGGATGTCGCGGATGCGGTTGTGGAGGTCGCGGAGGATACCT
>Ga0207695_10002923_pt1 | contig 24677 bp, 25 predicted proteins | sample KBSC54metaG_FD_184354 | JGI IMG/M metagenome (GOLD analysis project Ga0207695, IMG submission 184354) | Corn rhizosphere microbial communities from Kellogg Biological Station, Michigan, USA - KBS C5-4 metaG (SPAdes) (version 2) | ecosystem: Host-associated > Plants > Roots > Rhizosphere > Soil...
TTGCGGTTGGTTTCCAGCTCCTTGAAGGAGTCGACGTTGCCGTCCGACGCCTCCAGCGCGTACTTGGCGGTCTGCTGCGACAACACCTGGATCTGCGTGGTCAGGCCGATGGCCTGGCGATCCTCGCCGTTCTTCGCGTTAAGCATGAAGAAGTCCAGCGCCGCGAAGCCGATCGCGACCACCAGCAAGACGATGAGGCCGGTATAGCCCCGCTCCTTGCCGACGCCCCCTGTAGTGCTCATGTGCGTTACCTCACCCGTCTACGCCACGCCGTCGTTGCGGCATCGGCTGGGATTTCAAAGCCTGTCAATCCGGCCGCGATCCGGCACCGGTCCTACTTATAGATTTGCCGGTTCCCGCTTCAGGCCGCGGCCTGGCGGAAGTCCGGGGCACGCACCAGGCGTCCCATGCTGAATACCGCCAGCCGGGGCTCTCCCACCCTTTCCTCGACGAAACGCGACAGGCGCGGATCGTCTTCCTGCTCGGCCGCCCGGCGCGCCTCGGTATCCACCGTGCGCTGGCCGAACACCTCGTCCACCAGCAGCGCCACGCTGCCGGCGCCCTGGCGCACCACCAGCAGGCGGCTGCGCTCGGTGTGCAGCGTGCGCTCGCCGAACAGGAAGCGGCTCAGGTCCACCACCGGCACCAGGTTGCCGCGCACGTTGGCCACGCCCAGCAACCAGGCCTGGGTGCCCGGCACGGGCGTGAGCAGGGGCACGGCGAGCAGTTCGCTGATCTCGTCGATGCCGCTGACGAACAGGCGTGAACCCACGCGGTAGCCGATGCCGCGCCACAATCCCGGCGCCTCCAGCTTCTCGGGCGTATCCGAAGCATGGGTCAGCGACAGGCGCTCGTAGCGCGCGAGAATCTCGAACGGGGACAAGGTCTGGCTCATCGAGTAGACCTCAGGCCGCGTTGGGCAGCAGATCGTTGATGCACGCCAGCAGCTCCTTCTCGTTCACCGGCTTGGTGATGAAGGCGCGGGCGCCCTGGCGCAAACCCCAGACGCGGTCGGTCTCCATGGACTTGGTCGTGATCATCACGATCGGCACGTCCTTGGTCACCGGGTCGCGCGTCAGCGTGCGCGTGGCCTGGAAACCGTTCATGCCGGGCATGATCACGTCCATGATGACCAGGGCGGGCAGCTCGGCGCGCACGCGCTCGATGCCCTCCTCGGCGTTGTTGACCGAACCGACCGTATGCCCGGCGCGCTCAAGCAGCGTGGTGAACACGCGCACGTCGGTCGGCGAGTCGTCGATGATGAGAATATTGGCCACAGGTCCCCCTCAGCCCCTGTAGTCGATGGTGGTCTTACACCGTGACATGGCGATGGATGGCTCCAAGCAGTTCGTCGCGCGTGAACGGCTTGGTCAGATACTGCTCGGCGCCCACGATGCGGCCACGTGCCTTGTCGAACAGGCCGTCCTTCGAGCTGAGCATGATCACCGGCGTCGACCGGAACTGCGGATTGTTCTTGATGAGCGCGCAGGTTTGGTAACCGTCGAGGCGCGGCATCATGATGTCGACGAAAATGATGGCGGGCTTCTGGTCAGAGATCTTGGCGAGCGCCTCGAATCCGTCGACCGCCGTGAGCACGTCGCAACCTTCCTTCTTGAGCAAGGTCTCCGCCGTGCGACGGATGGTTTTGGAATCGTCGATCACCATGACCTTCAGACCGGCCAGGCCATTTCCACTTATGTTCAAGTTCACACACCCCCCTGTGACCCGCCCCAGGCTCAGGTAAGACACGAAGCCGACAGCCCTGGGCCGCCAGCTCCATGTGGACGAAAAGAATCCCGCAAGATTGCCCACCGATTCATCCGCTCGTGGGCGGACGATTGTCCGTGCTGTTTACCGCCTGCCCGTCGTGGCGTCAAGCCAAATTCCTCGCTGTTGCGCTGTGCGGCACGCCTTCACATACCTTGCCGCCCGTCGTGCGCGTCGGCGAACATGCGCGGCATCCCACCTCGTCGACCGACGCCCGCCGATCCGGCAAGAGCGCGCCAGCCTACGGGGCACCCACTACCGGAGAATGACGATGGCCCTCTCGGTCGCCGTGCTGATGGACCCCATCGGCGCCATCAAGATCGCCAAGGACACCACCTTCGCCATGCTGCTGGAAGCCCAGCGGCGCGGCCATGCGCTGCTGTACATGGAGCACGGCGACCTGGCCGTGCGCGACGGCCGCGCCTGGGCCCGCCTGCGGCCGCTGAGCGTGAAGGACGACCCCGCCGGCTGGTTCAGCCTGGGCGAGGCGCGCTGGCAGGAGCTGGCCGAGGTCGACGTGGTGCTGCTGCGCAAGGACCCGCCGGTCGATTCCCAGTTCATCTACGACACCATGGTGCTGTCGCTGGCCCAGCGGGCCGGCGTGACCGTGGTCAACGACCCACAGGCCCTGCGCGACTGCAACGAGAAGATGTACGCGCTGGACTTCGGCCAGTGCATGGCCCCCACCCTGCTGTCCCGCGACAAGGCCGACCTGCGCCGCTTCGTGGCCGAGCACGGCGAGGTGGTGCTCAAGCCCCTGGACGGCATGGGCGGGCGCGGCATCTTCCGCGTGCGGGCCGGCGACAGCAACCTCAATTCGATGCTGGAAACCCTGCTCAGCGGCGGCCTGCTCAGCGGCCAGGCGCAGTTCGTGATGGCGCAGAAGTTCATCCCGCAGATCAGCGCCGGCGACAAGCGCATCCTGGTGGTGGACGGCGAGGCGGTGCCCTATGCGCTGGCGCGCATTCCCCAGGGCGACGAATTCCGCGGCAACCTGGCCGCCGGCGGCCGCGGCGAGGGCGTGCCGCTGACCGAGCGCGATCGCTGGATCGTGGCCCAGATGGCGCCCGAGCTGCGCCGGCGCGGGCTGTGGTTCGTGGGGCTCGACGTGATCGGCGACTACCTCACTGAGATCAACGTCACATCGCCGACCTGCGCGCGCGAACTGGACAAGCAGTTCGGGCTTAATATCTGCGGCCAGCTGTTCGACGTCATCGAGCACCACATCCACGGAAAGCGTTCCGCGTGAGTCAACCCGCACCCCGGGGCGCCGACCTGATCGGCGCCACCCTGCTGTTCTCGCTATTGCTGCACGGCGTGCTGCTGCTGGGCATCACCTTCGGCTACGTGAAGCCCAAGCCCAGCCTGCCCACGCTGGACGTGACCCTGGTCGACGTGGCCAACCGCGAGAAGCCCGAGCAGGCCGACTTCCTGGCCCAGGCCAGCAACCGCGGCGGCGGCGAGCAGGACAAGTCCGCCCGCCCGTCCCAGCCGTTCTCCGGCCCGCTGCCCAAGCCCGATCCGGGCATGGCCGAGCACGCCCAGGAAGCCACCGCGGCGCGCCCGCAGGACGCCACCCCGGACCGCCTGCTGACCACCACCGGCAACAGCCGCTTCAGCGTCAGCTCCGACAGCGCGCAGCCGCAGCGCAGCGACAGCACCCTGCCCGCCGCCGATGCCGACCGCGTGCGCCTGGAAGCCGCCCAGCTGGCGGCCGAGAAGCGGCGCATCCAGGAGGCCTACGCCAAGCGCCCCAAGAAGAAATTCATCTCCTCCAACACCAGCGAGTACGCCTACGCCGGCTACATGCGCAACTGGGTGGACCGGATCGAGCGCGTCGGCAACCTCAACTACCCCGACGCCGCCCGACGCCAGAAGCTGCACGGCGACGTGCTGCTCACCGTCACCCTGGACCGCGACGGCAAGGTGATCGGCATCGAGATCATCGGCAGCTCCGGCCACGAGCTGCTGGACAAGGCCGCCGAGCGCATCGTGCGCCTGGCCGCGCCGTTCCCGCCGCTGCCGCAGACCGGCGAGCGGGTCGACGAACTGCACATCACCCGCACCTGGCAGTTCCAGGAAAACAACGTGCTGCATACGCGCTGAGGGCAGCCCGGACGGCCACGGCCGCAGGTTCCGCCAACCTCGTCCTAACCCCAGCTGCACCCCCTGCGCTTACAATGCGGGCCATGAGCGCTTCCCGCCCCTCCTCCCTCGCCGGTCATTTCCTGATCGCCATGCCCAGCCTGGCCGAGCCGCCGTTTTCGCGCGGTGTGGCCTTCCTCTGCCAGCACGACGAAGACGGCGCGGTGGGCCTGCTGGTCAACCAGCTTTCCGAATACCGCCTGGGCGACGTGCTCAGGCAGATGAAGCTGGAATGCGACGATCCGGAGGTCGCCGACCTGCCCGTCCTGATCGGCGGCCCGGTGCAGCAGGAGCGCGGCTTCGTGCTGCACCGCGAGGAAGGCCACTGGGAATCCAGCTACCGCATCAACGACCACTGGTCGGTGACCACCTCGCGCGACATCCTGATCGCCATGGCCGCCGGCACCGGTCCGCGCCAGGCCATGATGGCGCTGGGCTACGCCGGCTGGAGCGCCGGCCAGCTGGAGCAGGAACTGAAGGACAACAGCTGGCTCACCGTGGAAGCGAGCGAGCGCGTGGTGTTCGACACCCCGCTGGAGGAGCGCTGGAGCGCCGCCGCCGGCCTGGTCGGGGTCAACCCGCTGCAGTTGCCGGGCTACGTAGGTCACGCATGAGCTGTGTGTTCGGTTTCGACTACGGCAGCCGGCTGCTCGGCGTCGCGGTCGGCAACCGCTTCACCGGCCTGGCCCGCGCGCTGGCGGTGGTGCCGATGCGCGACGGCGAGCCGGACTGGACCAGGCTGGACGCCCTGCGCCGCGAATGGCAGCCCGACACCCTGGTGATCGGCCTGCCGCTCACCCTGGAGGGCGACGAACAGAAAGCCAGCCGCGGCGCCCGCCGCCTGGCCGAGCGCCTGCAGCAGCGCTATGACCTGCCGGTCGCGCTGATCGACGAACGCCACAGCTCGCAGGAAGCGGCCCGCCGTTTCGCCGGTGCGCGTGCGGCAGGCCTGAAGAAGCGCAGCGACGCCGCCACCATCGACGCCGAAGCCGCCGCCGTGATCCTGGAACGCTGGCTGGCCCAGCCGGCCGGCACCCCGTCCACCCTCGCCGACCCGCCCTGACGACACGCCCATGACCCCACGCCTGCGCCACCTCACCACGCTCGAAAACATGCCGCGCGCCACCATCGAGCGCCTGCTCGACCGCGCCGTCGCCATGCGCGACGCCTGCGCCCACGGCACGCGCAAGCTCGACCTGCTGGCGGGGCGCACCATCCTCAACCTGTTCTTCGAGCCGTCGACGCGCACGCGCACCTCGTTCGAACTGGCCGCGCGCCGGCTCGGCGCCGACGTGATCAATTTCGACATCGGCTTCTCCTCCACCAGCAAGGGCGAGGAGCTGTACGACACGCTGCACACGCTCGAAGCGATGCACCTGGACGCGATCGTGGTGCGCCACAAGATCTCCGGCACGCCCGACGAGCTGGTGCGCCACGCCATGAGCGGCGTGTCGGTGATCAATGCCGGCGACGGCAACCGCGCCCACCCCACCCAGGGCCTGCTGGATGCGCTGACCATCCGCCAGCACCGGCCGAATTTCGAGCAGCTGGGCGTGGTGATCTGCGGCGACGTGAAGCACTCGCGCGTGGCGCGCTCGGACGTGCACGCGCTGGCCGCGCTGGGTGTGCGCGACATCCGCCTGTGCGCGCCGGCGGCGCTGATGCCCGGCGAGCACGAGCTGCCGCATTGCCAGCGCTTCACCGACTTCGACGAGGCGGTCACCGGCGCCGACGCGGTGATCATGCTGCGCCTGCAGAAGGAGCGCATGGCCGCCACCGACCTGCAGGACGAGGCCGACTACTTCAGGCACTACGGCCTGGACACGCGCCGCCTGGCGCTGGCGGCGCGCAGCGCGCTGGTGATGCACCCGGGCCCGCTCAACCGCGGCATCGAGATCAGCTCCGAGGTGGCCGACGGGGCGCAGTCGCGCATCCTCGAGCAGGTCGGCAACGGGGTGTTCGTGCGCATGGCGGTGCTGGCCGAGATGCTGGCCCGGCCGTAATAACCTCACCCGCCCACAGCGAAATTCCCTCGCCCGGGCGACCCGAACCAACGCTGCGGTATCCCTCAACCTTGAAGGTGGAATCCTTCTCCCTCCGGGAGAAGGTGGCGGCAGCCGGATGAGGGTACGGGCGGAGCGGTGCACATCGCTTCCGCGCTCCGCCCGTACCCTCACCCCAACCCCTCTCCCGGAGGGAGAGGGCTATCGCGATCCCGGCCGCTTCGGCCACTCGGAAGCCTTATCTTTGCCCGCAAGTCCGGGGCGAAACGGGCATAATGCGCGGCGCAACACCTTCTTCTATCTATCTCAGGGAATCGACATGCGAGTGAGTAAGCGCTATTTGGCGCTGGCTGTCGCCGGCGTGCTGCTGGCGGCCTGCGGCCACAAGGACAAGGATGCCCCCCTGGCTTTCGTGCCGGCGGATACGCCGTACGTGGTCGCCAACCTGGACGTGCTGGATGACGACACGCGCAAGGCGCTGATCGCCCAGGCCGACGCCCAGCTGCCGAGCCAGCTGGCCCAGCTGAAGGCCGCCGCGGAGGACATGAAGGAGAAGGACGCCGATACGGCCAACCTGCTCAAGGCCTTCATCGCCGAACTCGACGGCAAGAGCATCGAGGCCTTCGCGCAGAACATCGGCCTGGACATGAAGGGCCATTCGGCCGTCTACGGCCTGGGCCTGGCGCCGGTGGTGCGCTTCGAGCTGGCCGATCCGAAGGCCTTCGACGCCTTCGTCGGCCGCCTGGAAACCGCCTACGGCAAGAAGCTCGATACCGCCACCGAAGGCGGTGTCACTTATCGCAAGCACGCCTCCGCCGAAGCCGGCACCCAGGTGATCCTGGCCGTGGTCGGCAAGCAGATGGTCGCCACCGTGCTGCCGGCCGACGCGCCGCAGCCGCTGCTGCGCCAGGCGCTTGGCCTGGACCGCCCGGCCAAGAGCCTGCAGGACGATGGCCGCCTGGAACAGCTGGCCAAGGACAAGGGCTACAAGCCGTGGGCCGTCGGCCACGTCGACCTGGTGCGCCTGCTGCCGCTGGCCGCCAGCGGCAAGGACCCGCTGTTCGCCGCCATGTACAAGGCGCACCAGCACGCCGAGGCAGCCAAGACCGGCGAGCCGGTGACGACCCAGCCGGGCGTCTCCCCGGCCTGCGAAGCCGATGCCACGCGCATCGCCGGCCGCGTGCCGTCGATGAGCTTCGGCTACACCAAGCTCGATCCCAAGCACCAGGACCTGCGCTGGGACGTGGCCCTGGCCGACGACGTGGCCAAGGCCTTCGCCGGCGTCAAGGTCGAGCTGCCGGGCCTGGGCGTCGACGGCGACGCGCCGATGGACATGACCCTGGCCTTGCCGGTGGCGCAGCTGCGCACGTTCTGGGCCGCGCAGGCCGAGGCGGTGGCCGCCAAGCCGTTCGGCTGCCCCACGCTGACCAATCTCAACGAAGGCTTCGCCAAGCTGGGCCAGGTGGCGCAGCAGGCGGCGATGCCGCCGTTCGGCGACCTGCTGGGCCTGCGCGTGTCGCTGGACAGCTTCGACCCGAGCAGCACCACGCCGAAGTTCACCGGCCGCGTGCTGGTCGGCAGCACCAACCCGGCCGGCCTGGCCGCGATGGGCAGCATGGCTTCGCCGGCGCTGGCCCAGATCAAGCTCACGCCTGACGGCAAGCCGGTGGCGCTGCCGGCGGAAATGACCGCCGCGCTGGGCCAGCCGGTGTGGCTGGCGATGGGCGAGAAGGCGCTGGCCATCGCCGTCGGCCAGGGCGAGGACGCCAAGCTGGGCGACATGCTCAAGGCTCCCACCGGCGACGCCGGCCGCATGGGCCGCGTGCACCTCAGCGGCGACATGTACGTGTCGTGGATCAAGGCCATGGAGGAGAAGTCCGACCATCTCAAGCAGCTGACCGAATCCATGGGCAGCGACGAGAACGGCGAGGACGCCGACAAGGACCAGGCCGCGAAGGCCCAGGCCGCGGCCGAGCGCGCCAAGTCGCAGTTCGAGACCATGCGCCAGCAGGCCGAGCGGATCAAGGCGATCAGCGGCGAAGTGCACGTCGAGAACGGCGGCATGGTGATGACCACGCAGACCGAGCTGAAGTAATTCCTCGCCATCGGCGGGAACGAAACGGGGCGCCGCTGGCGCCCCGTTTCGTTTCTCGAATCCTTCATGCGCCGCCGCCGAAAAATTCATTACTATCCGCCACGGCCCGCCAGGGTCGCCGCTGTCCTTGCCGCATCGCTGTCGCGCAGTTCGTGTCCCGATCCATTGCACAGGAGGTGTCATATGGTCATCACCCCGTGGAACGACGCTCCGCCCCGCCGCATCTCGCCGCACCAGGCAGCACCGGCTGACCTCAGCCCCCCTTTGACGCGCTAACGCGCGACCTGCACGTCCGGAGCTCATAGGAGAGCCCCGTCAACACGCAGTACAGCCGCCCGGCACCGGCTAACTTCAGGGGTTAAAACATGAATCGCATTTACCGGCTCGTCTGGAACCGCGCGCTGCGCGTGCTTCAAGTTGCGTCCGAACTGGCGGATGCACGCGGCGCGGGAACTCCGCCGGGAGGAGCGCGCCGGCTGCCGGCCCGCCGCCTGCTCGCGCTGTGCTGCCTGGCCGCCTGCGCTGCCCTGCCGCTGCAATCGGCCATGGCCGCCTGCAGTCCGATCAACCCGGCCAATGGCGCCACGGTGACCTGCTCCGGCGCCGCCAATCCGCTGGCGCCCTCGTATGCGAGCGCCGCCAACAACCTCACCGTCAATGTAGTCGCCGGCGGCTCCACCGGCGTGCTGCTGGGCCTGGGCGGCACGGCGATGTCGCTCACCGGCAACGGCACCACGCTCAACAATGCCGGCACCATCGACCCGTCCCTGCTCGGCCTGCTCAGCCTGCTGTCCTCCGGCACGGTGATCGGCAACCCCAATCTCGGCACCGCCATCCCGGGCAACACGGTCAGCGTCAACAACCAGGCCAGCGGCGTGATGAAGGGCACCACCGGCCTGCTCGGCCTGAATCTCGCCGACTTCACCGGCATGGCACTGTCCGTGCGCAACGGCAGCGGCGGCACCACCACGATCAACAATGCCGGCACCATCGGCTCGTCCGCCCTGCTCGGCGTCTCGCTGCTGGGATCCGATGCCCCGGTGATCGCGGCCTACGGCGGTGCGCAGGTCAACATCACCAATACCGGCACCATCACCGGCCGCACCGCCATGGAGGCTTCCGCCACCGGCAACACCTTCATCAACGCCGGCACCATCAGCGGCAGCGTGTCGATGGGCGCCAACAGCACCAACACCTTCACCGCGGTGTCCGGCTCCAACGTCAACAACGGCGGCAGCCTCGGGCTGAACCTGCTCGGCGTGCTCGGCGTCAACCTGAACTTCGCGCCCACCGGACAGATCGACGGCGGCGCGGGCGGCAACAACACGCTGGTGCTGCAGAACGTGGTGGCCGGCCCCGGCTCGGGCACCGGCGGCACGGTGACCAATGCCTCGTCCGCCACCTACATCAACTTCCAGCACCTGACCGTCAACAGCGGCACCTGGAACCTGCAGGGCGCGCTGGTCAGCACCGACGCCACGCTCAACGGCGGCCTGGCCAACTTCGACAACGGCGCCGCCTTCGGCAGCAATCCGATCACCGCCAACGGCGGCGCGATCGGCGCCAGCAGCAGCGGCCTGACCCTGGGCAATGCGATCACCGTCAATGCGGGCGGCCTTACCGCGTCGGGCGCCAACAACTTCACCTTGTCGGGCCTGCTGTCGGGCAGCGGCGCGCTGACCAAGAACGGCGCCGGCACGCTGACCCTGGGTGCCGCCAACACCTACAGCGGCGGTACCGTCATCGACGCCGGCACCATCGCGCTGGGCGCGAGCGGCTCGCTGGCATCGACCGGCATGGTCAACCTGACTGGCCCTGGCGCCACGTTGGACATCTCCGGCGCCGGCGCCAACCAGACCATCGGCGCGCTGGCCGGCGCCGCCGGCACCACGCTTGCGCTGGGTGCGCGCACGCTCACCCTGGGCGACAGCGTCAACACCACGTTCTCCGGCGGCATCAGCGGCACCGGCGGGATCGTCAAGCAAGGCAGCGGCACGCTGACCCTGAGCGGCGCCAGCACGTATACCGGCGGCACCACGATCAATGCCGGCACCCTGGCACTCGGCGCGGGCGGCAGTCTCGCGGCCGGCGGTGCGGTGACGCTCAACGCCGCCGGCACCTCGTTCGACATTTCGGCGGCCGGCGGCAACCCGACCATCGGCGCGCTGTCCGGCGTCGCCGGCAGCCAGGTGGCGCTGGGCACGCGGTCGCTCATCGTCGGCAATGCCAGCAGCACGACCTACGCGGGGACCATCGGCGGCACCGGCGGCCTCGTCAAGCAAGGCAGCGGCACGCTCACGCTCAGCGGCGCCAGCACGTATACCGGCGGCACCACCATCAATGCCGGCACACTGGCGCTGGGCAGCGGCGGTTCGCTCGCCGCGAACGGCCTGGTCACGCTGGCCGCGGGCGGCACCTTCGATCTCTCGGCTGCCGGCGCGCAGAGCCTCGGCGGACTCGCCGGCGCCGGCGGCACGGTGAACATCGGCGCGAACGCGCTGACCCTCGCACCGAACGGCGTCGGCTCCAGCTTCGGCGGCGTCATCAGCGGCAGCGGCGGCGTGACCATCAACGGCACGGCCACGCAGACATTCACCGGCGCCAATACCTATACCGGCGCCACCAGCATCCAGGCCGGCACGCTGGCGCTGGGCGCCGGCGGCAGCCTCGCCGCGGGCAGTGCGCTGACACTGGGCAACAGCGGCATCCTCGACATCTCCGCGGGCGGCAACCAGACCATCGGCGCACTCGCCGGCACCGGCGGCACCGTCAACCTGGGCGCCAACGTGCTCAGCGTGAGCGGCAGCGGCGGCGGCAGCTTCGACGGCGTCATCCAGGGCACCGGCGGCGTGACCAATACCGCCAGCGCACTCGTGCTCAACGGCGTAAACACCTACACCGGCCTGACCACGGTGCAGGCGGGCAGTCTTACCGTGGGCGATGCGACGCATGCCGCGGCCAGCATCGGCGGCAACGTCACCGTCGCCAGCGGCGCTTCGCTGGGCGGTTTCGGCACCGTCGGCGGCAGCGTCTCGGTATTGAACGGCGGCCATCTCGCACCGGGCAATCCCACTGGCACGCTCACCGTCAACGGCGATGTCACCCTGGCGCAGGGCAGCGTGCTGGACTTCTCGTTCGGCGCACCGGGACCGAACTTCAGCACGCCCGGCACCGGCCACAACGTGGCGGTCAACGGCAACCTGACCATCAACGGCGCCACGATCAATCCGATCGATGCCGGCGGCTTCGGTCCCGGCCTGTACAACCTGTTCACCTACGGCGGCGCGCTCTCCGAAACCAATGGCGGCATCGCGCCGCCGGCCGGCTTCACCATCCAGAACCTCACCGCCAGCAAGCAGATCAACCTGATCAACACCAACAGCCTGGCGCTGAATTTCTGGAACGCGAACGGCCTGGCCAACAGCACGCGCATGGGCGGCGGCAGCGGCACCTGGTCGGCAGCGCAGGCGAACTGGACGGATGCAACGGGCTCGGTGACCTCCACTCGCCAACCCGCCGATGCGTTCGCCATCTTCGGCGGCGATGCAGGCACGGTGACCGTCGACGGCAACGGCGGCGCGCAGCCGGTCACCGCGCTCGGCATGCAGTTCGCCAATGACGGTTTCCACCTGGTCGGCGACGCGCTCGGCCTGGTCGCGCCTTCGCCAGGCGCGCTCAGCGAGATCCGCGTCGGCGACGGCAGCGCGGCCAGCGCGGGCTGGGTCGCCACGGTCGACAACACGCTCACCGGCCTGGGCTTCAACAAGACCGGTGCGGGCACGCTGATCCTCGGCGGCGCCAACACCTATACGCAGGGCACCATGCTCAGCGCCGGCACCTTGTCGGTCAGCGCCGATACGAACCTGGGTGCGGCCAGCGCCGGCCTGGATTTCGAAGGCGGCACCCTGCAGGTGACGGGCACCAGCTTCCAGTCCACGCCGCGCGCGATCACCTTCGGCGCCACCGGCGGCGGCTTCGATATCGCCGACGCCGCCAACGTGTTCACCGTCAGCCAGCCCCTGAGCGGTGTTCACCGTCAGCCAGCCCCTGAGCGGCACCGGCAGCCTGACCAAGCTCGGCGCGGGCACGCTGGTTCTTTCCGGCGCCAACAGCTACAGCGGCGGCACCACCATCAGCGCGGGCACGCTGCAAGGCGATGCCAGCAGCCTGCAGGGCAATATCACCGACAATGCCTCGCTGGTCTTCAACCAGGGCACCGATGGCAGCTTCGCCGGCGTGGTCAGCGGTACCGGCGCGTTGACCAAGCTCGGCGCCGGCACGCTCACGCTGAGCGGCGCGAACAGCTACAGCGGCGGCACCACGATCAGCGCGGGCACGTTGCAAGGCGATGCGAGCAGCCTGCAGGGCTCTATCGTCGACAACGCCGCGCTGGTCATCAACCAGGGCAGCGATGCCACGTTCAATGGCTCGATCTCCGGCAGCGGCACGCTGCTGAAGTCGGGCGCCGGCACGCTCACCCTCGACGCGGCCAATCCACTGACCGGCGCGACGACGGTCGCGGCGGGCACGCTGATCGTCGGCGACAACAGCCATCCGGGCGCCACGCTCGGCGGCGCGGTGACGGTCAACGGCGGCGCCACGCTGGGTGGCATCGGCACCATCGGCGCACTGGACCTGTCCGGCACCGTCATACCCGGCAACACCACCGGCACGCTGACGGTGACCGGCAATGCGGTGTTCCACAACGGCTCCAGCTACCAGGTCGGCGCGACGCCGCAAGGCCAGAGCAGCCGCATCGTCGTCGGCGGCACGGCGTCGATCCTCGGCGGCAGCGTGCTGGTGCTGGGACAGCCGGGCAACTACGCGCCACGCACCGACTACACCATCCTCACCGCGGCGCAGGGCCTGAGCGGACAATTCGGCGCGGTCAGCGCCAACCTGACCTTCCTCACGCCGGTGCTCAGCTACACCGCCAACGCGGTGAACCTGTCGCTGCAGCGCAACGACGTCAGCTTCGAGAGCGTGGCGAACACCAGCAACCAGAAGAACACCGCCGGCGCGCTCGAGCACCTGGATCCGAACTCGCCGCTCTACGACGCCCTGCTCACCCTCGACCCCGCCACCGCGCGGCATGCCTTCGACCAGCTCTCCGGCGAGATGCACGGCAGCATCGGCACCGCGCTGTTCGACGACAGCCACTACGTGCGCGACGCCATCAACAACCATCTGCTCGGCGCCAGCTACGGCGGGCAGAATGCCGAAGGCGCCACCGGCAGCGGCAACATCGTGTGGAGTTCGCTGTGGGGCCACTGGGGCGACCACGACAGCGACGGCAACGCGCACGACATGAACGCCAACGGCAGCGGCGTGCTGGTCGGCGCGGATACGGCGATCGACGACCTGCGCGTCGGCGGCCTGGTCGGCCACGGCCAGAACAGCCTCAACGTGCGCGAACTCGGCTCCACGGCGCATGCCAAGGCCAACTATGCCGGCCTGTACGCCAGCTGGAATCTCGGCAACATCCGCCTGCGCGGCGGCGCGGCGTATGCGTGGCAGAAGATCGACACCACCCGCCGCATCGCCTTCGGCACCTACTCCGGCGTGACCCAGGCCAATTACGACGCCAACACCGCGCAGGCCTATATCGACGGCAGCTACGTGTTCCAGCTCGACCGCGCCACCGTCGAGCCCTACCTCAACCTCAGCCAGGTGCACGTGCGCACCGATGCCTTCACCGAGCACGGCAGCGACGCCGCGCTCGCCGTCGACGGCAGCTCGTCCAACCTCACCGTGGCCACCGCCGGCGTGCGCGGTTCGCTGCAGTTGGGTCCGGGCGGACTGCATGCCTACGCCGGCGTCGGCTATCAGCATGCCTCCGGCGATCGCGTGCCGGAACGCCGGCAGCGCTTCGCCGCGGGCGCGGACGACTTCACCGTGTACGGCCTGCCGGTGGCGGACAACGCCGGCGTGCTCGACCTCGGCCTGCGCTTCCCGGTCGGCCATGCGGTGACGATCGATCTTGGTTATCACGGGCAGTTCGCCAGTGATGCGCACGATCAGTCGGCACGGTTGACGGTGAACGTGGCGTTCTAGCCGCGGCGTTTGTGAGTGTCGCGACCTAAGCCCCTCTCCCACCGGCGACCCGAAGGTAGTCCCTGTGGGAGAGAGGGGTTGGGGTGAGGGTACGGGCAGAACGTAACGCTGCGCTCCGCCCGTACCCTCATCCGGCTGCCGCCACCTTCTCCCGGGGGGAGAAGGGTTCCCACTTGAAGGTCGGGGAAGGTAGCCGCAGCGTTTGTGCGCCCCTTACCACTACGCAATAGAAAGAAAAAAACCACCGGCATGACGCCGGTGGTTTTCATGACTTCGCCGGGTCGAACCGGCGCCGCGAGGCGCCGGTCCGGCCTGCCCGCTTAGAAGTCGTAGCGGGCGGTCACGCGGAAGTAGCGCGGATCGGTGTAGTTCAGCTCACGACCGTACAGCGGGTTCACCGTGGTGCGGTTCAGCGCGTAGCGGTAGTTGTACATCGTCGCCGTCTGGCGATTCAGCGCGTTGATCACGTCCACCTGCAGGGTCAGCTTGTTGTCCAGCCAGCCCGGCGTGTAGGCCGCATTGAGGTTCAGCTGGTAGGTCCACGGCGTGGTGCCGTGCGAACCGCGCGGCGACACCGTGTAGCCGGTCTGGCCCGGCAGGCCGCAGAACCAGTACGTGGAGCTGTTGTACAGGCCGGCGTCGGCGGTCGGGTAGAAGCTGGTGCAGTTCTTCGGACGGCCCGAGGCGGCGATCAGGGTGGCGCCGAAACGCCACTCGGTGTTCAGCTGGTAATAGCCGAACGCCTTGACCTGGTGCGCGCGATGGTTAGGCAGCGTGCCGTTGGAGCCCACCATCAGTTGCGGCAGGTCACCATCAGCTGCGGCAGGTCCCAGTCCTGGGTGCGCGACACGTCGGTCTGGCCGCCCGCGCCGGTATCCAGGTCGGAGGCCAGCTGGCCCTCGGTGTTGCCGTAGTTGCGCGAGAAGGTGTACTCGACCTTGCCGTACCAGCTGTCGGCGAACGGATGCTCGACGAACAGATCCACCGCGTAGTACTTGCGCTTCAGATCCGGCAGGTTCAGGTCCTTCTGGCTCAGGTGCACTTCCTTCAGGCTGCCGTCCGCCTGCGGCACCATGAAGGTGTTGCCGCGGCCCGGGTTGAAGGTGAGGCACTTGTTGCCGAGCGACTGGATGCAGGTGTCGTCGATCGCGCTCATCAGCTTGCGGTAGGTCAGCTTCGCGCCCCAGTTGAACGTCGGGGTGAGCTGCTGCTCCATGCCCAGGATGTACTCGTCCTGGAAGTGCGCACGCAGGCCCTTGGCCGCGACGGTGCGCGGATCCGGCGCCTGGCCGCATTCCTTGTTGGACGACACGCCGCCGGTGCTGGCGCAGATGAACGGGCTGGCCGGGTTCACCGCGATCGGGTTCAGGCCCAGCGGCGCGCCGCTGACCGGATCCACGCCGGTGTAGGTGAAGTACTGGTTGCTGATCAGCGAACCGGACACGCTGCGCACGGCGGCGTTGTTCGGCACGGCCAGGTGGTAGCGGCCCGCGTTGGCGAACACCTTGAGGGTGGAGTCGCCGAACACGTCCCACGACGCGCCCAGGCGCGGCGCCAGCTGGTGGCGCTGCTTGATGTAGGCGTCGCCGTTCTTGTTGTAGTTGGTGAACTGCTCGTTGCGCAGGCCCACCGACAGCAGCCAGCGATCGTTGACCTGCCAGCGGTCTTCGATGAACTGCGCCGCCTGGTCGGTTTCCACGCCGGCGCGCTGGGTGTTGTACGCCTTGTAGACGTAGTAGCCCTGCGCGCCCAGGCCGCCCGCCGAAGCCGGCGAACCGGTCACGCCCAGGCCCGGGTCGATCGCGGTGGCCGGGTTGGTCTGCTTGCCGTACACCCAGGCGTAGCCGCCGGCGTATTCCTTGCCGGTGAACGACTTGGCGTTCTGCGCGTCGTAGCCGAAGCGGATGTCGTGGTCACCGAGGCGGTACTCGATGTCCAGGCGCCAGCCCTTGGTCTTGTCGTTGGCGCCGTCCAGCGGCAGCGTCGAGGTGGTCGCGGTCTGGCAGGTGTTGTAGATGATGCCCGGCGCCTGCGCGTTCGAACCGACCGAGATATACGGGCAGGCCGGATTGAAGCCGTAGTTGGTCTGGACGTGGTTGATCTTCTGCGTGCCGTACAGCGCCGACACGGTCAGGTCGTCGGTGATGTAGCCGGTGTACTTGGCGATGTAGAGGTCGCCACCGTCCTTGTTGTACACGCCGCCCGTCTGAGTACTGCCGTGGGTCTGCGTCTTGTAGTCGTAGGTGTAGCGGTCGGAAGTGAATTCGGTCTTGTCCGACACACCCGTGAATTCCAGGATGTGGTTGTCGGTGATGTTCCAGTCGATCTTCGCCGTCCAGCGCGGAATCTTGTTCTGGAATTCGTTGTAGCCGATTTTCGAAGCCGACGCCGCCGAATTGGAGAACGACATGACGCTGGCGCCTTCCTGGCGGTTCACTTCGGCATCGATGTAGTAGAACAGGCGGTCCTTGATCAGCGCGCCGCTGATGTACGCGCCGACGGTGGACTTCCAGTACTGGTTGCGGTTGCGGTACTGGTACAGCGTGCCGTCGGTGGCGGCGTTGGTGGCCGCGCCGGTGTGCGGGAAGTAGTTGTTGCGCGGGCTGGCGCGCAGCGCTTCCGGTTCCCAGATGGTGTAGATGCCACCCTTGGTCTGGTTCGAACCGCGCTTGGTGACGATGTTGATCACACCGCCGGTGGAACGGCCGAACTCGGCGCCGTAGCCGCCGGTCAGCACCTGCTGCTGGTCGATCGCGTCGAACGGCAGCTTGGTGAAGCCGATCGAGGTCAGCGGGTTGGTCACGGCGTAGCCGTTGATGAAGTACGCGTTCTCCGACGAGGCGGCGCCGCCGAAGCTGGGCACGCCGTAGCTGGAGTTGGCGACCACGCTCGGCGCCAGCATGGCGGCGGCGGCGATGTCGCGGTCGATCGGCAGCTTGGCCAGCTGCTCGGAGGTCAGCACGGTGCGGGTGTCGACCGAGGACACGTCGATCGCCGGCAGGGCCGAGGCCACCACCGAGACGCCGTCGAGGTTCTTCGCGTCGGTCGCGGCCGCGGCGGACGCGCCGAAGGACACTTCCGTGCCGCCGGCGATGCTCAGCTCGACGTTGTCGCGGGTGCTGACGGCGGCGCCGTTGTTCTTCAGCGTGACGGTGTAGCGGCCGGTCGGCAGCGAGCTGAAACGGTAGCGGCCCTGCTCGTCGACGTTGGCCGAACGGGTCAGGCCGGTATCGACGCTCTTGATCTCGACGGTGTTGCCCGACTGCGGGGCCACCTGGCCGAAGATCGAGCCGGTGATGTTGGACTGGGCCATGGCGGCAGTGCCGGCCAGCGCGAGGGCGACGGCCAGGGCCAGGGACGAACGTCCCTTAGGCCGCTTGGTGAAAGCAGCGAGGTAACTCACAGGTTGTACTCCCATCAACTTGTTAGCAACGCAAGATCCGCAGTAGGTGCGGACCGGGGATGTGGGTCTTGCGGGCCCGGGGAAGGGCCTTGCTCCGAGGAAGAAACGTGCCCCCGGATGGCTAACCAGATGCGGCTCGACGAGCCCCCCTCTCGTATCCATCCAGCCCCAAAGAGCAGCGGGCTGTATAACGCAACATCGTGCGATTCACAACGAATTTGTAACGCGATTTTTTTCACCCGGTCACTAATTCCGCCACCGGTGCAGGGCGAAAAAACGCGTAACGTGCTGTAGAAAATGAAAAGATGCGCATGCTGCGACACGGCATGCAAGCTTCGCGAAAGCTTGCGATGTTTCCATCGGAAGCGCACGAAATCTTCGCTTAGGCCAGCGCGCCCTGAACGCCTGCACGCGCTTTCGAAGCCTTGTTCACACCCGACCTGTTGCTATCCGGAACGGACGGCCGACATGCGTTCCGGCTGTCTCCCCCCGGACAGCGTCCCATCCCCAGGAGAGTTGCCATGAAGACTTCGTCCCTGCTCCGCAAGACCCTGCCTGCCGCCGCCCTCGTCGCGCTGCTCGCCGCCGCACCGCTGGCGCAGGTCGCCGCGCAGGACGCGGGCGCCATGCAGAAACCCACCAGCAACCAGACCGTGCCGGACAAGGCCGCCGACGGCTGGATCACCACCAAGGTGAAATCGGAGCTGGCCACCACCAAGGGCATCAAGAGCGGCGACCTGTCGGTCAACACCACCGACGGCGTCGTCACCATCACCGGCACCGCCGCCACCAGTGGCGAGAAGGCGAAGATCGAAGCGATCGCCAAGAAGGTCAAAGGCGTGAAGAGTGTGGACGCCGGCGGCGTCACCGTCAGCGACAACGCCAAGTGACCGTCGCGCCCTCAAGCGCGTAGAAACGAGAAAGGAGCCCGCGAGGGCTCCTTTCTTTCTGCATCGGCGATGAGCGTGCAGCGTCAGCGATACAGCATGCCGCCGCCGAACTGGTTCGAGTCGCGCGACTCTTCCAGCTCCACGCCTTCCAGCCCCTGCGAAAGCGTATGCGCGTCGCCGCCCTGGGCCAGCTTGATGCGCAGGCGCACTTCGTTGGAGCTGTCGGCGTGGCGCAGCGCGTCCTCGTAGGAGATCTCGCCGGCGTGGTAGAGCTCGACCAGGCTCTGGTCGAAGGTCTTCATGCCGAGGTTGGTCGATTCCTTCATCACTTCCTTGAGCTTGTGGATCTCGCCCTGGCGGATGTAGTCCTGCACCAGCGGCGTGCCCAGCAGGATCTCCACCGCCACGCGGCGCGCCTTGCCGTCCGGGGTGGGAATCAGCTGCTGCGCGACCACGCCCTTGAGGTTCAGCGACAAGTCCATGAACAGCTGCGAGCGGCGGTCTTCCGGGAAGAAGTGCAGGATGCGGTCCATCGCCTGGTTGGCGTTGTTGGCGTGCAGGGTGCACAGGCACAGGTGGCCCGTCTCGGAGAAGTTGATGGCGTGTTCCATCGTCTCGCGCGTACGCACCTCGCCGATCATGATCACGTCCGGCGCCTGGCGCAGGGTGTTCTTCAGCGCGTTGTCCCAGCTGTCGGTGTCGATGCCCAGCTCGCGCTGGGTGATGATGCAGCCCTCGTGCTTGTGCACGTATTCGATCGGGTCCTCGATGGTGATGATGTGCCCGGTCGAGTTGGCGTTGCGATAGCCGATCATCGAGGCCAGCGAGGTCGACTTACCGGTACCGGTGCCGCCGACGAAGATGATGATGCCGCGCTTGGTCATCGCCAGCTGCTTGATCACCGCCGGCAGGCTCAGCTCCTCGATGGTGGGGATCTTCGACTCGATCCGGCGCAGCACCATGCCCACGCAGTTGCGCTGGTAGAAGCACGACACGCGGAAGCGGCCCACGCCCTGCGCCGAGATGGCGAACTGGCATTCGTGGGTCTTCTCGAACTCCTCGCGCTGCGAGGGCGTCATGACGTTGAGCACCATGTCGCGCGACTGCTGGGCCGACAGCGGGCTCTGCGTGATGGGCACGATGCGGCCCTGCACCTTCATCGACGGCGCGACGCCGGCCGTGATGAAAAGGTCCGAGGCCTTCTTGTGGACCATCAGCTTGAGGAACGAGGTGAAATCGAAGTCGCTCATGGGCGGTCTCCTGCGGAGACGTAGGTGTGGATCACTTGAACACTTCCTTGTTCCTGGCGTACGCCGACGCCTGCTGGCGCGTCACCAGGCCGCGCTTGACCAGGTCCTGCAGGTTCTGGTCGAGGGTCTGCATGCCGTACTGCTGGCCGGTCTGGATGGCCGAATACATCTGCGCCACCTTGTCCTCGCGGATCAGGTTGCGGATGGCCGGAATGCCGACCATGATCTCGTGCGCCGCCAGGCGTCCGCCGCCGACCTTCTTCAGCAGCGACTGCGAGATCACCGCGCGCAGCGATTCGGACAGCATCGAGCGCACCATCGGCTTCTCGCCGGCGGGGAACACGTCGATGATGCGGTCGATGGTCTTGGCCGCCGAGCTGGTCGCCGACCTTCTTCAGCAGCGACTGCGAGATCACCGCACGCAGCGATTCGGACAGCATCGAGCGCACCATCGGCTTCTCGCCGGCGGGGAACACGTCGATGATGCGGTCGATGGTCTTGGCCGCCGAGCTGGTGTGCAGGGTGCCGAACACCAGGTGGCCGGTTTCCGCGGCGGTGAGCGCCAGGCGGATGGTTTCCAGGTCGCGCAGCTCGCCCACCAGGATGAAGTCCGGGTCTTCGCGCAGCGCCGAGCGCAGCGCCTCGTTGAAGCCGTGGGTGTCGCGATGCACCTCGCGCTGGTTGACCAGGCACTTCTGCGAGGTGTGCACGAATTCGATCGGGTCCTCGATGGTGAGGATGTGGCCGTATTCGTTCTTGTTGATGTGGTCGACCATCGCCGCCAGCGTGGTGGACTTGCCCGAACCGGTCGGGCCGGTGACCAGGATCAGGCCCTGCGGCTGCTCGATCAGGTCGCGGAAGATGCGCGGCGCACCCAGGTCCTCCAGGGTCAGCACTTCGGAGGGAATGGTACGGAACACGCTGCCGGAGCCGCGGTTCTGGTTGAACGCGTTGACGCGGAAGCGGGCCAGGCCGGGGATCTCGAAGGAGAAGTCGACCTCGAGGAATTCCTCGTAGTCGCGACGCTGCTTGTCCGACATGATGTCGTAGATCAGCGCGTGCACCTGCTTGTGTTCCAGCGCCGGGATGTTGATGCGCCTGACGTCGCCGTCCACGCGGATCATCGGCGGCAGGCCGGCGGACAGGTGCAAGTCCGACGCCTTGTTCTTCACCGAGAAGGCCAGTAGTTCGGCGATATCCATGCATTCCCCTTTGGACGTTCAGCTTTGGGCGGTGCGGCGTGGGGAATGGTCGCGAAAGGCTTGCTCGGCCTCGCTGCTGCCACCCTTCTCAGGTCCCCCCTCGCAGCGGCCCGATACTACTCGCGGCGCGGCGACAGGGGCCAGTCTTTCAGGTGGCCGATGTTTGAAAGTGATAACCGCGTAATGGGCCGTAGGTTGGGGTGAGCCAAAGGCGAACCCCAACGGACCCGGCAACCCGAGCGCCCGGATCGACGAATCGGCCGGTAGGCAACAGCATGGCGTCCGTTGGGGTTCGCTGCGCTCACCCCAACCTACGGTTAAGGTATGCCCCCACCGTCCCCCAAGGAGTCCGCATGACCCGCATCGCTTTCATCGGCGGAGGCAACATGGCGCGCAGCCTGATCGGCGGCCTGCTCAAGACCGGGATCGCGGCCTCGTCCGTCAGCGTGGCCGAGCCGCGCGCCGAGGCGCGCCAGGAGCTGGGCCGCGAGTTCGGCGTGGCCTGCTATGCCGAAGCCCGGCCGGCCGTGGCCGAAGCCGAGGTGGTGGTGCTGGCGGTGAAGCCGCAGGTGCTGCCGGCGCTGCGCAACGAGCTGCAGGACGTGCTGCGCCAGCGTCGCCCGATGCTGATCTCGATCGCCGCCGGCGTGCGCATCGGCCAGCTCGAGCGCTGGCTCGGCGGCCAGCTGCCGATCGTGCGCTGCATGCCCAATACCCCCGCATTGATCGGCGCCGGCGCCACCGGCCTGTGCGCCAACGGCCGGGTCAGCCCGCCGCAGCGCGCGCTGGCGCAGCGCATCCTGGACGCCGCGGGGCTGACCCGCTGGATCGACGACGAGGCGCTGATGGACACGGTGACCGCGCTGTCCGGCTCCGGCCCGGCCTATTTCTTCGCCCTGGTCGAGGCGCTGGAAGACGCCGCGGTGGCGCAGGGCATGCCGCGCGAGACCGCCCGCGCGCTGGCCGCGCAGACCTGCCTGGGCGCCGGCCGCATGCTGGCCGAGAGCGGCGAGGCGCCGGCCGAGCTGCGCCGCCGGGTGACCTCGCCCAACGGCACCACCCAGGCCGCGCTGGAAAGCTTTGCCGCCGACGGCCTGCCGCGTATCGTCGCGCGCGCCGTCGCCGCCGCCATCCGCCGCGGCGAGGCCCTGGCCGCTGCCCTGGATGACGCCCCGTGAGCTATCTGCTGAATGCCCTGACCTTCCTGGTCGACCTCGTCTTCGGCGCGGTCGCCACGCTGTTCCTGCTGCGCCTGCTGGCCGAGGCGACGCGCGCGGACTTCAACAATCCGCTGAGCCAGTTCCTCTACCGCTATACCAATCCGGTGCTGGCGCCGCTGCGCCGCGTGCTGCCCAACTGGCGGCGCATCAACCTGTCCTGCGTGCTGCTGCTGTGGGTGCTGATGCTGCTGCAGCGGGTGGTGATCTTCGCGCTGTACGGCCAGCTGCCGGACCTGCTCGGCCTGCTGGTGCTGGCGCTGGCCGACCTGCTGGACTTCGTACTGCTGACCTACCTGGTGCTGATCTTCATCTGGTCGCTGCTGAGCCTGTTCCCGGTCGACCAGCGCCATCCCGCGCTGCGCCTGGTCGGCAGCCTGGTCGCGCCGGTGCTGCGTCCGCTGCGCGGCAAGCTGGTCGCCGGCGGGCTGGATTTCTCGCCGTGGATCGTGGTGATCGTGCTGGTGCTGGTGCGCATCCTGGTGGCGGCGCCGCTCACCGCGCTGGGCGTGCAGCTCGCCCTGGGCCACTGAGCAACACGCCGGCGTAGGTTGGGGTGAGCGCAGCGAACCCCAACGAACCTTTCATCACGAACGCCACGTCGGGGTTCGCTGCGCTCACCCCAACCTACGCCGATGCGCTGTCATCTGGCGGCCCACGCGGCGATATGCCGATGCAATTCGCTGAGTCCGTCGAACAGCGCCGCCGGACCGGGCTGCAGGATGATCGGTGACTTGATCTCCACCACGTCGCCGCTGCGCACCGCCGGGATCGCGTCCCAGCCGGGCCGCGCGGCGACGTGCTCGGGGCGGAAGCGCTTGCCGCACCACGAGCCGAAGATCACCTCCGGCGCGGCGTGTACCACGTCGGCGGGATCGGCCAGGATGCGGTGCTTCGCCAGCGACTCGCCGGACTGGCGCGGGAACACATCCTCGCCGCCGGCGATGCGCACCAGTTCGGCCACCCACTGGATGCCGGTGATCAGCGGCTCGTCCCATTCCTCGAAATAGACCCGCGGATGCTTCGGCAGCGCTGCGGCGGCCGCGCGGATCTGTGCGATGTGGCGCTCGGCGGTCTGCGCATAGGCCTCGGCCTTGGCGCCCGCGCCGACCATCGCGCCGAGCCGGCGGATGTAGGCGAGGATGCCGTCCACGCTGCGATGGTTGCTGATCCATACCTCGACGCCGGCCTTGATCAGGTCGCGTGCGATGTCGGCCTGCATGTCGGAGAAGCCGATCACCAGGTCCGGCTGCAGCTTGAGGATCTCGCCGATCTTCGCGCTGGTGAACGCCGACACCTTCGGCTTCTCTTTTCGTGCCCGCGCCGGTCGCACGGTAAAGCCGGAGATGCCGACGATGCGGTGTTCCTCGCCGAGCGCGTAGAGGACTTCGGTGGGTTCTTCGGTGAGGCAGACGATGCGTTGCGGAAAAGCGTCGGTGGACATGGCTTCGAATGAGGTCAGTGGCCCAGCACGGTGACGGTCACCTTGCGCTGGTGCGGATCGAGCCGGTGCTCCCACAGGTACAAGCCCTGCCAGGTGCCCAGCAGCAGCTTGCCGCCGTGCACCGGCAGGGTGAGGCTGACGCCGGTGAGGATGGAGCGCACGTGCGCGGGCATGTCGTCGGGGCCTTCGGCGTCGTGCTGGAAGATCGCATCGCCATCGGGCACCGCGCGGCCGAACCAGCGCTCGAGATCGTCGCGCACGGCGGGATCGGCGTTCTCGCTGATCAGCAGCGAGCAGCTGGTATGCGTGGTGAAGACATGGGCGATGCCGGTGTGCACACCGCTCGCCATGACGGCCTCGGTCACCTTGTCGGTGATCTCGCTGAAGCCGCGGCCGCGCGTATGCACGGTGAAGCCTTGTTGGGCGACGTGTCCGGCGGGCGCGGCTCGGGTCATGGCGGCAGTCCTCTACGGATGGAGCATGCGGTGCGGCTACGGATAAAGCATGCGGTGCGTCCAGGTCTGGCCGTGGCGGCTCCAGCGGACGCGTTCGTGCAGGCGGAACTGCGCGCCGTACCAGAATTCGATCATGTCCGGTTCGACCACATAGCCGCCCCAGTGTGGCGGGCGCGTGACGTCGCGGCCGTCGAACTCCTGCTCGTAGCGCGCCACGCGCTGCTCGAAGGTGTCGCGGTCGGGCAGCGTCTGCGACTGCAGCGAGGCCCAGGCGCCGATCTGGCTCATGCGCGGGCGGCTGGCGAAGTAGGCGTCCGACTCCTCGTCCATCAGCTTGCGCGCGGCGCCCTCGATGCGCACCTGCACGCCGTCGCGCAGCTGCTTCCAGTGGAAGCACAGCGCCACCTGCGGGTGGATCTCCAGCTCCGAACCCTTGTCGCTCTGGTAATTGGTGAAGAAACGGAAGCCGCGTTCGTCGGCGCCCTTGAGCAGCACGATCCGCGCGCTGACCCGCCCGCCGGCGTCGGCGGTGGACAGGGTCATGGCGGTGGGCTCGGGGTCGCCGCTCGCCCGCGCACCCTCCAGCAGCTGTTGGAAGGTCTCGAGGATTTCGGGTTTCAGCATGGGTCTTGAATCGTGGCCGGCGCGCGTCATCATGCGCGGATGGTTAACGATGCTAGCACGCAGAATTCGACCCTGGCGGGACTCCTGCTGGATCAGTACGCCGGCCGTATCGCCCGCTCGCGGCGGCC
>Ga0207695_10002924_pt1 | contig 24676 bp, 20 predicted proteins | sample KBSC54metaG_FD_184354 | JGI IMG/M metagenome (GOLD analysis project Ga0207695, IMG submission 184354) | Corn rhizosphere microbial communities from Kellogg Biological Station, Michigan, USA - KBS C5-4 metaG (SPAdes) (version 2) | ecosystem: Host-associated > Plants > Roots > Rhizosphere > Soil...
CCGGGGTAGCCGATCTGCACGACCTGGCGCGTGGCCACGACCACGGCGCGGCCCGGAACGGCGGCGGGGACGGAGCGGCGCGGGATGTCGAAGTTCGCGTAGTCGGCGACGTCGGCCAGGCGCAGCAGGAGTTTCTGCCTGCTCAGGGCGCCCCAGGCGCTGGGGATGGCGCCGAGGCGGTCGCCGGTGGCGGCGATGTGGAGACCGACGGCGGGGCCGTCGGCGAAGACCCGCTCCAGGTCGTCCAGCACGCCCATGCCGCCGTAGTCCTTCTCCAGCTCGGAGCGCAGCGACCCGACGTTGTCGACGAGCACCAGCACGCGCGGCGGGCCGGGCAGGTGCGGGTCGCGCACGGAGCCGCCGGCCTTGCGGGTGTTCAGTTCGGCTCGCAGCATCCTGATCAGCCGGATCTGCCGGTCGCGGTCGCCGGGGCCGATGTAGGCGCCGGTGTGCGGCAGCCCCTGCAGCGGCGCGAGCGCGCCGGAGCCGAGGTCGAGCACGTACAGGTGCAGGCGATCCGGGGCTTCGCCGGACACCGCGGACAGCGCCAGCGAGGCCAGCGCCGTGGAGGTGCCGGAGTTCACGCCGCCGTATATCAGGATGTTGCCGACCGCCGGATCCCAGCCGACCGGGTACTGCGCCTGCCGGTCCGGGTCGTCGGCCAGGGCGTACGCGGGCAGGCCGGGGGTGTCGGTCTGCAGGCCCTTCACCGCCGGGCCGAGCTCGTGCAGCGGGATCACCGTGGGCAGCGGGTCCGGCCAGGGCCGGCGGGGCTGGGCGAAGCCGGCGGAGTAGCTCGCGTGCTGCGCGGCCTCGACCAGCCGCGCCAAGTCGGTCGGCTGTCCGGTGGCGGCCTGCTCCGCGGAGACGATGGCTCCGGCGCGCTCCCCCGATGTCAACCTGAAGGGTAGGAGGGACAGCCGACCTGCGGCGTCGTCGATGGGAGTGATGCCCGTGGACAGCGCGGTCTGGACCGGGAGCACCTCGCCGGCGCTGACGCGGTAGAAGCCGCGGCCCCACTGGCGGCTGCCGATCCCGGCCGCGACCGGGGAGTCGATGACGTCCGCGGAGTCGGCGGCGCTCTCCAGCCGCAGCGCGAGGCGGAGTTTGACGTTGTTCTTGATCGCGTCGTTGACCGAGCCGGAGGGCCGCTGTGTCGCCATGATCAGGTGCATGCCCAGGCTGCGGCCCCGCTGCGCGATGCTGACCAGGGCGTCGACGAACTCCGGCAGGGCTTTGACCAGCGTCGCGAACTCGTCGATGACCACCACGAGGCGCGGCATCGGCTCCAGGTCGGGACGTTGCGCGTCGCGCAGCCGCTGGTAGTCGCGGACGTGGCTCAGGCCGACGCCGCGCAGCGCGTGTTCGCGGTGCCGCAGTTCGGCTTCCAGACAGCGCAGCGCGCGCTCGCCGAGCTGCTCGTCCAGGTCGGTGACCAGGCCCACGACGTGCGGCAGGCGCGCGCACTCGTCCAGCGCGCCGCCGCCCTTGTAGTCGACCAGCGCGAAGGTCAGGTGCTCGGGGTCGGCGCCGACCGCGAGCGCGGCTATCAGGGTTCGCAGAAGCTCGCTCTTGCCGGAGCCGGTGGTGCCGGCGATCAGGCCGTGCGGGCCGTCGTCGTCGAGGTCGATCTCGAACTCGCCGTGGTCGGTGACGCCGAGGACGGCGCGGGCCCGCAGGGTGCCGACGGTGGTGCGCCAGCGGTCGGCCAGGGCGGCGTCCAGGGTGCCGTTCGGGGCGCCGGCCAGGTGCAGCAGCGGCAGCAGGTTCACCCGGTCCGGCAGCCCGGCGCCGGCGGCCTTGACCTCCGGGTCCTCGAACCGGGCCAGGCCGCGCGCGACGGCGCGGGCCCGCTGGCGCGTCATGCCGGAGACCAGGACGTCGTCGACACGCTGGCCGCTCGCGACCCGGTGCAGGCGGCCGAAGCCGTCGGCCGAGACCGACAGGACCTCGGTGCACACCGCGGGCAGGCGCCGGGTCAGTACGATCCCGGCGACGGGGCCGGCCTGGCCGCCGAGCAGGTCGCGCAGCGCGCAGGGACGGCCTTCCAGCAGCGTGGCGCCGTCCACGACGAGCAGCAGGGTCGGCATGCCGGTGACGGAGAGGTCGGCGGGGCGTCCGCCGCCGAAGCCCCCGGGGCCGGCGTTGGCCTCGGCGAGTTCGGCGAGCAGGCTGCGGGCCAGAGTTTCGCAGTGCTCTGCGCCGACGGCGACGTAGCGCGAAGCGCTGGAGCGCGGGTCGGCACCGTGCGGCAGCCACTTGGTCCAGTCCCAGTCGGCGATGCGGTCGCCGTCGGCGAAGACCACGACGGCGACGTCGGCCGGGCCGCTCTCGGTGACGGCCTGGCACAGCAGCGACCGGGCCGCCGCCAGCGCCGCGCCGCGATCGCCTTCCAGCCCCAGGACGCCGCCGTCGGCGAGGTTCACCGCGACCGGGACCTGGCTGAGCCAGGAGGCGTCAGCGATCGCGGCGGTGATGGCCGGATCAGGCTCCTGATCGGTCCCCGTGCGGCGGCCGTGGTCGACCGGCGGGGTCCAGTCCTGGTCCGCCAGGCCCGCCGACAGGCGCAGGAAGTCCGAGGCACCGTGGCGGCGCTCCCACAGCCGCAGGCCCGGGACCGAGGCGCGGTAGACGACCTCGGCCGGGTCGGGGTAGTCATCGCGCAGGCGGTCTTCCTGGCCCTCGCGGCGTTCCTGCAGCTCGTCGGCGACGTCGGCCAGGCTCGCGGCGTAGTCCCGCTTGCCGCGGCGGAAACCGACGCGGCCCCGGGTCCGGTCCTCCAGCTGGGTGCCGATCATGATGACCGGGCTGAACAGCGCGAACAGGGCGAAGGCGGGGTTCTTCAGCAGGATGACCATGACCGCGGCCAGGATGATCGGCGCGACGATGCTGGTGATCCGCAGCGGCTGGGAGTTGGCGCGCTTGGGCGGCTGCGGGAGCTTGATCGGCGCCGCCTCGGCCGAGGCGGCCAGGCGCGGCGCGCGGTTGAACGGCAGGGTGCCGCCGGGGCCGGCTTCGTGGGCCGGGTTGACGTACTGGACCGGGCCGAGGTCGGCGACCGGGAGGATGCGGAAGGGCACGCGGCCGGCGGCGGAGACGATGTCCTGCGGCCCGACGCGTGCGGGGCCGGTCAGGCGCTGGCCGTTCAGGTCGGTGCCGTTGCGCGAGCCGAGGTCGCGGACCCGCACCAGGCCGTCGCGCGTGACGTCGATCTCACAGTGCAGCCGCGACAGGTCGGGGCTGTCTATTCGCACGTCGGCCTGCTCGCCGCGGCCGAGCTTGTAGCGGCCGGGCATCAGCGGCACCGAGAGCCCGGCGTCCAGCCCGCCGATGACGCGCAGCACGAAGCCGCGGTCGGACATCGTGCCGGTGTCGGGATCGGGGAGCACGGTCAGCGAGACCTCGGAGCCCATGACGAGCCCTGATCCGCTCAACGGCGTGGCCGGCGGGGTGAGCCGGCCGTCGATCATCACCGCTCCGCCGTAGCCGCCGAGCGCCGTGGCCAGGTCGGCGGCCACCGCGTCCGGGCGGCCGAGCCGCAGCTCCATGTCGCGTTCGACCCCAGCGTCCCGATGGACGAACCTCATCGCCTGCCACCCAGTTTTGTTCCGAACGCTTACAGCGCGCGACGCACAGCGACCGCGCAAGACCGCGCAAAAGTCTAGGGTTCCAGGCGGGGTCGCTTCGCCGCGTTACCCACAGGTTGACAATCAAGATCCGATCTCTACCTACCGCAGTAGGCATGCATACCGCAAAGGTTTACCCTCGTTCGGCTGAAACCCGGGCCCAACCGAGGACAAAGCCCGGATGTGCTCCCTAGTTTGGCTGGATGCTCCGCATGCACGACGCCGCCAAACCCCTGGCGTCGATACCCCCGCTCGTGATGGATCTCGCCCTGGCCTCGGCCGTCACCTGGCTCGCCGTCGCCACCTCGGTCCGCCCGCACGCTTTACACGGCAGCCGCCCACCCGGTGGTCTGGCCGTCATTCTGATGGTCCTGATGGGCGCCGCCCTGGTGATGCGGCGCAGGTTCCCGTTAGAGGTGCTGGGGATCAGCGCGGCGCTGATGGCCGTCCTGGAGCTGAGCGGCTACCGCATGGAATTGGCGCAGGCCGGTCTGTTGCTGGCGATGTTCACGGTGGGGGCGCAGCGCTCGCGGCTTTGGGCGGGGCTCGCGGCGGGGATCACGTATGCGGAACTCTTGTTCGACCACTTCTACGCGTGGTCAGGATCACACGTGTGGTTCTTCCTCGGCACCGCGATGTGGGTGGCGGCGGTGGCCATCATCGCCGACGGGGCGCGGCGGCTGGCCGAGAGCCGAGCGCTGCTGGCGGCGTACAAGGAGCAGGTACAGCGCAAGCACCGGGACCGGGAACAGCGCGCGGTGCTGCTGGAGCGGATCCGCATCGCGCGGGAACTGCATGACGTCACGGCGCACCACCTTTCGGTGATCGCGGTGCAGGCGGGAGTAGCGCGCTTCGTGCTCGACAAGGAGCCGGACACCGCGGACCAGGCCCTGCGCGCGATCTCGGAGGTCGGGAGCGAAGGGCTGTCGGAGCTGCGGCGCCTGATCAGCTTGCTGCGGCCGGACGACGATGAAGGCGCCCGGACGGAGACGTCCGACCCGCCGGCGCCGGGAGTGGCGCAGCTGCCGGTGCTGATCGAGCGCGTCGGGCTGTCCGGTACGCCGTCGCGCTACACGGTCGCGGGGCACAAGCGCCCGCTGCCGGCGGGGATCGAGCTGTGTGTGTACCGGGTGGTGCAGGAGTCACTGACGAACGTGCTGAAGCACGCCCCGGGGTCGTCGGTGGAGGTCCGGCTGGAGTACGAACCGGATTCGGTGCGGGTCACGATCACGGACACGGGAACGCAGCCGGTCACGGACATGGGATCCCACCCGCTCTCGCTGCGCAGGGCGGGGATTCCCGCAGCGGCCATAACGCAGGCGGCGCGGCACAGCGGTAGTGGCGTGGGGCTTACGGGGATGCGCGAGCGCGCGGCACTGTACGGAGGTGAGCTGTCGGCCGGACGCGCGGCCGACGGCGGGTTCGAGGTATCGCTGACGCTGCCACTGGAAGTGGAGATGGTGGAGGTCGGCGAGGGCGAGGACGGCGGTGACGGCGCCGAGGTCGGCGAGGTGGCGGTCGCAGCAGCGGGAGTTGGGGCTGTGGGGTGAGGTTGGGTGGGCTGCGCACCACTGATCACTAGCAGCGCGCTAGTTCAGGGGCGCCGGAGTCGGGACCTTGCCACTCGCAGGCCGACTGCGGCGCCGGCCACGGTGAGGACGCGACCAATGCGGTCAGCGACCGACCACGGCTCGGGCGACATGCCGGTGCCCTGTTCGTGCAGTTGCTCGGCCTGCGCGAATGCCGCCGCCGAGGTGGCGGCGTCGATGCGAACCACGCTACGGGCGCCCAAGCGTCTCAACGCCTTGCGGCCGTGATCGATGGCCGCGTTCTGGTCCGGCAGATAGGGGCCGGTTTGGCCGATGAACTCGCCGTCACGGCCGAAGCCATGCAGGTATGTGCCGCCGTCACTCACACCAAGGGAACGGTGGAGGATCGATCAGCGTTCCACGAGCTGTCTAAAGACCCAAGCGCGCAGCGGCCAGATCCCAGGCGCCGCGATCACCGGACGGCTCATACCGCCGCATCGCCTGCGTCCGAGCCACCAGCGCACGCATGTTTCCGCGATCGCCGACCACGCCGAGCGCCCGAGCCTGCACCAGCACGTTCCCCAGCGCCGCCGCCTCCGCTGGGCCCGCGACCACCGGCAGGCCGCACGCGTCAGAGGTGAGCTGGCACAGCAGCGTGTTGCGCACCCCGCCGCCCACGATGTGCACCACGTCGACAGCCTGGCCGGCGAGGCGTTGCGCGTCGTCGACGGCGCGGCGGTGGGCCAGGGCGAGCGAGTCGAGGATGCAGCGCGTGATCTCCGGCGGCGAAGACGGCACCGGCTGGCTCGTGGCCCGGCAGGCCTCGCGGATGCGGTCGGGCATGTGGCCCGGGGCCAGGAACGCGGGGTCGGCGGCGTCGATCACCGAGCGCAGCGGCGCGGCCTGCGCGGCGGCGCCGAGAAGTAACTCCAGCTCCGCCCCCTCCCACTCCCGCACACACTCCTGCAGCAGCCACAGCCCCATGATGTTGCGCAGGTAGCGAACGGTGCCGTCGATGCCGAGTTCGTTGGTGAAGTTCGCCAGACGCGAGGCCTCCGTCAGCACCGGAGCGTCCAACTCCAGGCCGGCCAGCGACCACGTGCCGGTGCAGATGTACGCGAACCGCCCCCCGCCCCTCGCAGGGACAGCCGCCACCGCCGACGCGGTGTCGTGGGAGGCGACAGCGACGACCGGCGCCGAGTAACCTACTTCGGCTGCCACCTGCGGAAGCAAAGGGCCGATGGTCCCGCCCGGCTGTCGCACCGGCGCGAAGAGCCCGAGGTTGATCCCGAGCCGTTCGGCCATCAGCGGGGACCAGTCACCGGTGCGCGGATCGAACAGTTGCGTCGTCGAGGCGTTGGTGATCTCAGTGCCCTGCTCACCAGTGAGCCAGTACGCGATCAGGTCCGGGATGAGCAGCGCGCGGCGAGCCCCCGCGAACTGCGCCGATCCCCGCGCCGCAATAAGCTGATACAGCGTGTTGAACGGCGCGTATTGGATCCCGGTGACCGCATACAGCGCCTCGGCAGGCACCGTCTCCCAGACCCGCTCGGCGACGCCCTCCGTCCGGGCATCGCGGTAGTGCACCGGGTTGCCGACCAAGGCACCATCGGCGTCCAGCAAGCCGTAGTCGACGGCCCAACTGTCGATGCCGATCGAGTCCACCGGACCCGCCGCGCGGAGCCCATCCAGAACGCCTTGGAACAGCGCCAAAATGTCCCAGTGAAGCGTGCCACCGATCTGCACGGGACGGTTCGGAAACCGATGCGCCTCAGCGAGCGTCAGCGTGCCGTCGCCGACCCGGCCGACCATGACCCGCCCGCTGGACGCACCCAGATCGACCGCCGCGACGGTCCGCACACCCCCGCTCATCGCAGGAAAGCCGCCGCGACCCCCGCGTCCACCGGCACCAGCAGCCCGGTGGTGTGCGTCAGATCGCCGCCGACGAGAGCGAACACCGCGTTGGCCACATGCTCCGGCAGCACCTCGCGCTTGAGAATCGTGCGCTGCGCATAGAACTCGCCGAGCTTCTCCTCCGGAATGCCATACGTCGCCGCACGCTGCGCGCCCCACCCGCCCGCAAAGATCCCCGACCCGCGCACCACACCATCGGGGTTGACGCCGTTCACGCGAATCGCGTGCTCGCCGAGTTCCGCAGCCAGCAGCCGCACCTGATGCGCCTGGTCCGCCTTGGTCGCCGAATACGCGATGTTGTTCGGGCCGGCGAACACGGCGTTCTTGCTGACGATATAGACGATGTCGCCACCGCGACCCTGCGCAGCCATGATCCGCGCCGCCTCGCGCGAGACCAGGAACGACCCGCGCGCCATGATGTCGTGCTGCAGATCCCAGTCCTTCGCCGTCGTCTCCAGCAACGGCTTGGAAATCGAGATGCCGGCGTTGTTGACCACCAGATCCACACCGCCGAAGGCCAGCACCGCCTCGTCGAACGCCGCCTTGATCTGCTCCTCGTCGGTGACGTCGACGCTCACCGCGACCGCGCGGTCCGGACCGCCGAGTTCGGTGGCGACGGTCTCGGCATTCTCAGTGTTCAGATCCGCCACCACCACGCACGCGCCCTCAGCCACCAGCCGATGCGCGATCGCCCTACCGATCCCCGAGCCGGCGCCGGTCACCAGCGCGACGCGCGTGGCCAGCGGCTTCGGCCTCGGCATCCGCGCCAGCTTGGCCTCCTCCAGGGCCCAGTACTCGATCCGGAACTTCTCCGACTCCTCGATCGGCGCGTACGTCGACACAGCCTCGGCTCCACGCATCACATTGATCGCGTTGACGTAGAACTCCCCGGCGACCCGCGCCGTCTGCTTGTCGCGGCCGTAGGAGAACATTCCGACGCCGGGAACCAGCACGATCGCCGGGTCGGCCCCGCGCATCGCCGGTGAATCAGGGGTCGCATGCCGCTCGTAGTAGGCGTGGTAGTCCTCGCGGTAGGCGGCGTGCAGCTCAGTCAGCCGGGCGATCGACTCCTCGACCGGGGCGGTCGGCGGCAGATCCAACACGAGCGGCCGCACCTTCGTCCGCAAGAAGTGGTCGGGGCACGACGTGCCCAGCGCGGCCAGCCGCGGATGCTCGGCACGGGACAGGAAATCCAGTACCACATCGGCATCGGTGAAGTGTCCGACCTGCGGCCGATCCGCCGAGGCCAGGGCCCTGACATACGGCGCCAGAGCAGCAGCGCGAGCACGACGCTCGCCCTCGGCCAGCGGCGTGAACCCATCAAGTACGGGACCGAACGGCTCAGTCTTCCGAAGCCGAACAGCCGAAGTCGCCGATCCGCCAGCAACCGAATCCCCGACCACGCCAGCGGACCCGCCAGCGCCCGAGTGCCCGGACACGCCAGCGCCCGAATCCCCGACCACGCCAGCCGACTCCCCAGCCAAGAACTGCTCAGCAGTCCGGATGATCCGCAGCGAGTTCGCCTCGCACTCCTCCGACGTGGCACCCCACGCCGTGATCCCGTGCCCGCCGAGGATGCACCCGATCGCCTGCGGGTTGGCCGCCTTGATCGCCGCGATGTCCAGACCGAGCTGAAAACCCGGTCGCCGCCAAGGAACCCACACCACGTCGTCACCGAAGCACAGGTGCGTCAGCTTCTCCCCGTCCGCCGCGCAGGCCAGCGCGATCCCCGAATCAGGGTGCAGATGATCCACGTGCGCCGCGTCGACGAGCCCGTGCATCGCGGTGTCGATCGACGGCGCCGCGCCGCCCTTGCCGTGCAGGCAGAAGTCGAACGCCGCGACCATCTCGTCCTCGTGCTCGACTCCCGGGTAGACGTCGACCAGCGCCCGCAGCCGGTCCAGCCGCAGCACCGCAAGCCCGGCCGGCGTCAGCGTCCCCAAATCGCCGCCGGAGCCCTTGACCCACAAGAGCTCGACCTCGCCGCCGGTGACCGGATCCGCCGCGACGCCCTTCGCCGAGGTGTTGCCGCCGGCGTAGTTCGTGTTCCGGGGGTCGGCACCCAGCCGGTTGGACCGGGCGACCAGGGAATCCACCACGTCGTTCATCAAGCTCCCCATCCCGCCTGCACCCCGCCGACCCGCTCGGCAGCGATCTTCTCCGCGTAGCCCGTGGCCTTATAAGCCGCCATCGGATCCGGCTCCAGTCCCCGCTCCGTGCGAACCTCGGCCAGCAGCGGCCGCACGTCCGTGTTGTACGCGTCCATCAGCACCGCATGCGCGCCGAGCACGTCCCCGGCGGCCTGCGCCTCACGCAGCGCGGGCAGATCGACCAACAGCACCTTGGCCGTGGCCTCCTGGACGTTCATCACCGACCGGATCATCGCCGGGATCTTCGCCTCGATGTTGTGGCACTGATCGAGCATGAAGGCCACACCGTTGGCCTTCTCGAACCCGCCGTTCTTCGCCACCTCGTGCAGGATCCGGAACAGCTGGAACGGATCGGCGGCGCCGACCATCAGATCGTCGTCGGCGTAGAAGCGGGAGTTGAAGTCGAACGCCCCCAGCTTCTTCTCCCGCAGCAGGAACGCGACGATGAACTCGATGTTCGTCCCCGGCGCGTGATGCCCGGTGTCCACGACCACCTTCGCCTTGGGCCCCAGCTTCAGGCAGTGCGCGTAGGACGTGCCCCAGTCCGGCACATCCGTCGTGTAGAACGACGGCTCGAAAAGCTTGTACTCCAACACCATCCGCTGATCCGGGCCCAGCCGGTCGTACACCTGCGCCAACGCCTCGAACAGCCGGTCCTGCCGCGCCACGATGTCGTCCTGGCCCGGGTAGTTGGTGCCGTCGGCGAACCACAGCTTCAGCGAATCCGACCCGGTCGCGTCCATGATGTCGACGCATTCCATCAGGTGGTCCACGGCCTTGCGCCGCACCGCCGCGTCCGGATGAGCCACCGACCCCAGCTTGTAATCGTCGTCCTGGAACGTGTTCGAGTTGATCATCCCTATGCGCACACCCAGATCCGCGGCATGCGCGGCCAGCGCACCGTAGTCGTCCACGCGATCCCACGGAATGTGCAGCGACACCAGGGGCGCGACCCCGGTCGCCGCGTGCACCTGTGCGGCGTCGGCCAGCTTCTCGAACGGGTCCCGCGGCACCCCGGCCTGCGCGAACACCTTGAACCGGGTGCCGGAATTCGCGTACCCCCACGACGGGGTCTCGATCTCCTGGGCCTGCAACGCGGCCTTCACGGCCGACAGGTCGGGCATGGCTCCACCTCGCGGGTCGGTCTAGGGTCGAGGGCGGTATTGAATCGATTCAATGCCTCGGTGCTGCCGACCTTAGGCGCGCCCCCGGGGGACGTCAAGAGGAGATCGCGGGCCGCCGACACGATCATGAACGAACCCCCAGGTGGGCCTGGTGGGAAGCCCGCCCTGTAAGGTGACCCCGACCGGTGAAACCATTCAGTCCCCACCAGCGGGCGGACCCACAGGTGAGCAACCACAGGTGAGCAAGAAGGCAGTCGGGATCTCGGACGTCGCGCGCGAGGCCGGCGTGTCCGTCGGCACGGTCTCGAACAGCTTCAACCGCCCGGACTCGGTGGCCCCGGAGACGCGCGCCCGGATCCTGGCCGTGGTGGAGCGCCTGGGTTACGTCCGCAGCGAATCCGCGCGCCAGTTGCGGACCGGGACCAGCCGCATCGTCGCCCTGCTGGTGCTGGACCTGGCGAACCCGTTCTTCGTGGAGGTCGCGAACGGCGCCGAGCGCGCGGCGCGGGGCGCCGGGCTCGGGGTGATGGTGTGCACGAGCGCGCAGTCGCCGTCGGAGGAGGCCGAATACATCGGCTTGTTCACCGAACAGCAGGTGCGCGGCGTGCTGGTGATCCCGGCCGACCCGACGGGGCGTTCGCTGGAACCGTTGCGCCGCCAGGGGATTCCGTACGTCGTGGTGGACCGTCTGGTCGAGGACGCCGAGGTCTGTTCGGTGTCAGTGGACGATGTCGCCGGCGGGCGCCTGGCCGTCGAGCACCTGCTGGCACAGGGCCACCGCCGCATCGCGTACATCAGCGGACCCCCGCACCTGCAGCAGATCCGCGACCGCCGCACCGGCGCGCTGGACGCGATCGAAGCGGCCGGTCTGCCGGCGCAGACGCTGCACGAACTCCCGACCGCCCACATGACGATCGCCGCCGGCCGCGACGCCGCCGCGCGCCTGCTGGGCCTGGCCGACCGCCCGACTGCGGTGTTCTGCGCGAACGACTTGCTGGCGCTCGGCTTGGAGCAGGCCCTGTACGCGGCCGGGGTGAAGGTGCCCGAGGAGGTCGCGATAGTCGGTTACGACGACATCGAGTTCGCCTCCGCTGTCGCGGTACCGCTCACCTCGGTACGACAGCCGGCCGCGGAGATGGGACGCCTGGCGGCGCAGATGCTGCTGGCCGAGGCTTCCGGCGACGCGACGACGAGGCACGAGCACCGATCGGTCGTGCTGCAACCGGAGTTGGTGGTGCGGACGTCGAGCATGCACCGGGTTGGTTAGGCCTGCCAGCCGGCCTTCTCGATGACCTCGCGCGCAGCGTCATCCTCCGACCTGTCATGCGTGGAGACGAGGAAGTCGCGGATCCTGGCGAGATCGTCGCGCGCATGGAAGACGTCAACCCAGCGGCGCAGGCGTTCCTTCCAGTACTCGTTCGGCTCGCGCGCCGTCACCCGCTCCTTGAGGACGGCTTCCGGCGCGGTCAGCTCACACACCGCGAGGTTCGCGCCAGGCAGGGCATCGCGCAGGAGAACCAGTTCACCCTCGTCCGCGACGACCCCTGACAGCAGGAGCCTGATACCGGGGACTGCGGCGTAGCGGGGCCAGATGGCCCTGAGGTTCTCGCGCGCGAAGGAACGACCCTGGGAGGGATGGACCAGCGAAATCTCGTCCATGTCGATCACCCCGTGGGCGAGATCGGACACTCGCAGAATTTCGGAAACGGCCCGCGCCAGGGTCGACTTCCCGGCTCCCGGCGATCCGTGCAGCATGAGGACGTTGCAGCCCCCGGTATCAGGACTGGAAATCATCGCTCGAACTCCCCATGAGACGCCACATTCTGCGGATATTAAACGTCCCTGGACAATCGAGCGCATTGCATTTTCGCGGCTACCTCAGACCGGGTCGCCCGACAGCGGCTCGCCGGTCTCCAGCAGCGTCTTCAGGCTCGCGATCACGCTCGGCCAGCCGGCGCTGACCATCTCGGCGAACTTGGACTCGGGCTCGAAGCCGTCGTGCACGACGGTGAGCTTCACGACCTGCGCGGCCTCCTCCTCGATGGTGAACGTGACCTTCGAGCGGGCCTCGGCGGCGAGCTTGGCGAGGAGTGCGTCGTCCCACTCGAAGCGCTCGGCGAGCTCGGGGGTGACGCTGTGCCACGTGTAGGAGAGCTTGCTGTAGGGGTTGGACTCCAGCACCACCTGCTCCGGGTCCTTGATCACCACGCCGTGGTTGTCCCAGGTCATCTCGGAGCCGGCGGACCAGTCCGTGGCGAACTCGGTCTGCCAGTAGCGGCGGGTGAAGGCGGGCTCGGTCAGCGCCTGCCAGAGCTTCTGCGGGGTGGTGCGGATGTAGGTGGTGTAGACGAAGGTCGGCGCTTCCATCGGGTTCTCCTCCAAGGCGAGTTTCAGATCGGCCAGGGCCTGGACCCGGGCCTGGTCGAAGCGGTTGATCCAGCGGTGGGCGATCTCGTGCACGGGCGCGGCGTTGAGGTAGTGCAGCTTCTCCCGCCCCTGCCGCACCGTGGTGACCAGTCCGGCCTCCTCCAGCACGGCGAGGTGCTTGCTGACGGACTGCCGGGCCATCTCCAACCCGGCGCACAGCTCGCGCAGCGTCTGCCCGTTGCGGGCGTTGAGGGAGTCGAGCAGCGCGCGCCGGCTCGGATCGGCCAGCGCCTTGAACACCTCGTCCATGCCCGTCTCGTCTCCCGTGATCGGTGCCGTCGATGAATGACCGGCCGAATAGGCAGCCTTTCGGCTGCCTTTAATTTAGGCAGCCGTTTGGCTGCCTGTCAACCCTGTGGTCCACTGGCGGGATGGCGGAGAAGGAGCGGGGCGAAGACCCGGACACGGTCATCCTGCAGGTGCCGCTGCCGAAGCAGGTGGCGGAGGATCTGGCCGCGCTGGCCGAGCTGTATCACGCGACGCGGGAGCGAATGATCGCGTCATGGACGCAGACGCATGTGGAGAACTTGATGGCCGGACTGCCTCCGGCCGGCGCCTAAGACTAAGACGCTAAGACAGCCGACCCCGGAACGCCTCATAGCTGGCGGCGGCCCCGACCTCGGTGACCGAAAGGCTCGCCGCACGCACCGCACGCTCGACCGCCGCGCGCAGCTCCAAGCCTTGCGCGAGGGCGGTGGCGAGTACACCCGCCACCGCGTCACCGGCGCCGGTGGTGTCACGGACGCGTTCGGGGCGGGGCGCGGGGATGTGGTCGATCGCGTCGGGGGTGATGAGTACGGCCCCTGATGCGCCGAGGGTCACCACGGCAGAGCGCGCCAAGCCTCGCAGGTCTGGTGCCGCGTCAACGACATCTTGCGCGCTCCTGAGCTCGGCGCCGATCAGCTGACCGGCCTCGATCTCGTTGACCACCAACGGATCCGCCGTGGCCAGGTGGCCGCCGAGATCCTGCACCGGCGCGAGGTTCACCACCGCCCGCACGCCGAGTTCTGCCGCCATGCGGAGCGCCGCCTGGTTCACCTTCGGCGGTACCTCGCCTTGCACCACCATCACCGCAGCGTCGCGCAGCGCATCGCGACTCAGGGCACGCTCATCCATAGCCTGATTCGCGCCGCCGATGACGATGATCTCGTTCTCGCCCTCCTCGCTCAGGATCACCAGCGCGCGCCCCGAAGCCGTCTCCTCAAGCGTCGCGACCATGGAGGTGTCGACGCCGTGCTTCGCCAACTGCTCAAGCGCCGCCGCGCCGTGGGCATCGGCGCCGACGGCTCCGATCAGCGCGACCTCGCCGCCGGCCACCGCGGCGGCCACGGCCTGGTTCGCGCCTTTCCCGCCAAGGCCCGTCGCACGCTCCCAGCCGAGCACCGTCTCCCCCGGCGCGGGCAGTGTCGCCACCCCGATGACCTCGTCGACGTTGATGCTGCCGACGACGACCACGCGCCGCGGCGCCGTACCCTCCACTGTTCGCACTCTCCGATCATGGCCTACGACGCGAGCTCCTGCTCCTCGACGACACCCATCTGCCGCAGAACGCTGCGATTGTCGACGCGGACCCACTCCTCGACGATCCGCCCCTGCTCGTCGAAGCGGAAGATGTTGATCAGGTCGAACACGACGCGTGCGCCGTTGGGCGGCAGCGGGCCGGCCGGGGAGTGCGTGAACTCGCGGACGAACGTGCCCTCGATCCACGTCTGGCAGGCCAGGTGGTCGCCCTCGGCCAGCATGATGCCGCGGCGGATCGTGCGGTCCTCGAAGGCGGCGCGGACCGCGTCGAAGTAGGCGGTGAGGCCGGCGAAGTCGGATTCGAAGCCGTCGGGGCCGTGGAACCGGAACGCGTCCGGATCGAAGTACGAAGCGGCCTCGGCCATGTCCTCGCCGGAGACTTCCAGCTCGCCGGCCCTGACCAAGCGCGCTACCAGTTCGTCTCGTGTGAAGTGCTGTGTCATGCCTTCCAGCGTGCCTGCCGGGATCCATGACGTCCAACGATGATTCGGCACCGTATCCATGACTGGAGCGCATGCTACTTTCGAGGCATGGCCGAATTCACGCTGACCGGCCTGCGCATCGTCCAGCAGGTCGCCGAGACGGGATCGTTCACCCGCGCCGCCGAAACGCTGGGCTACACGCAGTCCGCCGTCTCCCGCCAGATCGCCGCGATGGAGGCGGCGGCCGGAGCCGTGATCTTCGAGCGCAGCCGCCGCGGCGTGGCGCTGACCCCGGCGGGCCGGGTGGTCGTCCGCCGCGCGACGGAGATCCTGGCCGACCTGGCCGCCACCGAGACGGAGCTCGCGGGCCTGCGTGACCGGCTCGCCGGCCGCCTGACGGTCGGCGCGTACCCGACGGCGGCCATGGCGCTGGTCCCCCGCGCGATGGCTGAGCTCACCTCCGGGCATCCGGGCCTGGCGGTCGTCCTGGAGGAGGCCTCGACGCCCGCACTGCTGCGGCGCCTGCGCGCGGGCCGGCTCGACGTGGCCGTCGTCGGCGTCGGCCACGGCCTCCCGGCCTACGACCTCAGTGAGCTGCGCCAGACGACGCTGCGCCACGGCGGTCTGATGGTCGCCGTCAAGGACACGCACCGGCTCGCGAACCGCACCACCGTCACCACCGCGGATCTGGAGCAGGAGCGCTGGATCGCCGGTGTCGGCACGCCGGGCGAACCGCAGTTCGGAGCGTGGCCGACGCTGGCGGAGCCGCTGATCGTGCACACGTCGCGCAGCTGGTCGACGCGGCTCGGCCTGGTCGCGGCCGGCCTCGGCATCACGGTCATCCCCGGCGTTGCGCTCCCGGCGCTTCCGGCCGGTGTCGTTGCCGTGCCCGTCGCCGACAGCCAGTGGACCGGCCGGGGAACGCTGGCGGTGACGCGCCCTCGATCGTCCGCGCAGGCCCAGGCGATGGTGACGGCCTTGCAGCATCAGGCCGAGCGCCTGCAGGACGACTAGGCCGGCGAGCGAATCGCTCCGTACGCGGCCCACCCCATGGGTGACGGCCATCGCAGGACCCGAAGCGTTCCCCACAAACGCAATGGGCTGCGATGGCCGTCCGTTCTCTCCCCATCGATCGGCGCTCTACCCGATGGTCACCACCCCCGCCGACGTCGCCGGGCCCAGCCCGGCGGCGTTCCGGGCCGCCACCGTCACCGCGTACGCGTCGCCGTGCGCGAGACCGCCGACGACCGCGAACGTGTCGCGCCCCTTCACGGCCCAGACCTCGGTCTTGCCGGTCTCGGTGACCGTGGTGACCGCGCCGGTCTTCTGGTCGGTCAGGGTCACGTCGTAGGACAGCGTCGGCGACGTGCCGTCAGGGACGGTCTGCGGGTTCCAGTGCACGCTCACGTCGCCGACCCCCGCGTCGGCCGTCGCCGACGCCGGAGCCACCGGCGGCACGGTCGTCGGTCCCGGTGTCACGGCGCCGGTCGGCAGCGACGGCGCGCTGTGCTCCTGACCGCCTTGCGGCCCGCGCCCCTGCCCGCCGGTGTCAGCGGTCACCGTGAACGTATAAGCGGTACCGTCCGTCAGCCCCGGCACCAGCACGTAGAACGTCTTCAGATACGCCGCCGCGTCGACGGTCACCTGCTTCCCGCCCGGCGACGCCGTCACCGTGTACGACCGCACCGGCTGTCCCTGGTCGAAGAACGTCGGGGTGAACGACACGTACGCCGAGCCCTCCCCCGCGAACGCCGCCGCCTGCTGCGGCGCGCTCGGCACGGCGCCGTTGCCGTGTCCCGGATCCACGCTCAGCAGCCACCGGTACCGCGGCTCCAGACCGGCCGCGTCCACGATCGCGCGCGGCGCGTCCTGCGGGCCGGTGATGATCGTGTTGCCCGCGACGACCACGTTCTTCGCGGTCGAATCCGGGTCGCCCTGCTGCCAGTAGTTGTGCTCGATGTCGAGCGGGTCGTCGGTGGAGCCGTCGGCCGGCGGGACGTAGTCCGCGTGCCGGGCGCCCCAGTCGTTCTGGTTGCCATACTCGACGTTCGAGGTGATGGTCATGAAGGTCGAACCGTTGTCGCAGTAGATCGCGTGACCGTGGTCGAGGATGTCGTGGATGACGTTGCCGGTGAGCTGCTCCCCGTCGGCCAGCGACGTCCCGGTGATGCCCTGCGTGTAGATCGCGCCGCCGTCGGCGAGGTACTGCATGGCGTCGTAGATCAGGTTGTCGGAGACCACGTTCCCATGGCTGGAGTTGGCGATCGCCGGCGCCTTGATCTTGTCCGGCCAGCCGCCCCAGCCCAGCGAGATCGCGGTGTAGGGGGTGTGGTCGATCTGGTTGTGCGAGATGAGCGAGTTCTCGGCGTAGCCGACGTCGATGCCGACTCCGCTGCGGTACTCCACCGAGGTCGAGTAGATGTGGTTGTCAGTGATCTGGTTCCCGACGGTGTGGTCGCCCGCGACGGCCGGCTGCGGGTCGTCGACCCCGCCGAGTTCCAGGCCGTTGCCGGAGATGTCGGTGAAGACCGAGCCCTTGACCGTGTCGTTCTGCGAGCCGTCGCCGAGGTCCAGGCCGGCGGCGCCGAGGTGCGTGAAGACGTCGCCGGTGAACGCGATCCGCTGGTCGTGATGGAACGAGACGTTCCCCGGCTCCTTCGTCCAGTCGCCGAACGGGCACGTGCCGCCGGCGATGAACTGGCACAGCCCCTGCGTGGCGTAGCCGTCGGCACCGGTGATCGTGTAACCGGCCTGGATCTCCGAGAAGCCCTCGGCCGAGCTCGGCTGGTCCCACGTTCCGTAGGAGCACTGCAGTCCGGAGAAGGCGATGTCGTGGATCGGCGCGTCGGCCGTGCCGGTCCCGCTGATCAGGGTCTGCGCGGTGGCCAGTTCGACGTCGGCGCGCTCGAGCCGCTCGCCCGGCAGCGGGACGTAGTCCACGCGGCCGGCCTTGGCGTCGTAGTAGAACTGCCCCGGCCGTTGCAGCAGTTCCCGCGCGTTCTCCACCGATGTCGGCAGCTCGTGGTTGCCGACCGAGGCCGGACCGACGAGGTTGACGGTGCGGCCCGAGCCGTCGGTGCGCATCACACGCTGCGTGGAGTTGATCCAGCAGGGTTCCGCCATGGTGATCGTGGTGCCGCTGATGGACGCGATCGGGCATCGCGGCTCGGTCCAGGCGCCGAGACCGCCGGTGTGCAGCGACCAGTAGCCGTCGCCGCCGGTATATACGAACTCGATATCGGTCGGATCGCCCCACGACGCCATCAGGTCCGAGGACGCGGTGTAGCCGGTCGGCGTCGCGGTCAGCGTCACCGGCACGACCCCGGACGCGCGCTGGGCGCGGTGCCCGTCGATGAACATCTCGCGGGAGCTGAGCCCGGCCGGCGCCGGGGCCGACCAGATCTGGGCGCCGGTTGACGTCTTCTGGCCCGAGGGCCGCAAGCCCCCGACGCGGGTGCCGCCGCTGATGACCGGATGCGCGCCGGGGGCAGCGGTCCAGGTCACGGTGTGGCCGTTGGTGCCGGAGTCGCGGGCGTCCAGGGCCAGCGGCTGCGACAGCGAGTAGGTGCCGTCGGCGAGTTCGACGCGGATGTCGCCGGTCATCGCAGAGTTCAGTGATCGGACGATCTGCTGCGCGCGCTGCAAGGAGTGGACGGCGCGGCCGGGGTTCGTGCCGGTGGCATGGTCGTTGCCCCATGGCGAGACGAATACGGTGGTGATTCCGTGGTGATCGGGGCTGTCGGCTGTCGAAGCCGCGGCTGTGGTGCCGGCGGCGAGCGCCGCTGCCGCGGCGAGAGCGGTCACGAGGCGTCTGGGGTGTCGTCGAACGCTGATCATGTTCCCCCTTCCGGGGTTAACCTCCCTTACACAACATGCGTCAATCTACGAATCCTCGGATGTCTGTCAACCCCGTGTTCTGAGAACGCAGGTAGGGTCAGTGAGGATGACTCTCACTGACCCTTGATTCACCTAGAGATCGGATGTCTCGACTCAGCTGCGGTATCGCTTCGCCAGCTCCGTCGACTGCGCGCCGAACGCGGCCAGGTCGGCGGCGAACACCTCCTGAAGGAGTTCTTCGCGCTCCACTCCGGGTGCGCAGACCACTTCGCCGAGTTCGAGTCCGCGCAGGCTCGCGGTCACGACGTCGTCGGCCGACATGCGCGGGACGGCGCTGACGTCGAAGCCTTGGCGTTCGTGGAATTCGGTCGCGACGATGCCCGGGCAGAGAGCCTGTACGCGCAAACCCTGTTCCTTCAGCTCCTCGTGCAGCACCTGGGAGAAGGCGACGCTGTTCGCGAGGGTCCCGGCGTAGACAGCCCGCCGAACCGGTACCTGTTCGAGGGAAGCCGGTCCGCTGAAGGCGATCATGCCGGCGACGTTGATGATCGTTCCCTCGCCGCGCGTCACCATGCCGGGGACCGCCGCGCGGGAGAGCATCACGGGCGCTGCGACCTTCACGTGTACGAGTTCGGCGGCCTTGGCGGCCGGGAGCTCGGCGAACGGCATGTAGTGCGCGACACCGGCGTTGTTGACCAGGAGGGTCAAAGGCTCGGTCGCGCAGGCCTCCGCGACGGCGGCGACGCCTTCGTCGGTGGCGAGGTCGGCGACCATGGGGCGCACGGTGACCTGCGGCAGCTCGGCGACGAGCGCTTCGAGGCGGTCGCGGCGGCGGCCGACGACGATCAGGTCGTGGCCGAGGGCGCCGAGGCGGCGGGCGAAGGCCTGGCCGATTCCGGAGGACGCGCCGGTGACCAGCGCCAGCCCGGTCATGCGCGCTCCGGTGGGGAGGGTGGAGTTCATGGCGGATCCTTCGATCGGTCGCTTAACTATCCGGTTAGTCACCCTAGGCTTCACTAACCGGTTAGTCAACCGCTAAGCTGGCGGCATGGCCGCACAGGAAACCAAGCAGCGCATCCTCGCCGCCGCCTTCCAGGAGTTCGCCGACTACGGCGTGGCCGGCGCGCGTGTGGACCGCATAGCGAAGAACGCCGGCTGCAACAAGAACCTGATCTACGTGTACTTCGACAGCAAAGAGAACCTCTTCGCCACGGTCCTGGACCACCACCTCGCCGACGCCTACGCCGGCCTGGAGTTCACGCCGCAGAACCTCCCGGACCTGGCGCGCCGCGTCTTCGACTTCGCGCAGGCCAACCCGGACGTCTACCGCCTCCTGGCCTGGGCGACGCTGGAGCGCACCGCGGCGCGGCCGCCCTCGCGCGAACGCGAGCACACCCGCAAGATCCCGCTGATCCGCGAACAGCAGAACGCGGGAACGGTGGACGGCGCGCTGCCGCCGGAGCTGATCCTGATGGCGGTCATGGCGCTGGCGACGGCGTGGTCACCGGCGTTCCCGTTCGGCGCGACCGTGAATCCGGATGCCGAGGTGGAGCCGGCGGCGATTCGGGAGGCGATCGGGGAGATGGTCGCGCGGATCGTGCGACCGGAGGCTTAGCCCACCTCGCACAGGTACGTGACCGCGGGCTTCCCGTTCAGCAGCAACTCGCCCGTCGCCACGAACCCGTTGCGCTCGAGGACCCGGTGCGAGGCCGGGTTGTCGAGCGTCACCTTCGCGCGCAGCGTCGTGAGGCCGTAGGCGGTCTTGGCGAGTTCGCGGACTTCGGCGACGGCTGCGGTGGCCAGGCCCCGGCCCGCGGCGGCGCGAGCGATGCGGTAGCCGAGCTCCGCCGAGGCGTCGGCGACCTCGACCAGGTTCACGCGGCCCACGATCTCGCCCGCTTCCGTCACCAGGACGTGGAAGTAGTCCGTGCCCGCGGCCTGCCACTCCAAGAGGCGGGCGTGGCGGGCGGCGAACTCCGCGAAGTAGTCGTCGCCCCGGTCGGGAATCACGGCGGCGAAGTACTCGCGGTTCTCGCGTTCGAAGGCGAGCAGGGCCTCGGCGTGGTCGGCGCGGACGAGCTCAAGATGCGGCATGTGCCCCCCAGGGCCAGAAGAGGTGGCCGAGGTCGACGGTGGTCGTCGGGCCGTCGGCCCACCGGGCGGTGACCTCGGCGCCGAACAGCTCGACGTCGACCACGCCGGCCGCGTCGAACCCGTCAGATGCGTCGGTCACGCCAAAGCCTCCGTCGATCACGCCGTCCAGGACATGGAGCGCGACATGGATCGACTCGGTCCGCTGAACACGCCCGGACAGGTACGGTACGGCGCTGTGCCGCCCGAGCGCATTCGCATTCTCGTAGCGCGCGACGCCACTCGCCTCATACCCGTACACACCTGACACCACCGACCGCACTCCGTCACCGACAGCCCACGCGACAGCATCTTCGAAACCGCACTTGACCTCGCCGTCCGAAGCGACCGCGTCCGTACCCTCGCGCAGCGACCACCCGCTCGGCGCGGCCACCAGATGGCACCGCAGCTCGTACCGGCCGGTCACCAGCGAAGCCGTCACGATCCGTGCGCCCGGCAGCTCCCGCCCCGAAGCCCCGAGCCGCGGCACGTGCCACGATGCGACGTAGCCCTCCCCCGCCGCAGTTCCGCGGATCCGCCCGCGCCGCGTCGCCCGACCCCACTCGTCGATGAGCGCCACGTGGCCGTCGACACCGGTAGCCCACGCGCGATCCGACCAAGCGGTCCCCGTACCGGGAGCCGTACGCGTCGAGAAGGCGAACTTCGCATAGTGCGGATCGCCGGGATCGTCCACATGGTTGGCGTGATCGCTGCCGTGGTTGACGACCCGCACGATCCCATCGTCCCGACCGTGCTGCACCGCCCAACCGAGCGCGGGAAGAACAGTCACCGATTCCGTGGCGGGAGCGTCGGCAGGCATCGGCTCGGACCACAAAGGATGCGAAGCCGGTGCCGCCAAGCCAAGGAATCCCATCCCCGCGAAGTACGCCGACCCCGGTCCGCTGTATTCCTGTACCACCGGCAGAAACTCCCGCGCTCCCCACCCGAGGCTCGGCGCCTCGGCACCGTCCACCCCGAGCTGCCGGAAGTACCCGAGCGTCCGCCCCGCGATCCCGCGCACCGCACCCGGACTCAGCCCCGGCACATCGACCCCGGCCAGCCCGGCGGTCCACAACCCGCCCAACACAGCGTGCCGATAAGCCAGCGAACGCCCCAGATGCAGCGGTGCGCCGTCGCCGCCGAACAGCAGCGCATACGACGCGGCGAACTCCGCCAACCGGGCCCGGAACCGCTCCACCCGAGGCCCCGTCTCGCCGCGCAGCGAATACCACTGCCACAAAAAGGGCTGGAACACCCACGAGTTGTAGTGGTCGATGTTCCGCCCCGGAGCCGCCGACGGCCCGTCGTTGTACCACCCGTTGCCGAGATACCAGGACTCGACGCGCTCGACGTTCTCCACGCCGTGCCCGCCCTCGACCGGAATCCCGACCGACTCCAGGAAAGCCTCGATCACCGCCGGGAACAGCAGCCAGTTGTTGTGCTGCCACACCCGCAGCCGCGCGTGGTAGGCCAGCCAGTCCGCCAGCCGCTCGCGCACCGAATCAGTGAGCTGATCCCACACCTGCTCCCGGCACAGCGCCAGACCGAACGCCAGGTTCGCCGCCTCGACCGCCGGCTGAGTGATCCCCGCGTGCGGCCAGTCTGCGAATCCGACGGCGCGCGGCCAGAGCCCCGGCCCCGAGGAATCCATAGCCGCCGCGAGGCCTTCGGCGTACCACTGGGCATGGCCGTGCGGATCGCCCTGTCCCCCGCCGAGCCGCGCGCCCGCGATCAGAAAGCTGCGAGCGAACCCCTCGATCCCGTCGCTGATCGGCCCGCTCTGAGAGACCGGTCCCGGCGGGCGGATCAGAGCTCCGCCCTGTACCGCGTGCTTGCGTGCGGTCAGCAGCCAGCGGTCGGCTTCGGCTTCCCAGTCGGCGCGAGTGGCATCAGCACGTGTCGGCAGGAGTCGGGTCATCAGGGGTCGGGCCTTTCGTTCACGAAGCGGGATCCGGCGGCGGCGCGGTCGAATCCCGGATCACCACATGCGTCCCGACATGCCTCGTGTCCGTCGGCCCGTCCGACTCCCCCCGCAGCGCGACGGCCAGCCGCACCGCCTCACGCCCCATCTGCTCCAGCGGCAGATGCACCGTGGTCAGCGCCGGAGTCACCTCGGCGGCCAGCGGGATGTCGTCGTATCCGACCACCGAGACGTCCTGCGGTACCCGCAACCCGGCCTCGCGCAGCGCCTGCATCACACCGACCGCGACACCGTCGTTGGCGCCGAACACCGCGGTGAACTCCCCCGCCGAGCCGTCCCGCAGCAGCTGCGTGACGCGCTCGTACCCGAACCGGCGGCTGAAGGTGCCCGGCTGGATCAGCCGCTCGTCGACCTCCAGTCCCCGGCTGGCATGCGCACGCCGGAACCCGGCCACGCGCGCCTGGTGCACCGAGAGCTGCTCCGGGCCGCCGACGTACAGGATCCGCCGGTGTCCCAGCCCCAGCAGGTAGTCCGTTATCGCGTGGGCCCCGCCGGCGTTGTCGTAGTCGACCACTCCGGCCGGGACCCCCGGCTCCAGGGCGGGGCGCCCGCACAGCACCAGCCACGACCCCTCGCGCCCCAGCGCGCGGGCCCGGTCGGCGAGCTTGCGCCGGTAGGCAGGGTCGTCCACGCCGCCGCCGACCAGGATCACGGCGTCCGCGCGCTGCTCGTGCAGCGCGTCGATGAGGTCCAGCTCGCCGCCGACCACGCCGTAGGTGCTGCACACCAGGCACAGCTTCCCGTCCTCGGCGGCCTGGCGCTGCACGCCGTGCGCGATGAACGTGTAGAAGGGGTCGATGATGTCCTGCACGATGATGCCGACCGTACGGGTCCGGGAGCCGGCCAGCGCGCGGGCGTGCGCGTTCACCACGTAGCCGAGGTTGCGCACCGCCTGCTCCACCTTGCGGCGGGTCTCGGCGGCGACCGGGTAGTTGCCGTTGAGGACCCGGGACACCGTGGCCGTGGACACCCCCGCCGCCTCGGCGACCTCCTGGACGGTGGCGCGCTTGGGGCCTGCGGCATCGCGCGGCGTCCTCGGCGCCCGTGGTGACCGCGACGGCTTGCCCTGCGGCGTCGGCACCCTGACCGCTCCCTTCGTCCTGCTGTTCGGCTGTGACCTCACGCCAGCCGGTCCAGCTGGTCGGGAAGTACCTCATACCGTAGTGGCAGACCGGCTACGTACCGTTCCACCTCTTCCACCGCCAGGCGCCCCAGACGCAGGACTTCGCCGCCGAGCGCGCCGGCGATGTGCGGGGTCAGGAAGACGTTCGGCAGCGTGAACAGCACGGAGTCCGGCGGCAGCGGCTCGGTGGCCGTGACGTCCAGGACCGCGTCGATGCGGCCGGAAACCAGTTCCGCGGTCAGCGCCGTCTGGTCGACGATCGGGCCGCGGGCGGTGTTCACCAGGACGGCGCCGTCGCGCATCAGGGCGAGCCCGCGCGCGTCGAGCATGCCGCGGGTGACCGGGGTCAGCGGGGCGTGCAGGCTCACCACCTCGGAGGCGGCCAGCAGCTCCTCGAGCGAGGTGAGCCGGACACGGGGATCCGCGATCAGATCGCCGAGCGGCTCCTCGAACATCGCTTCCCGCATGAGCGGCGGCATGAAAGGCGTCCTCAGCTCTTCGGGGCGCTCGCGTACGCCTGCACCTGTCGCCGAATACACGCTGGCCGCAATCATCCTGGGCGCCAAGCGCGCCTTCACCGCCGCCGCGCGCTACCGGCGCGGCCTGCGCTCGGCCGACGGCACGCACCGCAACCTGGACGGCATCAGCCCGATCGGCACGCACCGGATGACCGTCGGCGTGGTCGGCGCCTCGCGGATCGGCCGCAAGGTGGTGCGGCTGCTGCGCGACGTGCTCGACGCCGACGTGCTGATCTACGACCCGTACGGCGCAGGGCTATGACGTAGCCCGTTCCAGCACCGTCGGGCAGCGGGCCACTGGCCATGTCGGAGAGGTTCACGACGCTGTAGCCGGTCGCGAAGTTTTCGGCGGACGCCTCGGCCTGCTGTCGGCT